>ERZ773225.3263-NODE-3263-length-14896-cov-4.056869_pt1 | contig 14896 bp, 10 predicted proteins | sample MGYA00580993_ERZ773225 | MGnify/ENA primary metagenome ERZ773225 (study PRJEB29015, sample SAMEA2737748) | human gut metagenome | biome: human gut; feature: human-associated habitat; material: faeces | place: China | collected 2012 ... | reverse complement strand
GCCGATCATCGAGTGCCCGGAGGCTGCAAAAGCAATCGCGGCTGGTGATGAGGTAGAGGTTGATTTTGACAGCGGTGTGATTACCGATAAAACCACCGGCCAGAGCTTCCAGGGGCAGGCGTTCCCGGAGTTCATGCAGAAGATCATCACAGCCGGTGGACTGGTAAACTATATCAACCAGAAATAAGAGGAGTGCACTAAATCTGTCTCCAGAAAGGGTTTAGCTTATGACAAAAACAAACGTAATGCGTCTTTTAGACGCGGCTGGAATCGATTATGAAGCAGGCGAGTATGAAGTAGATGAGGACGACTTATCCGGCAGCCATGCGGCGGATATGATGGGGATGGACCATGACACGATGTTCAAAACGCTCGTTTTAAAGGGCGATAAGAACGGCTATCTGGTCTGCTGTATCCCGGTCGATGAGGAGCTGGACCTGAAAAAGGTGGCAAAGGCTTCCAAGGACAAGAAAGTGGAGATGATCCATATGAAGGAACTTCTTCCGCTGACTGGCTATATGCGAGGTGGTTGTTCCCCGATCGGCATGAAAAAGAAGTTCCCTACTTATATAGAAGAAACAGCGCAGATTTTCGACAAAATCAGCATCAGCGCGGGTCAGAGAGGTGTTCAGGTCATTCTGAATCCGGAGGAACTTGCAAAATATGTGGATGCACAGTTTGTAGCGCTGATCTAGAGTGGTAAGAAGTTTGAGTGGCAGTGATCGGACACCGGACAGTGGATTATATGTGTTGGTTTCACATAATCGGAGTCTGTCTGACACCTTTACAGATACCATAATTGTTCTATTACAGTTGACATAAAAAACAGGCGACTTGATTCGCCTGTTTTTTTGACGGGCAGAATTTAACAGAATTGTAAAAAATTGAAAATTTTATACCAGCCAAAGTTTATAAAAATTGGGAAGAAAAAGCAAAAAAGTTTATAAAATGCTCACATAAATATTAAGGAAAAGTTAAATGAGAACGTGATTTGTCACAAAAATGTAAAAAAGACGTTGACTTTGAAGCCGGAAACCACATATAATGTCTCCCGTCACTTGAAGGAAGCGGCACAGGCAGAGAGGATCTGTCCTTAGCTGTCAGAAAAAATCAGACAGCCAAAGAAGATGCCGCAGATGTTAAATGGCAGTCAGACCGGTTTTGGGAGGACTGCACTGATAGAAAGAGGAGAGTGTATGCCAAGCATTGACACATTTCTTCAGACTGCTTATCAGTTTATAAAGGCATTATTTGTCCGTGTGACAAAAAGGATGTACCGGACCGCAGCCGTATTGATGACGGGGGCAGCGGTTGTGACGGTGATAGCATTTAATTCGGTCAGTTTTGGCGGCGTTGGCAAAAATGCAGCCTCGGCACACCGGGAATATCCGGATGATGTGGAACTGACAGAAATGCTGCAGTCAGAAGAAACGACAGAGACAGAGAGCTTATCAGAATTTACGATTCTCGCCTCCAACGAGGAAAGTCAGCATCTACTCGGACAGAGGATGGAGCAGGGGATTCAGGATGAACTTGCGAAGGAAGCTCTGGAAGTAGAGGTAATCGAACGAGAAGTACGAATGCAGACCCAGCAGGCGGCGCAGGAAGCAGAAGAACGGGAGCGCCGGGAACGCGCAGTCATCTCTTACAGCGATGAAGATTACAGTGTTCTGCAGAAAATTGTGCAGGCGGAGGCGGGTGTGTGCGACGACAGGGGAAAGATACTGGTTGCAAATGTAATCATCAACCGGGTGAAAAACAAGAAATTCCCGAATAGCGTTAAAGCCGTTGTGTACGAACCATCCCAGTTCTCACCGGTACTGGATGGAACGATCAACAGCTGTAAGGTAACGCAGCAGACAATTGACTGCGTCAACCGTGCACTGGAAGGTGAGGATTACTCGGGCGGCGCCCTGTACTTCATGAACCGCGGAATCTCTGCTTCCTCCAATGTACGCTGGTTCGATGGCAAGCTGACCTATGTCATGCAGCATGGTGGACATGAATTTTACAAATAAAGAGTGAAACACGTTACTGTTCACGGGTAGGCACTTTTGGAACCGAAAGTGCCGTAAGAAAACGTGGTGGCAGCAGGAATTTGCCGTATTTAAATGCGAAGCCACGGCAAATTCCGTTACTGGGCACGTATGCGTGAACAGTAACGGAAACACAGAAAAGAAAGATGGCTGGATAAAAGTTGTCTTTCTTTTTTGCGTAAAATGTATTAGAATGGTCGTAAGCAATGAAAACGTAGTTTTTTCAAGCTGGTGTGCTGCGGAGTAATGCACTGCGGACTACAATAAGGAGAACGAATCATATGAACCATATCATACTATTTGACCTCGACGGAACCCTTACAGATCCGAAGGAAGGCATCACAAAGTCTGTCCAGCATGCGCTGCAGGCATACGGGATCGATGAGCCGGATCTGGATAAACTGTGTCCGTTCATCGGACCGCCGCTGTCGGACAGTTTTAAAGAATATTACGGATTCAGCGAAGCGCAGGCGCGCGAAGCGATTGACCATTTCCACGAATATTTTACGAAACAGGGAATGTTTGAAAACAAAGTCTATCCGGGAATCCGGGAGATGCTGGCACGTTTAAAGGATGCCGGTCTTACGCTGGCGGTGGCAACCTCGAAGCCGGAACCGTTTGCTATTCAGATTCTGGAGCATTTTGATCTGCTTTCCTACTTTACCCTGGTTGGCGGGGCGGATATGGAGGAGATCCGGGTCCGCAAAGGCGATGTGATTGCCTACACGCTGGACCGTCTGGGAACAACACCGGAGGATCGAAGGTTATCATGGTGGGCGACCGGAAACACGATATTATCGGGGCGCATGAAAATCAGCTCCCATGTGCGGCAGTGCTGTATGGATATGGTTCCCGGGAAGAGTTTACGGAAAATGGGGCAGACTACCAGATTGAGACGGTGGAAGAGCTGGGAGATTTTCTGATGAAGTGGGGAGAAGTATAAAAGACAAAAAGAAGCTTCTTAAAAGAGATAGAGAGATGGATAACCTGAACAGTAACAACCTGACCGCATTATCAGAAAATGGAACTTGAAAAAACATCCGACTTGCGGTATAATAGCCGTATCAAAAGAGAATATTTGTAATTCCTGGGATGCTCGACAACTCTTGCTTTTTTTGAACCTACATTTTGACTAACGGGATTCCGATATTTTTAGATGGATGTCAGGCCTCCTCTCGAGTGGAAGACAGAAATCTAAGTGAGGTTGCCCACCTAGCAGCGCTAGGCGTCAATATGGTAAGAGCCGGCATTTTGGGGTTACAAAGGATAAAAGCAGCGAGCAATCGCTGCTTTCTCTGTAAAAGAAAGTGTGTAAAGAAAATGTAACATTTTCCAGAAGCACATTGTAAAATCAGAAAAGAGGAACGGATAAGAACATAAGTATGGAAAAAAGAGATTTCAAAGAATACATTTATATGGGTATGACGGCAGTTTCGGTGATTGCGGTCTGCATACTGCTCTGGTTCAGCATCCAACACTGGGATGTGGTGTCGGCGGGCACCCGCAAGGTTGTGAAAATCCTCGCGCCGATTCTCTGCGGTGCGGTGCTGACGTATCTGACCGCCCCGGCATATAACTGGGTAGCAGGGATCGTGGAAAAGACCCTTGGCTCTGTCACTAAGAATTCCAAATACGTCCGCGGTGCAGCCCGGATGCTTGCGACGGCAGCCTGTCTGGGGCTGGTTATTGTGCTTGTGGTAGGGATGTTCCAGCTTATGATCCCGCAGCTGATCGAGAGTTTGATCGGCATTCAGGATTCATTTCCGCTGTATGTGCAGAATGTGTATGAATGGATTCAGCGTATTTTGAAAAATAATCCGGAGATCGAAAATATGGTTCTGAGCAGTTTTGAAAATAACCTGGCAGTTTTTCAGAACTGGGCGGAGAAATCGTTTACCAACATTGATATGCACCGGATTGGACAGATCGTGACAGGCCTTTCCAGCAGCGTGCTGGGTGTCCTGGAATTTATCAAAAACTGGCTGATCGGTCTGATCGTCATGGTGTATCTGCTAAATATCAAAGATACACTGGCAGCACAGGGAAAGAAGATTGTCTATGGTTGCCTGAATCTAAGACAGGCGAATCTGGTAATCGAGGAGCTCCGGTTTATCAATCAGATGTTCGGCGGCTTCATCATCGGCAAGCTGGTGGATTCCCTCATTATCGGTATTATCTGTTTCATCGGTGTGACGATCTTAAATATGCCGTTCCCGATGCTTTTGAGCGTCATTATCGGTGTGACGAATGTGATACCTTTTTTTGGACCGTTCATCGGTGCGATACCGGCAGCGTTCCTGGTATTCTTAGTCAGTCCGCTCCAGTGTGTGTATTTCCTCATCTGGATTCTGCTTCTGCAGCAGTTTGACGGCAATATTCTGGGACCGAAGATCCTGGGCAATTCGACAGGACTTTCGAGTTTCTGGGTACTGTTTTCGATTCTCTTCTTTGGCGGACTCTTTGGTTTCGTCGGCATGATTATCGCAGTACCGGCATTTGCGGTTATCTATGACTTGATCTCCCGCGCGGTGCACCGGTCACTGCGGCTTCGAAAATTGCCGATGGAGACAGACGAATACCGGAAGTTAGACCACATTGATGAGAAAACAGGAACGTTTATGGAGTTAAATAAAAAGTGACTGTGAATGAGAAAGGACAGTTAAAAAATAAAGGCGGCTGGAGAAATATGGAAAAGAAAACAGGCAGATCGCGAAAGGCAGTACAGCCTCTGAAACCTAAAAAGCTGGTTTACTGGGCAGTGGCGATTCCGGCTTTTCTGGCACTCCTGCTCTTTGCAATTGTATTTTTGGATCACTCGGATAATGATATTTCACGCGCCATGGCATCGAAAGCTATGGCGTTATCATTTGCAGACCGGGACGACATCGTTGCGTCGCAGGGAGAACACGGAAGCCATTTTGGAACGCCGGATCAGGATGAATGGTATGCCAAATATATTGACTATATGATTGAGGAAGGCTATCTGGAGCCGGGAGACGAGAAGATAAGTAAAAGCTACGCGATGGGCGCACTGACCTATGGCGAAGCGGCATATGCGGCGGATCGCGTTTCCAAAGGGCTTTCGAGCGCCCTGAATGTATCTAAAAATAAATATAAAAAGGCAATGCCGAAGGAAGAATGGTGGCTGTTTTATGAGTCATTCTTAAAAAAGGCAGATTCGGAAAACGCGGTCAAAAAACAGAAGCTGGTGCTTTATGGAACACCGAAAAATGTGAAGGAAGCAGCGGCATGGACGGCATATACGGATCAGGGAACGATGAATTTTGAGGGCGTGTCGCTGGATGCCTGCATCGATCGGAAGATCGAGGTCTATGAGCGTGATGGTTCGATCATCACGCTGTGCGGCGTACAGTCTGAAAAAGTTACATATAAGAATGTCTGGATCGTTCCGGGAGAATCGGGTGGGATGAATGTGTATATTGGCACGATCGTCCGGACATTTCCAGAGGAAGAAAAGCTCAAGGATCGTACCGATGGCGTGCTGGCGGATGTCGAGCTGGATAAGGGCAAGATCCGCAAGCTGTCGCTCAAGGAAGACATGATCGAAGGAAAGGTACTCTCGGTCAAGGATGATACGATCGAGATTGACGGGTACGGAACGCTGAAACTGGACGATGATTTTAAAGTATATAAAACATATGGAGTCGTCAAGGAGCAGAAAAAGCGGGATGTGCTGGTCGGCTATGATCTGGGAAAATTTGTCGTGGCTGGCAAAAAGGTTTGCGCAGCACTCTTAAATCATGATTTTTCAGCGACGAACATCCGCGTGCTGATCATGAATGATGATTATTCCTCCTTGTTTCACACGAAAGTGGTACTCCAGTCGGACAGCACGATGCATGTGACCTGGGGCGAATCAGAGGAGACTTTGAGCCCGGGAACGAAATTGTCCGTGAGTCCTGGCGATGACCGTCTGAAAGAAGGGCGCATGACGATCACGCTGGAAGATCCGCAGAAGGAGATCCGCATCCTGAGCACCAAGCGGGCGCAGGGAACGCCGTCGTATTTCGGCAGCTTCGAGTTGAGCGAGGAGTCGGATGGGCTGCTTCTGATCAATGAGCTGGACGTCGAAGATTACCTGACACGCGTAGTGCCGAGCGAGATGCCATCCAATTATGAGCTGGAGGCGCTCAAGGCGCAGGCAGTTTGCGCACGGACGTATGCCTACCGGCAGATCAAGGCGAATGCCTACAGCCGTTACGGCGCACACGTTGATGACAGTACGAACTATCAGGTGTACAATAATACAGAGAGCAGTGAGCGGACGAATCTGGCAGTCAAGGAGACGGACGGGAAGATTGTATATTACAACGATACCCCGGCGGAAACGTATTATTTTTCAACTTCCTGCGGATATTCGACCGATGGAACGATCTGGGGCGCCAGCAAAGACGAGGTTCCGTATCTGAAAGGGATCGGTTTGACGGAAAAGAAGAAGATTCCGGATTTGACGGACAACGACACATTTCTCAAGTTTATCCAGGGACAGGGTGAGCAGAATTATGATTCCTCGTTCCCGATGTACCGCTGGAAAACAACGATCACGAATAAGAAGCTACAGCAGAAGGTAGATACCATCGGCGAGATTCAGGGTATTTTTGTGACTTCCCGCGGTACGGGTGGCATCGCCCAGACGGTGCAGATCGTCGGAAGCGAGGGAACCAAGACACTGAAAGGTCAGAGTCAGATCCGGAGTGTCCTCGGCTCGGAATCACTCGTTTATAAGAAAAATGACGGAACCGAACTGACAGGATGGAGTACGCTTCCGAGTGCCTTTTTCTCGGTGGATGAAACTGCCAGGGATGAGGAAAAAGACATCCGCACATTTACCATCTGGGGCGGCGGCTACGGTCACGGAGTCGGCATGAGCCAGAACGGCGCACAGGAGATGGCGCGCGAAGGCAAGAATTATGAAGAGATTCTGATGTTCTTTTATGATGGGGTTGAAATTCGGGATTGTGAGGAAGATTAGATTTAGAAGATGGCTGCGCTGAAAGGGCACGGTCAGGATTCCTCCCCAAATGATAAGAGTGTGTGATTGGGGTAAATTAGAAAAAAATTCAGGTATTATGAATTATTAAGTAGAAAAGGGACGCATCCGTAAAATGAAAGGAGCGTCTCTTTTTCTACTACGTGTATGGATTTCAAGGATGAAGCAGTTATACTGCGTGACGGACTATTTGCGGTACAAATATTTTGGAAGTCCGTTTTCCATAATATGGGAAACGTCCCCTTGGATCAGCGGCTGCGAGTAAGCCAGGAAATCATCGCTGACATCGGTACCGTTTTTCGTGATCCACTCAGCAGGTACTTTCTTTTCCTGATTGCAGATCAGATTGACATCCTTGAGAACTGGATGAATTTTATATACAGTGTTACGATGTTTTACGCATGAAGCGGATGCTGCGCCTAAGTCCGCAGCGTTTGAAACGGCAGCAGCTGCATGAACAGGTTCAGAAGCAGCTGTATCAGTCTCACGCTCAAATGCCACCATCTGCCCAGTATGGCCGTCCAGAGCTGCCTGGACACCGAAACGGCCTGCCATCTCGGCCTCATTCAGATCAGTAGCGGAAACAGTGAGACCGGAGCAGCGCTGGTTGACGTTGAGCTCGACCGAGCGCACCTTGACGCCGAACTGGTTGCGGACATAATTTTCCAGAATTTTTCCGCATCCGGCTAACATTTTGTGACCGAAGGTGTCGACCTGGGCTTCGGTTGAATATTCGCAGATAAAACGACCGCCGTGGTCGCGGATGCCCTCGGAGACGCAGACGATGACATTCGCTGTCTTTTCAAACGCTTTCTTTAAGTCGTCATTAAATTGTGCCAGCTCAAATGGAGCTTCCGGCAGATAGATTAAGAGCGGATTGTCACCGGCTTCCTTGCGTGCTAAGGCAGAGGCAGCCGTCAGCCATCCGGCATGGCGTCCCATGATCTCAACGATGGTGACCGATTTCTGCTGATAGACAGAGGCGTCCAGCGCAATTTCACGGACGGATGCAGCAACATAGCGGGCAGCACTGCCGTATCCCGGCGTGTGATCGGTCAGGACGAGATCGTTGTCGATCGTCTTGGGAATGCCGATAAAGCGGATCGGACTTTTGATCTGCGCTGCATAGCGGGAAAGCTTGCTGACGGTGTCCATCGAGTCGTTGCCGCCGATGTAGAAGAAATAGCCGATGTCCAGCCGCTCCAGTTTTTCAAAGAGGACGCGGTAGAAGCTGTCAGAGAGGTTCTCCGGGAGTTTAAAACGGCAGGAACCCAGATACGCCGCCGGAGTCAGGCGAAGAAGTTCCAGATCGTCATCGGAGAGTGTTTCTGAAAGGTTCATATAAGAATCCGCGAGAAAGCCTTCGATTCCATTTATCATACCGTAGACGCAGCCAACCGCATCGCTGTGGCGCGCACCTTCGCAGATAACGCCGTAAAGGCTCCCGTTGATAACCGCGGTCGGTCCGCCGGACTGTCCGACTAAGATGTTTTTCTTGTTCATAAGGTAAATCTCCTTTTTGTGAGGTAAGTACAAGGTTTATGATATAAAAAGTTTTAAATCAATATAAAAATGTACATAAAATGATTTGCTGGAGTTGTATTTTTCATAGAGGTAAAAATAAATTAAAAAGTACAACTCAAAACGTATCTATTGTAACGGAAAGAGAGGAAGAAAGCAAGGGAAAAAGGTATGTATGATAAATAATATGAAAACCGGATACTCGGGAAGTAGATAAAGGGCTTATAAAAATTTGGAGATAGATGTATAGAATAGCAGAAACGGGTCATACTGTTAGTATCACAAAAGAGAAATTTTTGAATACTTATCCTCCCCTTTTTAATACCCTGTTCGTTGGCTTTGTGCAGCGGACGGGGTGTTTTTTTGTTTCATAGGAAATTACCGAAAAGCCTTTTTTAACAGGAAAACTGCGAATTTTAACCCGGATTAGCTGGCAGAGAAATGGAAGCTGCCGCTCAATCATCTATTTTTGATAATGATTTTGCAACAGCCTCTTTGTTCTTGTGATTAAAAGTATTTCCGATTCCCCCACAAATTTGCCTTTTTCAGATCCAGATACTCATTGTAGGCTTTTTCCAGGATCTGTTTTTCGTTGGAAAATTTCAGAAGGTGGTAGGCTTCGTAAAATTTGTAGTAGCCAGAATCGACGAAGTATTCTTCGCGCTGCGGCTTGCTGTAGTAGCTGTCCGCCATCATCAGATACCAGTGCACGGTCTTTTCGATGGTATCCTGAGGGGTGTTGAAGGTGTACTGGCTTTTGCCAATGTACTTGATGATAGAGGCGGCGACGCCAGTCTCCTCATGAACCTCCCGGAGGGCGGTCTGCTTGAAGTCTTCGCCCGGTTCTACGGTTCCTTTGGGAAGAACCCAGCCTTCGTATTTGTTCCGGTAGTTTTTGTAAAGAACGAGTAATTTTCCCCGAAATATAACCACACCGCCGCAGCTCGTTGCTTCGATCATCTGCAATCCCTCCTGTCCTGGTGTGTGCATGGAAGTTGATTCGTGGCGTATATCCGTGTGCCGGGAATCAGCTTTATGCATATGATTTAAACTGGTTTTAGTATACCGCGTTTTGCATGATTATGCAAGATTGGAAAGTCACATAAGGCATCATGAGAAAATCCTGTTACAGTTTGCACAATGTGTGAACTGTAAAAAATCATAAGAAAGATATAAGAAACAGAAGAAAGAAAATCTGGTATGATGAAGATGGAAATGGCTCATATTACAAAAGAATGTAGGCATATGTGCAGCGGAACCTAAAAAATACACAGAATTTGGATGATAGAATTACGAAAAAAAGACAGGAGGCAGGAAAATGGCACAGACAGAACAGAAGAATCAGAATGTAAAAAAACAGTTTGAGGAGCTGCAGTCTCTTTTGGAGCGGGCGATGGCGCTTCAGACGTCGATGGTTTTGTTTGAGTGGGATGATGAGACGCTGGCGCCGAAGGGTGCAGCAGAGCATACCGCGCGGGTGATAGGTTCACTTTCGGAGCAGTATCAGGAGATTCTGGCGTCAATGCGTTTTAAGGAGCTGTTGGATGTCTGCCTGAAGGCAGAAAAAGAGAATGCGGGCGTATTTGATGAGGTGCAGTCGGCAATTCTCCGGGAAGCAGCCGAGGAGCAGGAGCGGCTTTCCTGCATTCCGCCGGAGGAATACCGTGCGTATGCAGAACTTACGGCGCGTGCGACGGGAATCTGGACGCGTGCGCGAGAGAAAAATGATTTTGCTTCATTTGCCCCTGTTTTGAAGGAGATTATTTCCTATCAGAAGAAATTTGCGGCGTACCGGGCAAAGCCGGGACAGAAGCTTTACGATGTGATGCTGGATACCTACGAAAAAGGTTTTAATATGGAGATGTTAGATCCATTTTTTGAGCTGATGAAAGGGAAAATCGTGCCGCTTTTGAAAGAATCGGCAGAGCGTTCGAAGACGGTTCCGGACGCCTTTTTATCCGCGGATTATCCGGAGGCGGCGCAGGCAGAGGCGGCGCGTTTCCTAGCAGAATATGAGGGCTTTGATTTTGACCGGGGAGTACTGGCACTCAGCGCCCATCCGTTTACGACGAATCTGCACAATCATGATGTACGGATCACGACGCATTATCAGAAACGGATTGATTCTTCGATTTTTTCCGTGCTGCATGAGACGGGACATGCTATCTATGAATTTGGCATCCGGGATGACCTGACACAGACGCTGGTGGGGCAGGGAACTTCGATGGGAATGCATGAATGCCAGTCCCGTTTCTTTGAAAATATCGTGGGACGCAGCCATGCATTCTGGAAACCGATTTATGGAAAAGTGGCGCAGATGTTTGGAAGCCCGCTGACGGAGACGAGTCTGGAGGATTTTCTGGCGGCGGTTAATAGAACCGTTCCGGGGCTGATCCGGACGGAAGCGGATGAGCTTTCTTATCCGCTGCATGTGCTGGTGCGCTATGAAATTGAGAAAATGCTGATTGAGGAGGATCTGGAGGTGGAGAAACTGCCGCAGATCTGGAATGATAAGTATGAAGAATACCTGGGAGTACGCCCGTCCACGGATCGGGAGGGCGTACTGCAGGATATTCACTGGTCACAGGGATCGATCGGCTATTTTCCGTCCTATGCATTAGGAAATGCCTTTGGCGCGCAGATTTATCACCAGATGAAGAAGGAATTGCCGGTAGAAAAACTACTGGAGGCAGGAAACCTGGGAGAAATCCGTGAATATCTGCGGAAAAATATTCACCAGTATGGCAAATTGAAGGACAGCCGTCAGATCCTGCGCGATATGACGGGGGAAGATTTTAATCCGTCATATTATGTGGCATATCTGGAAGAGAAGTATGGACGGCCGGAGAAAGTGCAGTAAGGCGGTCGATCTGTTCTTTCTTGAATTCCAGAGAGGAATGAAAATAGTATTCAAGCGTGACTTTCAAATCGGAGTGTCCCAGAATTTCGCTGAGCGTTTTGGGATCCATGCCATTTGTGATACAGCGGGTGGCAAACGTGTGTCGGATTGCATGAAAATTCAGATAGCGCAGTCCGGCTTGTGATAGAATGCGCTGGTAGTGATTCTGGAAGGTTCGCGGATCCATCGGGGAGCTGGCAGATTGTGACAGCAGAAAATAATCCGGGTGTTCCGGATGAGAATAGGGCTGTAGGATCGACAGAAGGAAAGCGGGCAGGGGAACCAAACGGTTGGAGGAGATGCTTTTGGGACCGGATAAAATGAGTTCTGATTTATGGGTTGTGTCAAGGCGCGTCAGGCGCTGTACCGTGTGTCGGACATGGAGATAGCGATCGGAAAAATGAATATTTTCCCAACGCAGGGCGCATAGTTCTCCAACCCGCAGCCCTGTATAGAGTCCCAGATAGATGACGGCTTCGGAGACTCCTGTATGGGCAGTTAGATAGTGTTCGAGCTGTTCCTGTTCCTGAAGGGTAAAAACAGGTACTTCAGGGCGCTTTTTTGGAAGACGGGGCGGGAGATAGAGAATGCCGTTTGTCTGCCCGGTTTCATAGGAAAGACGCAGAATGGAGTTGACGAGCAGAAGAATACAGCGGATAGTTCCGTTCCCAAGCGGATGCAGGGAATCCGGGGATAAAAGGGAATTGCGGAATGTCTGAAGCAGAGGCAGATCGACCTTTGAAAGCTGGATGGATCTAAAATAAGGGGAGATATAACGGTCTGCCAGATGCCGGTATTTCACATAGGTAGACAGGGCTCGCGCCTGTTTCTGCTTTTCCAGCCAGATGGAAAGAAGATCGTTAAAGTACATTGTTTCGTTTTTCATGATGAAACCTCCTGTATAAAAAATAGTTGTCGTGGACAATCGTTATTTTACAGGTGGATATGCAGAAGAAATATGTGACTGCTTATGGCGGATGGTTTTAAAATGAGATGTGTCTATATGATGACTGACGAAAATATTACAGCAAATGCTGACAAGAAGATTCTTTTTTGGTATAATGAGACAGAATATGTACATGACTGAGAAGAAAGTCTATATCGAAGGTGCCGGTCAGGCGCTATTTAGGGATAAACGACATATTTTATAGAAGATTCTATTTTGAAGAATCAATAGATTTATCATATTCTTGAGATAGAGATACGAAGGCGGGAGTGTCTGAGGCGGTATGATGGCAGCGGCTCGCTTGGTTGGAAAAAGGAGGAATAATTGTATGTGTGGTATCGTAGGATATACAGGAGACCAGCAGGCGGCTCCGATCTTATTAGCGGGTCTGGAGAAGCTTGAATATCGTGGATACGATTCAGCAGGTCTGGCAGTCAGAGATGGAGAACGTGTACCGGAGGTTGTAAAGGCGAAGGGACGTCTGCGCGCGCTGGCAGAGAAAACAGACAATGGACGCGCAATGCGGGGCAACTGCGGTATCGGTCATACCCGCTGGGCGACACACGGGGAGCCGTCTGAGAACAATGCACATCCGCACTGCACGGATGACCGCAGCGTGGTAGCGGTTCACAATGGTATTATCGAAAACTATCAGGAAATTCGCGAAAAACTGATTAAAAATGGATATACGTTTTATTCAGATACTGATACAGAGGTGGCTGTAAAGCTGATCGATCATTATTATAAGAAATACAACGAGGGACCGCTCGATGCGATGGCGCGTGCGATGATGCGTATCCGTGGCACGTATGCATTGGCCGTTATGTTTAAGGATTATCCGGAGGAGATCTTTGTAGCCCGTCAGGATAACCCGATGATCATCGGAGTAGGCGAGGGTGAATCCTTTATCGCGTCGGATGTTCCGCCCCTGCTTCCATATACCCGCAAGGTATACTATATCGGCAACCAGGAATTGGGACGCTTACATAAGGGAGAGGTTACTTTCTATAATATTGATCAGGAAGAGATTCAGAAAGAACTTGTGACGATTGAGTGGGATGCAGAAGCTGCTGAAAAGGGAGGTTATGAGCATTTCATGATTAAGGAGATCCATGAACAGCCGCGTGCGGTTCGGGATACATTAAATTCAGTCATTCGCGATGGTCATATTGACCTGACCGAGGCGGGACTTTCCGATGATGTCATTCGTTCGTTAAAGCGTATTTATATCGTAGCGTGTGGTTCTGCTTACCATGCAGGCGTGGCAGCTCAGTATGTGATCGAAGATCTGGCGCGTATTCCGGTCCGCGTCGAGCTGGCTTCCGAGTTCCGTTACCGGAACCCGATTCTGGAAGAGAACAGTCTGGTTATCATCATCAGCCAGTCGGGTGAGACAGCCGACAGCCTGGCAGCCCTGCGTCTGGCAAAGAGCCAGGGCGTTCCTACGATGGCGATTGTCAATGTAGTAGGTTCCACGATTGCGCGCGAGGCAGATCATATTTTCTACACATTGGCAGGTCCGGAGATTGCGGTGGCGACCACCAAGGCATATAGCACACAGCTGGTTGCCGGATATCTTCTGGGCGTACAGTTCGCCCATGTGCGCGGTACGATCACAGAAGAAAAATATGAAGAACTCCTTGCAGCCCTGCAGGAACTGCCGGATCAGATTGCGAAGCTGCTCGAAGATGACAAAGAACGCATCCAGTGGTTCGCAGCGAAATATGCCAATGCAAAAGACGTGTTCTTCATCGGCCGCGGCATCGACTACGCAGTCAGCATGGAAGGCAGCCTGAAATTAAAAGAGATCAGCTACATCCATTCCGAAGCATATGCAGCCGGAGAATTAAAACACGGAACCATCAGCCTGATTGAGGATGGTATCCTCGTAGTCAGCATCCTGACCCAGGAAGCCCTGTATGAGAAGATGATCAGCAACATGGTAGAAGTAAAATGCCGTGGCGCCTACCTCATGGGACTCACAACTGCAGGCAACTACAATATTGAAGACACCGTCGATTTCGCAGTCTATATACCGAAGACTGACGAGCACTTCACACCGAGCTTAGCGGTTGTGCCGCTGCAGCTGCTGGGATATTATGTAAGTGTATCGAAGGGACTGGATGTAGATAAGCCTAGAAACCTGGCGAAGAGTGTTACGGTAGAGTAATAGAGCTTTTTATGGTGTTGTTATAGATCTAGAAAAAGTAATATAAATGGAAAGAAAAGACAAGGTTTGCAAAAAGGCATAAAATGTCAGACGCAGACCTTGTTTTTTGCTTGAAACTAAACAGAAAAAGAGAGTCCTCCGTGTGATTTTGCAATCACGCGGAAGACTCTCTTTTTCGTCTCGTATGCGATTTTTTTATCGTCCTTATTTTTTCTCCACTCCATGCTCACTCATCAAAGATTTCATCACATAAGCATAAATCTCTTGGCTTCGATCCTTCCAGTGATTGCACATGATTTCCGCCTGCTCCTTA
>ERZ773225.3262-NODE-3262-length-14897-cov-2.597696_pt1 | contig 14897 bp, 11 predicted proteins | sample MGYA00580993_ERZ773225 | MGnify/ENA primary metagenome ERZ773225 (study PRJEB29015, sample SAMEA2737748) | human gut metagenome | biome: human gut; feature: human-associated habitat; material: faeces | place: China | collected 2012 ... | reverse complement strand
TTTTCATTCTGTTTTTCAATTTCAATACCTCCGTTTTTCTGCGCTTCTGCAGCCGTTGTATCAATGGATTATTTGTTCATATCAACCAGCAAAACGCCAAGCATTTTTGCCGCCTGTGCACGGGTTGCAAACAAGAGCGGTGCAAACGTGTTGTCGCCCATGCCGGAGATAATGCCCGCCTGCTGCATGGTGCTGACCGCGTTCTTTGCATATTCTGCAATTTCGTTTTCGTCCGCAAAGCGTTCCGCTTCGTTCTCCGCCGCAAACGTGTATGCTTTATACGCCGCATAACGCTCAATCATAACCGCCATATCCTGACGGGTTATGTTGGCGTCCGGTGCAAATTCGGTTTCGCTTACGCCTTTTACAACGCCCGCTGTTACTGCCCATGTGACATTTGCCGCATACCATGCGTCATTTGCAACATCGGTAAAGTTACTTTCTGCCGCTGGAAGATCATCGCCGCTCATGCGGGAAAGGATTGCCACAAATTCCGCACGGGTGATATTATCCTCCGGCGCAAACTCTGTTTCGCTTTTACCGTTTATCAGTTTCTTGTCAGCCAGGTCTTTGATGTAGGCAGCCGCCCAGTGACTTTCCGGTACATCACGGAATGTCTGATCTGTCTTGTCCGGTTCCTCCGGCGAAACAACATTGGTTCCACTGCCTCTGTGCCCCGAGCTGCTGCCAGAACCGCCGCCGGAGCCACCGCCTGTGCCGTCTTCTTCGTCAGGATCCCACTCTTCATAGTCTTTTTCTTTGGTGTAGTCGTCGGTATAGAACCACTCAATCTGATCACTTTCAGACAAAACTCTTGTGGCATAGCCTTCGTTGGCAATCTTGCCGTTGTGTCTATACATCCAGCCGGATTTTGGCCCGTTGTCAAACTCACCAAGCCCGTCTATTTCCGAAATATAAATACCATCGGAAATGTAATCAAGCCCCGCATTGTTCAGCATCATTTCCGTAATATATTTCACTGTGGAACCTGTGGGTATGTTTACCGACTGGGATTTGATCCATACCGGGTCTGTGTGTTTTCCTGTATTGGAACCGGTTTCTTTATCATAGTGCAGCTTGTCTCCTGTAAGAGAGAATTTTACGTCAATCGTATCTTGTTCCGAAGACGAGCCGCTGCCCGCTCTATTTACTGTGACGGAATAGCTTTTTGTTTCGCTTTGATCTGCAGACGTAACCGTAAGGATAAAATGATTTTCCCCTACGCTTACAGCAATGGCAGGGCTTGTTGTTTTGTTTTGAAGCGCAATATCTTCTATGTTTTCACCGGTTAAAACGGCAGTCGCCTGCTGATAATTCATTTCAGGGGCAAATCGGATCGATTTTACTGAATTTGAAACGGAAAATGCAAGCTTTCCGTTTTCGTCGGGAGTTTTTACATCATCGCCCGGAGTCAGCGTCAGCGATTTTAAGTCAGCATTGCTCTCACCGGCTTTCACATTGGTGAGGTTCAAAAGATAAATTGCCGGTTCTTTCTTTTCCTCCTGAACAATAATTCTCAGTTTTTCCACGGCAGTAAACGCTTTTGTGCTTGCTCCCGAGCCGACTCTTTGGTTAGAAACATAGATGTTCGCTTCCGCATTTGCCGCTGTGGGGGTAACGGTAAGGGAATTGGCGCCCTCCGCGTCCACTTCATATGTAAATGTTCCATCTTCCAGCGCAACGGATTTCCCATTGATGCTTAAAGCGGCAAGCCCCGCTGTTTTTCCAACAGCTTCTTCCGCAGGTGCAGCGCGAAGCACCTGCAAAATTTCCGGCGATTTTTCACCGGTGGCACCGCCGTCGTATAACCAGGGGTTATATATTTTAATATAAGAAATACTGTCTAACTTTACAGGATTTCCCTCGCCGTCTACTGCCCAATCCAAATCAAAACCGTCGCCGTTATACACAGCATAGTGGTTTTCGATATATGGATTTGCCGCCGTGTTGCCTTTTGGGTTGGCGGCAGGGCTGTTTGAATCGTCGCCGGCCGCATGATTGTCTGCGTAGCCAAATGCCGGATATACCGCGCCCGCAGTTTTCGTGCCGGTAAAGGAAACGCTTTTGTCTGTATAGGTATCATTTTTACCAATGCCGTTTTGGAACGATTGATAAACGGCGGGATTTGGATAATATGGCTGCGTGTGATGATCGTTTGTCAGAATGGTGCCTGAGCCGCCTTGATTGTCGGTCCACGGCACATGAACCGCACCTGCAAAGGAAGGATCCGGGTTGGTGTAGGTCACGGTTAAATTATGAACGGTATTCGCGTCATAATATTCGCTGCCTGCCAGCTCATACCAATGTTCCCCGTCCTGAGATACCATAACTGCCGCCGGTTCGCTTGCAGACTGGGAGCTGGTACCATCTGCATTTGTAAACACATTACCCTCTACAATAAAATCAATGCCGTACGGATTCATCGGGTTGTTTTCTATTGGGGTGTCATACCGGTACACAACGTTGCCGCCGAAAGCGCCCAGGGTAATCATCTGTTTGCCCGCCAAAGTGGCGTTCGGATTTGCATAGATAGGCTGGTTTACAAACTGGCCGGGCGCCGGAAGATATGACGCTACACTGCTGGGAGAGTCAGCAGGCATGCGGGACATGTTAATAATATATACCTGCCCTTCCTTCACCCCATCTACCGTGCGGTAGAGCCACACATAAAGCATTGCTGTGTCCATATCTTTTACCGGCACATTGATGAATTCTCCCGCTTTGCCGGTGTAGGACTGATCTTTTAATGCAATGCGGATGTCAACTTCCTCGTCCTGCGCTACATTCGTGTCAAATTTCAACCGCAGGGTATCTGAATCGTTGCTGAATCTTCCGTTACCGGTGCGATTGGAACCGTTTTCTCCAAATTCTGTGTTTAAAGCGCCGTTTTCTATTTCAACGGCCGTTATATCAAGCTGGCTTTTTCTGTAAACAGTAAGGGTATATTCGGTAACAACATCGTTTTCATCAGTTATTTGAATGGGGATTTTATTTTCACCCACATTCAGCGCAATTTCGGAGGAGGCTTTTCCGCTTGCCACCGTTTCAGTTCCTACTAAAATCGTACAATTTGCCGCGGTTGGTTTCACTGTAATCTGGTCGCGCCAGTAATTAACCGTATAGGTGCCCAGCACAAGCGATCCGTTCACGAATACCGGCGTTAGCTCCTCTTCCAACGGCATTTCGCCATCCTTGCCGGCCCAGTTATCTTTCTTTCCGCCTGTTGTGGAGGAAGGCGTAATTGCAAACGCCGTCATAGGTCCGCTGGCGGCCGATTTGTTTACATGAATGGTATATGTGCGCGTCTTCTCCTGCTGTGTGCTGCTTTCAGGCGCAGTTACCGTTATCACAATGGCAGAACTCGTATCTGCTTCGTCCGGCAGATAGCAAAGGGTTGTGATTGCCTTTCCGCTTGTTGTCAGCGTGCCGCTGTTTGCATCGGCCAGACTTTTGTAATAGGATGTAATTTTAATGTCTGCGCCTTCCGTGGCCGCTTCGCCTGCAAATTTGAGCGTTCTTATTCCCTTAACATCCAAATGATATTCGTATGTATCCGGGTCAAAAACAAGGCCTGTAACAAAATCTGACGAACCTTCTGACGGAGCGGTGACCGATAACGATTTCAGTTTGGTATCATCTTCGGAGGAGATGGGCAAATCAACCACCGTTGGCTCAAGTCCGCCGTCCGTTACACTGATTGTTCCTGTTTTTGTAATATATCCCTCTTTGGATACCGTATATGTAAATTTTTGTGCACTGCCTGTCGCGCTTGTGTGCAGCATACAGGTATATCGGTCATAACCCTCCGGCGCGCCGTCCGTTTTTACAATATATTTATCCTCTACTGCAGCATTGCCATAATAGCTGTCGGTAAGAGAAAGCGAAGCGCCTTCGGTAATGTGAAAGGGAACTGTTACTGCTTCAAACGCCGGAATCGTAATCCTATGCGTAATGCTTGTGCGCACTGCAGTATCTGCTTTTGAAGCAACGGCTGCCGTTAAATCGAAAACAGCATCCTCTTCACCCACATTCGGACGTGTAACCGTTGTAACTCTTGTTTTTTCATTGATTGTGAATGCGTCACTTTTTCCGCTTACGCTTTCGGCTGTCCATTTTATATCGACCGCCGTCGTATTGTAAAGGCCGCATGCGTTCGGCAGCGCCGTGCTCGAACCAGATTTCTCTCCCAACGCCGAAACCACCGAATTGGCAGAGGCGTTTGAACCAATAATACGATTAAACGGCAGCTGGCCTGCAACATAGTTAACCAGCTCCTCCGGAGTTCTTTGCAGTGACTGAACGCTTACACAAAGCTTTGAAATTTCTTCAGAGGATGCCGAACCGACTGTAAACGTCACCTTGTCCAGACGGTTCATATTTTTATTTGCATTGTTTGTAAAGTAATCCTGTGTTATTTCACCGTTGATATCCATGCCGTCATAGGACAGGCTTTTTAAAGCTCCGGTACTCCAGTCGCTATAATTGGTTGTATAGATGTACGGCGTATAGTCGATTGTTACATCTCGTCCCGTTTCGTAAAGTGCCCAAGCCTTTAAATAAGACAGAACATTGGTATATGTTGTCCCGTTATATTCAAGAGGAAAAATCAGAGGGGTTTTGGTAAGGTTGGCATACTCCGATTTTGAAAACTCTTCATAAATGGAATTTACCGCATCTTCGTCACTCATCTGCGGAGCGTCGCCTGCAACCGTTACAACGCAGACGGGTGCAATAATCGGGCAGTCTGCAATAAGCTGGTTGCTTCTGAGCGTATGGTAGCTTTCTTGGTTTTCTTTCCACTCCATGAAGTCCACATACAGAACCTCATCCGCCGGATATGGGCCGTCGCCATAATCCGCTTCTGTATATGCCATCTGTGTCTCGTATGTACTGAAGTCCATCACACCATATACAGGATTATCCTGCGTGGACATATTCATTAAATTATAATCGGTGACCACATCTTCTGCAAAGCCTTCGGCAGAAACAGTATAGGTTCCGGCTTCTTCAAAGGACAAGGTCACGTTTCCGTTGCTGTCAGTCGTTTTGCCCTCAATTGCAGAAAAAGTGCCGTTTTCCCATATGCCGATAGAAATGTTTTCAAGCGCAGTGTCCGCTTTATCCGCGTCTGTCCACGCCATACCGAGATGTCCTTTTAAAATAAGGGAAAATTCCTCGTTGGCAGTTACCGTTTTTTCTGTTGCATCAAAGAAGGAATACCAGTCCGAATAATACATATTATCCTTGTTTATAGACGCAACAAGCCGGTCTCCGTTTGCTACGGTATCGACACTTACACCTGTGGCCAAACCCTGATTGTTTACAAAAAACAAAGTGTTTGCGGATTCAATTCCCCACAACTTCCCTACATATCCGCCGGGTGCAGAATAGCCGTCAGCGGAATGATATGTTTCATGCCCAGCTACAAGCGCTTCTTCATAGCTAAGCTTTCCATCGCCGTTTCTATCGGTAACGGTAACCTCTCTGTTTGCCATTGCCTTGCCGTCGTTATCCGCTGCAAGTAAGCCCTGATTGCTTACGGTTAGATACACCGTTGCCTCCGCGGCATTTGCTGTTTCAGCAAATGCCGTTGCGGGAAACATACCTGTCAGCATGGAAAGCGTTAGCAATAAAGCAAGCAGTCCATGTATTTTTCTTTTCATAATTTCTTCCTCCTTAGAATGAATAGAATAAAAAAAACTGTGATACCAAATGAAATCTATCTGGTATCACAGCTGTTTTTCTGTGATTTCGTACTTTTTTGCGCACGCAAAAAAAGCTATCGTACCTATGCCCTATTCGGCAAACACGGTTCGACATCAATGCAGGTCTTCTGACTCATGCTTTATAGAGCAATCGCTCTGCGTTTTATGCTTTGCCTTCCCAGTTTCCCAGTGACCGGTTTTCACCGTCAAGCATAAAACATTCGGCATTTACAGCAGCAGTACTGTTCAGGGTTCTAACCTGATTCCCTTTTCACCGCATAAAGCTGCACGCAATATGCGACACATCATACGAATATTGAATTGTCAATTTATAATTTTACTCCATAAATTTCTTCTTGTCAATACAATACAAGTTTTTTCATAAAAAGAAAATATTATAAAAAATACATAAAGCGTTGCAATTTGGCGAACAGGAGTGCTATAATGAGTTTAATACACAAAGGGGGGACGCTCTATGCAAAAGATATTCATGAAATATTTTTTGGTGATTATGGTTGTTACAGTTGGCATTACGCTGGCGGGCAATTTTTTTATTCAAAAGCAGTTCGCCCAAAAAAAAGCGGAGCAAAAAGCCGCAGATTATGTGACGCAGATTGTAGACAGGCTAACCGCCAACGACAAAGTAATTGGCAATTTGGTAAACAGCCTGAATGAAAATTATATCGCCAGGGCCAGGGCGCTGGGAGAAATTATTGCCCAGAACCCAAAGATTTTAGACAGCTTCGACGAGCTGAACCGGCTGACCGATGTTTTGCAAGTGGACGAAATTCATGTGATTGACAAAAACAGAATTTTAAGATGGGGAACGGTTCCGGAGTATCATGGCATGGACTTTGATTCCACAGACCAGACGCGGCCCTTTTTAGACGGTATAACAGACAAAACCTTTGCGCTGGCCCAGGAACCCCGCCCAAACGGATATGAGGGAAAGCTGTTTCAATATATCGGCGTGGCCCGGCAGGACGAGCCAGGTGTTGTTCAGGTGGGTGTACGGCCCCAGGTGCTGGAAGAGGCACTGAAAAATAACCAGATAAATGTGGTAATTGACAATTTTAATGTTCCCGACGGAACCAACGTTACAGTGTTCGACCCATCAACCCAAACGGTTGTGGGAGATACGAACAGCCGCCTGATTGGAAAAACCTTTTCCGACTTAGGAGTGAAAGATGCCGCCTTGCAAACCGCGCAGGACGCACAGGACGGGAAACAAGACCCGAATGGAGTATGGCTTTCCCGCAGCGGAGAACGGGTTTTCGCCGTGTATGCCCCAGTGCGCAACTATTTGGCAGAGGTAAGCTTTTCCCGGGCGAGCCTGATGAACGAACGGAAAAACCAGAGCATTGCGGCAGCGGTTAGCAGCGTGCTGCTGGGGTTCATTATCATTCTTTCAATTTATGTGCTGTTAAAGCGAAAAATTATACACGACATAGACATTGTAAACGCAGGGCTAAGCGCCATTTCCGACGGAAACCTGGACGTGGCGGTAAAAGTGAATTCCACGCCGGAGCTTGTGGCCCTTGCCGGGGGCATTCACAAAATGGCTGCGGCAATTAAAACGCAGATGGGCGAGATTGTGGAACAGTCGGAGCAGCTGAAAAATCAGGCCCGCACTTTAAAAGAAAACAATTTGAGCATTATGTCCAGCATGAACTACGCAGGGAAAATTCAAAACACACTGCTCCCGCCGCGGCAGGCATTTGACGCTGTTTTTCAGGACTGCGGCATTTTCTGGAAACCCCGGGACTTGGTGGGCGGCGATATTTACTGGCTGAAACAGTTTGAAACCGGCGCGGTGCTTTGCCTGTGCGACTGCACGGGCCACGGAACGCCCGGCGCGCTGCTGTCCATGATTGTGATGACGGCGCTGGACGCTTTGGTAACCGATCAAAACTGCGGCGACACGGCCCAGGTGTTATATGCTCTCGACCGGCGGCTTGCCGGCAGCTTAAACGCTGGGAAAAACATCGGTGCCGGCGACATTCGCGACGGCGCAGATATTGCGGTTTTCTTTATTGGAAATGATGGAAATATCCGCCTGTCGTCTGCACGGATCCACGTGTTTGTGTGCCGCCGCGGGGAAGATGTTAAAACGATTAAGGGACAGCGAATTACCATAGGCGATGGAAGCATTTCCGGCACAGAGCAAATTGAAACCATCATTATTGAGGCAGGAAACGGCTGCGAGTGTTTTGTAGCAACGGACGGGCTGTTTGAGCAGGTGGGGGGAGAGAAAAAACTTCCCTTTGGATATTCCAAATTCTGCGAGACGGTAAAAAAAAATTATGGTGCACCTTGCCAAAATACGGTGGACAGCGTGTGGGCAGCGCTTGAGCGCTATATGGGCGGTGAAACCCAGCGGGACGACATCACGCTGATTGGCTTTAAACTTTAAAGTGTATTTAACCGTACGAACGGAGCGGGAGAAATAAATTGACCTTTTTGATCTTTAGGGAGGATCGCTCTTATGATTGATAACCTGTATGACTGTTACAAAATGGTGCAGAAAAACCACATCTGTTTCATTTATAACGGCCCCATCTGGGCCGACGGCGTTGAGGGCATTGGCCAGACGCTGAGAAAGCGCCTGGAGTTCGAAGAGCTGCCGGTGGTTACTGCTCATTCTGTCTTCTCCATCTTTGTGGAGCAGATGTTTAACATTCTTTACTACGCTGCAGACAAAGAACTTTTGCTTGATGAAGCCACGGGGAAACAATTTCAGGTTGCTTCCGGCGTGTTTATGCTGGGAATTCGGGACAAGCAGTATTACATACAATGCAGTAATAAAATGAAAAACAGCCAGGTTGAAGCAATGAAGAAAAAAATTGATTATTTAAACACCCTGGACAAACAGGAACTGCGCAAAATCTACCGGGAAAAGATACGCGCTGAAAACGACGACCCGGACAGCCAGGGGGCCGGCATTGGGCTGATTGAAATTGCCCGCAGAGCCAGCTCAAAAATTGAGTATCGTTTTACGCCTTTAGATAGCGGCGATACGTTCTTTACATTGTTTGTGACGGTTGACTAAATAAGGAGGATGGATGAATGTATCGGTTAGAATTGGAGAAAACCGGCTCAACGCCGTATATTTTAATTGACGAGGAAAAGGGATATATGCATTTTCAGGGAGAGTGCTTTCACGAAAATGTGACGGAGTTTTTTCAGGATATCACCGGGTGGCTGAAATCATTTTTGGAAAGCAATTTTGAACAATTTGTGTTTGACTGTGAGCTGAAATATTTTAACAGCTCCACTGCAAAACTGCTTTTAAACATGTTTTTAATGATGGAAAACGCCGCGAAAAACGGAAAAAACGTAACGGTGAACTGGATTGCGGCGGCAGACAGCGAAATTAACATAGAGTGCGGCGAAGATTTTGCCGCCGAGGTAAGAGAGCTAAACTTTCACATTGTGCTGCACGATTAGGAGGAGATTATCATGGCAGACTGGAACGCAGATCAATATTTAAAATTCCGCGCCCAAAGAACACAGCCGGCGGTTGATTTGGCCGAAAAAATTGGGCTTGCAAATCCTGAAACCATTTTAGACATTGGTTGTGGGCCAGGCAACAGCACGGCTGTTTTGCGCAAAAAATATCCCAATGCCAAAATTCTTGGGATTGATGTTTCGGAGAATATGATTGAAACCGCAAAAAAAACATATCCCGACATAGAGTATGTACTTTTAGACGCGGGAAAGGATTTAGATAAACTTAACAGAACGTTCGACGCGGCGTTTTCCAACGCCTGTATTCAATGGATTCCCAACCACCGCGCTCTGATCCCCAGCATGCTGTCTGTTTTAAATGAGGGCGGCGTGCTGGCCGTTCAAATGCCCATGAACTATGACGAACCCATTCACCAGATCATCGGCAGGCTGGCCGCAAGTGACCGGTGGCGGGAAAAGCTGGGCACACCGCGGGTGTTTCACAATCTGCCCCAGGGGGAATATTTCGATTTACTGGCAGAACATGCAAGCGATTTTACCATGTGGCAAACGACCTATTTCCACCGCATGGCCTCGCATGATGCCATTATGGAATGGTATTCAGGCACAGGCCTGCGTCCATATTTAAACGCGCTGGCCGACGAAGCTGACCGCGCGCGCTTTTACAAAGAAGTGTTTGATGAGGTAAAACAAGCCTATCCGGTGCAGGAAAACGGTGAAATTATTTTCCGGTTTCCGCGGCTGTTTTTCACGGCTGTTAAATAAGGAGGAAGCGGTTTCGCTTCCTCCTTATTATTTTGCGTTTGCTTTCACATATTTTACAGGTACATCCATATGTTGTGCGGTTTCCTCTACGGTCATGCCGCTGTTTAAAAACCGTTTGCACACAAGCTTCATGTTTTCGCCTACTTCAATAATATGCCCGTCCGGGTCGTAAAACCGCACCACCCGCTGTCCCCACCGGTGCTCGAACACGGGGTGCACATAGGTGATGGAGCCTAATGCTTCCAGCTTTTTTATAAATCCGTCAAAATCGTCTTCTTCAAAGCAGATTTCCGTGTCGTTACCACAAAACCGAATTTCATCTTGGCCCTTATGCAAAAATTCCGACCAGGTTTCTATGGTCTGCAGAGCCACCCCGCCTGTTAAGGTCACATTTGCGCCGCAATCTAAAATTACCTTTAAACCAAGCACCTCTTTATAAAATTGTTTCGAAACCTCTAAATCTTTTACCGCTAAAAGCGGACACTGATATTTCATTTAAAATTTCCTCCTTTTTCTTTTGTGCCCATCAGAGGCAGGCGCAAAGTGTTTTAACCGCACCAAAATTGCCGCAGCTTTTATTGCTCTGTGTTTCTCACATGTTTAAAAAAGCTGGAGATAGCCGCCAGCAAAAGAATTGCAAGGCCGCTGATGAAAAACCAGGTGTGAATTCCTGCAGCATCAGCAAACAGCCACAAAACCGCACTGGACAAAATGGAAATGGCCTGTCCTGTCCATATGGTATAAAATTTCCGTTTCCAGTTTTTGTTCATTTGCTTCTCCTAAATCAGTTCTAAAAATTTTTTAAAGGCTGTGGGCAGCGCAATTTCGTTTAAAAGCTGGTCTTGCGTTACCCAGGTAAGGGAGTTTACATTGTTTTTTACCGTAAAGCAGTAGCACGTCATGTCCCATTCAATGTGGGTGAAAATGTGCTTGCGCTTTGCAGACTGCAAAATATCCGCCGGAGCAAATCCCTCCTCTTCCAGCATTGACGCGGCCTGATTCACAGTCAGTGCGCCCAAAACGTTGGGCAATTCCCACATGTCGGCCAAAAGCCCTTGCTCCGGCCGTTTGTTTAACGCAATTTTTCCGCCGCATTTCAGCAGGAACACCGTGCGTTTTTCCTTTTTTCGTGCGGCTTTTGCCGGACGGACAGGAAGCGCAAGCTGGGTGCCGTTTGCATGTGCCCTGCAAAAACCGTTTGCCGGGCACACAGAGCAGTTTGGCGCGCCGTTGGGGATGCATACCGTTGCGCCAAGCTCCATGAGGCTTTGCGTAAAATCGCCGCAGCGGCCCTTAGGATAGCAGGCCGCCAGCGCGCGGGAAATTTCCTTTTTCACGGCGGGCTGGTGAACGGGGGCAAACAGCTCGGTGATCCGCGTAACTACCCGCAGCACATTGCCGTCCACCGCGGGGGTGGGAAGATTAAAGCAGATTGACGCCACCGCTCCGGCGGTATAGTCCCCCACGCCCGGCAGGGACAAAATGTCTTCATACGTTTGCGGAAACACGCCGCCGAACTTTTCCACAATGGTAATTGCAGCCTTTTTTAAGTTTTTTGCCCGGGTATAATAGCCCAGCCCCTCCCACAGCTTAAAAAGCTGATCGTCCGGCGCGGCGGCCAAAGCGGATATGGTGGGCAGGGCATTTAAAAACCTTGTGTAATATTGTTTTACGGCCTCAACCCGCGTTTGCTGAAGCATAATTTCTGAAAGCCACACGCGGTAGGGGTCGGTCGTTTCCCGCCAGGGCAGGGGCCGGGCATTTTTTTCATACCAAGCCAGCAGTGCTTCCGGCAGGCGGGCAATTTGTTTTTGCAGTGCTTGTTCCATTTGGTTCTCCTATTGTTATAACACCTTAATACGTAACTTTTGTTTTGCAAAAGTTTTTATTGAAATCTTATTATAAAAACCCAATTTTATTGTACAATAAAATATGGTAGTTGTCAAACTTTTGCTTGATTTCCCATAAAACCCGTAGTATAATAGGAATTAAGAAACTACGGAAAAGGAGAGATAAATTTATGCTGGTTTCGACGAAAGGGCGCTATGCGCTACGGGTAATGATTGATTTGGCGGAAAACAGCACAGGCGGGTTTATTCCGCTGAAAGACATTGCAGGCAGACAGGATATTTCGGAAAAATATTTAGAAAACATTATTTCCATGCTGACCAAGGCGGGGATGCTGGAAGGGCTTCGCGGCAAAGGCGGCGGCTATAAGCTGACTCAGACGCCGGAGCATTACACCGTGGGCAGCATTTTAAAAGTAACTGAGGGATCGTTAGCGCCGGTGAGCTGTTTGGCGGAGGACTCGAACAGCTGTAAAAACGCATCGGACTGCAAAACCCTGCCCATGTGGAAGCGGTTGGACAAAATGATTGACGGTTTTTTTGAGGGAATTACCTTAGCCGACATCGCCTTCCCTAACCACGGTGGCGGCGACTATGTGATTTAAAAAAATTTATATTTCCCTATTGACAAGATAGGAAATTCGTGTTATAATCACTATAAACCTATAGGAAAGGTAGGATTTGTGTGACACTTCTTTTTGAAGCACTGCTCCGCATGAATTTCCGTTTCGGTCGAATGTGTGTTGTGAGGAATGCAAAACAACATTTATAATTTGAAAGGAACGGTATGACAGAGAAAAAACAATATAAATTTGAAACCATTCAGGTGCACGCAGGCCAGGAGGAACCCGACAGCGCAACGGGCGCAAGGGCTGTGCCCATTTATGCCACCACGTCGTATGTTTTTGAAAACAGCGCCCAGGCGGCGGGGCGGTTTGCCCTTTCAGAGGGCGGGAACATTTATACCAGGCTGATGAATCCCACCACAGACGTGTTTGAAAAGCGCATTGCGGCCTTAGAGGGCGGTGCAGCGGCCCTGGCCACAGCCTCTGGCAGCGCTGCAATTGCCTATGCAGTGCAGAACATTGCGGCATGCGGCGACCACATTGTGTCGTCGAAATCGGTTTACGGCGGTACATATAATCTGTTTGCCAACACACTGCCGGAGTTTGGCATTACCGCCACCTTTGTGGACGGCAGCAAACCGGAAAATTTTGAAAAGGCCATTCAAAAAAATACAAAAGCGGTTTATTTAGAGTCACTTGGAAACCCCAATTCGGATATAATAGATTTAGAGGCCGTAGCAAGCCTCGCCCACCGAAACGGAATTCCTGTGATTGTTGACAACACTTTTGCAACGCCTTTCCTGTTCCGTCCGATTGAGCACGGGGCGGACGTAGTCGTGCACAGCGCCACAAAATTTATCGGCGGGCACGGCAGCGTGATGGGCGGCGCCATTATAGACGGCGGCACATTTTGCTGGGACAACGGCAAATTTCCCGGTCTTTCCCGGCCCAACCCGTCGTATCACGGAATTGTTTACACTGAGGCCTGCGGAAATTTGGCATATATTATGAAAATCCGCACAACCTTAATGAGAGACACCGGGGCGTGCATCTCACCTTTTCATTCCTTTGCGCTTTTGCAAGGGCTTGAAACACTCTCCCTGCGGGTGGAACGTCACGTGGAAAACGCGCTTAAGGTAGTTCAATTTCTGAAAAAGCACCCCAAGGTGAAACGGGTGCACCACCCTTCCCTTTCCGCCGGGCGCGAAAAGGAGCTTTATAACCGGTATTATCCAAATGGCGGCGGCTCCATTTTCACCTTCGAGCTTGACGGAAGCGAAGAGCAGGCGAAAAAGTTTACGGAGAGCTTAACGCTTTTTTCGCTGTTGGCCAATGTGGCAGACGTGAAATCGCTGGTGATTCACCCGGCATCTACCACCCACTCCCAGCTCTCGGACGAGGAGCTGCTGGCAGCAGGCATCACACCGCAGACCGTGCGGCTTTCTATTGGAACAGAACATATTGACGATATAATTGACGACTTAAAGCAAGGATTTGATAAAATTTAGATTGAAGGAGCGTTATTTATGGCAAGAATTTTTCATTCGGCAGATGAACTTATCGGCAGAACGCCGCTTTTAGAGCTTTCCCACATTGAACAGGAACACCGCCTATCGGCGCGGATTCTGGCAAAGCTGGAATATTTTAATCCGGCCGGCTCGGTGAAAGACCGGGTGGCCATGGCCATGCTGGACGACGCGGAAAAGAAAGGCCTAATTGACGCGGGCACAGTAATCATTGAGCCCACCAGCGGCAACACAGGCATTGGCCTTGCATCGGTTGCGGCGGCAAGAGGCTATAAAATTATTATTGTTATGCCGGAAACCATGTCGGTTGAGCGCCGCCAGCTCATGAAGGCCTTTGGCGCAGAGCTTGTGCTTACTGACGGGGCAAAGGGCATGAACGGTGCAATTGAAAAGGCAAATCAGCTCATGAGCCAGTTTCCCAACAGCTTTATCCCCAGTCAGTTTACCAACCCGGCCAACCCGGAAATTCACCGCCTTACAACAGGGCCGGAAATTTGGGAGGACACCGACGGCAAGGTAGATATTTTTGTGGCCGGCGTAGGCACAGGCGGCACCATTACCGGCGTGGGCGAGTTTTTAAAGTCGAAAAATCCTGCCATCTCCATTGTGGCGGTGGAACCGGCGGCTTCCGCCGTGCTCTCCGGCGGAGCGGCCGGGCCCCACAAAATTCAGGGTATTGGCGCGGGGTTTGTGCCTCAGGTGCTGAACACCGAAATTTATGATGAAATTATTCAGGTGGAAAACAGTGCAGCCTTTGCGGCGGGAAAATCCGTCGGCAGAAAAGAGGGCATTTTGGTAGGCATTTCTTCCGGTGCAGCGGTGTTTGCTGCGGTGGAGCTTGCAAAACGGCCGGAAAACGCAGGGAAAACCATTGTTACCCTGCTGCCCGACACCGGCGACCGATATTTGTCAACCCCCATGTTCGACTAACGAAACAAAGCGCGGCCAAAAGGCCGCGCTTTGTTTTTGTATTCACCTTACAGTTTTGAAAACGTTTTAATCGCATTATTTACGGCTTTC
>ERZ773225.3259-NODE-3259-length-14908-cov-2.736148_pt1 | contig 14908 bp, 11 predicted proteins | sample MGYA00580993_ERZ773225 | MGnify/ENA primary metagenome ERZ773225 (study PRJEB29015, sample SAMEA2737748) | human gut metagenome | biome: human gut; feature: human-associated habitat; material: faeces | place: China | collected 2012 ... | reverse complement strand
GTGTGCAGCCAGGCAGACATGGAAAACTTTCTTGCACTCTTAAAGGAGCTAAGCGTGGAATATTTTGGAAAGCACCGGGAAACTGTGATGTCTACCATGATTTACCGCATTATCATTGAGTTTTTCAGAAGCAACGCGACAACGGAAGAAACCGCAATGGACAGGGCAGAGCTTTACATGATCCGCAATTTTTCAGAAAAGATTACGCTGGACGATTTGGTACAGATAACAGGCTTTTCCAAATCGAAATTCTGCCGCATGGCAAAGCTTCGCTGGAACATGACGGCGTTTGAAAAAATTATGGATATGCGCCTTTCCCATGCACAGTCCCTTTTAAAAAGCAATGGGAAACTGAAGGTGGCGGAGTGCGCCCGGCAAAGCGGATTTGACGACGTGAGCTATTTTTGCCTGTGTTTTCGCAAAAAGTTTGGCACGAGCCCTGCGCTGGAACGGTTGGAAACGCAATGAACCGAAACAGGGAAGACGGGGCTTAAGCCTGTTCTCGAACATCAATTTTTATTGAAGCCGCAGCAGCGTCAAAGTAAATTTAGTTGGCCCAGCCGGCGGAAAGGAAAGCAATGCATCACTACACGGAAAACCACGTATTTTGTGAAAACGAGAACATCGCCGTGGTGTTTCATCCAGCCCATAACGAAGAAATTCACATTCACGACTTTGTTGAACTGGTGTATATCGCTGGGGGCAGGGGACATCAGTATATTGACGGAAAAAAATATTCCGTTATGCGCGGCGACATGCTCTTTATCAATTTAAACCACACCCATGCGTTTACCACGGATAAGGGAATGGAGTACTACAATATTTATTTAAAGCCTGGCTTTATTTCCAGCGAGCTGATTAATGCGGACAACGCCATGCAAATGCTGACGCTCACCGCCTTTGAGGATTTTCGTGAAACCGTTGGAGAGGAAAGCCCTGTGGTGCGCTTTTCAGGCGGTGAGATGGCGGAGGTTGAATCCTGTTTGTCCGCCATGCTGCGGGAATATGAACACAAAGAAAACGGAACGGGAACGGTGCTTCAGTCTTACCTGATGATACTGTTAACCTACGTGTTTCGGAAAATGGCGGCGTTTGGCGGGGTGCAGCCGGGAGAAAATGGAAACAAAATCGGCGACTTAATTCAATATATTGAAGAGAACTGCACCCAAAAGCTGTCTTTAACCGAGCTGTCGGAGCAATGTTTTTACAATCCCTCTTATTTCTGCAGAATGTTTAAGGCCTACAGCGGCATGACCATCACAGAATTTATTCACGAAAACAGAATCAAGCGGGCCTGCGGCCTGCTGCTCCACTCCCACAAAAGTGTGGAGGAAATCAGCCTGGGCGTGGGATATACCAACAAAACGCTGTTTTATAAAAAATTCCGGGAAAAAACCGGCATGTCGCCGGCGGAATATCGAAAAAAAGTCAATATTGAATACGAAATTTAAGTAAATTTTTGCGCTTGCCAAGAATAACTTCTTTTGATATGATGAAAAACAGAAAAAGAAGTTATTTTTTTATGGAGGGAAAAACAATGATAACGTATAACGAAGCAGAACTGCGGGACAAAATTCATGCCTGCTGGGTGGGCAAAAACATTGGCGGCACCATGGGAACGCCCTATGAAGGCAAGCGCGAAATGAACGATATTTCCGGATTTGTCACGGACAAAGGCGTTATTCTGCCCAATGACGATTTGGATTTGCAGCTCATCTGGCTGGTGGCCATGGAGGAATATGGACCATATCAGATGAATGCCAACGTGCTGGGGGAATATTGGCTCAAATATATTCCGCCGGAATGGAACGAATATGGCGTGGGAAAATCAAACCTGCGGGCGGGGCTGCTGCCGCCGCTTTCCGGCGAAATTCATAACAGCAAATGGAAGACGTCTAACGGCGCATGGATACGTTCTGAGGTGTGGGCGTGCATGGCGCCGGGTTTCCCGGAGATTGCGGTAAAATATGCGCAGATGGACGCATCGGTAGACCATGGTATGAGTGAGGGAACCTATGCCGAGTGGTTCACCGCTGCGCTGGACAGTTTGGCATTCCGCGGAGGGGAAATTCGGGAACTGATTGAACAGGCCCTTTCTTTTATACCGGCAGACTCCCGCGTTGCGAGAAGTGTTCGCCTGGTTTTAACTTCTTTCGACAAAGGGGTTGACTACAGAAAGACCAGAGAGCTTCTGGTGAAAGACAGTGAGGATCTGGGCTGGTTTCAGGCGCCTGCCAACATCGGTTTTACCGTGTTGGGGCTAATTTACGGTGAGGGGGACTTTAAAAAGTCTATGATCTATGCCATCAACTGCGGCGACGACACCGACTGCACAGGCGCAACCGGAGGGGCGTTTTTGGGTATTTTATACGGAAGCGAGGGCGTTCCGTCTGATTGGAGCGAGTATATCGGAGACGGCATTGTGACAAAGGCAATCGACGCATCTTGCTGGAAAGCGCCTGCCACCTGCTCTGAGCTGACCGAACGTGTAATGAAAATGATTCCGGCTGTAATGAAAGCCCACTGGATTGACGCCGCAATTTCAAACGGGGCCACAGACCTGTCTGACGAAGAGGACAACAAAAAGGCAAAGCATGCAATGAAAGAGCTTGAATTTTACAAGCCATATTCTTATTTTGGGGCAGACGTTGTTTACGCGCAGATGTATGTGTCGTTTGCAGCGAAACCGCAGATAAAAGAGGGCGAGTCGCTAACCGCCTATATTACCATCAAGAATCGGTTTCCCGATCCCAGAAATTTTTATTTTAAACCAATTCTGCCGGAGGGCTTTGCCGCTTCGGCTTACGAAAAGTGCATCCATGTGGCACATGGCGACGTGACTGGATTTACAGACACGGGCAGCGCGGTGTGGAGCGTGACCATTACCGCCGGAGAACGGTTAGAGCCGGTGAACAAAGTAATTGTGGAAATTACCTCGCCGGGAAAGGCAATGGCGGCATATGTTCCCATTGTATTTTTAGGCTGACGCAAAAAAATAAAAGGACGCATTTGCGTCCTTTTATTTTCGTTTAAAGCACAAATCCAGCAGATATACTGCATATCCGCAGGCCAGCACGCCCAAAATGCCAAAGGTGATGACTGTTTCAAGCCGGAACGGCAAAAGAGCCGGATAAAATTGAAACAGTACGCCGCTGACGAGCAAAATAACGCCATATGCAAAAGGTGCGGCAGACCACCATAAAGGGTCCGGGAGCTTAAATTTTCCTTTAGAATCAAACAAAATCCAGTCGAAAATCATCATCAGCGGCCCTGCATAATGCAAAATTACTGAAACGGGGTCGTTTGGATGAAACCCGCCCTTTAACACAAAATGATACCCAAAAAGCACAATCAGCGCAGATGCTGTAAACGCGCCCTTAACCCGGGGAAACGGGGTGGAGGCGTGCAGGCCGCGGGAACGCACCAGACAGGTTATCACTACCACTGCAATACACAAAAAGCTTAAAAAGTTAAACAGCCAGCCAAAATTTTTCAGGCTGAAAAACAAGTTCAGCAGACTGTGACCGCAGGCATTCGACAGCGCCCAGCCTTCTAAGCACAAAAACAGAATTCTGTAAAGATAAGAGAAAACGTCCCACAGCTTAGCGCCCTTGCCGGAAAACAAACGGTCGGTCAGATACATCAGCGCGCCGGCAGCAAGGGTGAAAAGCAGGGTTTTTATCAGCGCCTCTTTGCCGCCGAACAACTTCAGCAAAAAGTCTAAATTGAAAAATTGTTTGGAAAGCAGCGACCATATACCGTAAAGCAAAACAATGCCCAACAGCCACAGCAGAGGGTCATATGGCTTAAAAATACCTTTTTTGTCAAACAGCAGCCAGTCAAAAAACATCAGGGCAGGAAGCAGAACCTTTAAAATCCAGCCCGGGGCTGCCGGCACAAACCATATGGTGAAATTCATCATCAGCACAAGCACGGCCATGGCTGTGCAAACTGCTTTCGTTTTCAAAAGAAATTCCGGAAACCGGCCGGATATAGAAAGAACAAACACCACGGCAATGCAAATAAAGCAGATGGTGTCGGTTAAAACTGCAAGGTCTTTTAACGAGCCGAAAAACCCCTGCAGGGAAAGGGCGGCATTTTCAAAAGACGCCCAAATGAAAAACAGGATAAACCCCAGCCGGTATATCATTGAAATTGTTTGTTTCATATGTATTTCAAATCCTTTATCTAAAATAAACAAGGCGCCTAAAAGGATAAGGCGCCCTCGTTTCAATTATTGTTTTATGATTGATTTATCCCGCACGATTGGTTCGTTAAACGCCATGTGAACGAATTCTTCTCTTTTTTCGCCTTCAATTAAGAACTGCACCATGTCGATGGTGCCCAGCTCTGTTAAGGAGTTTACAATGGAATAAACCGTCAGCCGTTCTCCGGCGGAGCCGCCTGAATGTTTGTCGACAAACTCTTTCGAGAAGTTCACAAAACAAACATTGTTTTTCGTTTCAATGGAAAGAACCTTTGCCTCAGCTGGAATGGTTTTAAAATGTCCGCCCTCTGTAGGGCCTTTTAAAAGCTCGTTTACAATAACCTTTTCAACCGTGTCGCCGCTGGCAATTTCAACGTTTCTCCGTTCGGGAACAAGATATTCTGCGTTTTCGTCGCTGAAATATAACACCAAAGTTGTTTTGGGGGCCTGGGTAGGCTCGCCCTTGTTGATTACCAAATCGTTTTCCCGGATAATTCCTAACGGTTTTCCATCGGTTCCAATGGCCTCTTTGCCGTCAACTAAAATTTGAACGCCTGAAATAAAGTCCAGTGTACAAATTCTTCATGCTACGGCTGCCGGAGCAAGGGTTTGTTTTAAGTCGTCCTTATTGGAAAATTCTTTAGAAAAATCCACTACTGCAACATCGTCTTTAATGGTGACGGAATTCAGCTTTGTGCCGTCGCACAGGGGGCTCGTTTTTCCGGCGGGCGGAGAAATCAGCTGTTCAATTAAATATTTTAACTGTCCTTTTCTGGAGGTGTCGGGAATTTCTGTCTTTTCTGCAATAAGGTCTGAACCGCTTCCGCTGATATAGTACACGCCGGCTGAAATTTTAGATTCGCTTGTCTGCGCCTGAGGTGCTTCTGTTCTGCTGCAGCCTGTCAAAACCAAGACGCATGTGAGCAGCAGCACATGGATTAATAATATGCACCGTTTCATTGTATCAACCTTCTTTGCCAAAACTTTTCATACTATCCTTATTGTAATTATACTATCAATATATTAAAAAACAATAACATTAATATTAAAATTAGCATACACAATGTGATAGAATTCGTTTCTTTAAGACAAAGAGCGGCTAATTTGTTTTTTTAAGAAACGTCACAGTTATAACAATTTTTTTAAAATATACCCCTCTTTGATCCCTTTGTCCGACACGAAAATCTGCTCTGAGGCAAACTGTGCGCCTACCGCAGAATAAATCGCCATGGCGGGGGCAATGGTCAGCGCACGTTTTGGCGTGGTTTGGTCGATCACATTTTTGGAATGCTCCGGGTTTTCCGTTATCATTTTCAGCATTTTGTTTACGGCCTGAACAGTAAGTACTGTTTCGTTAAGAAAAATCTTCGCCAATTTTGTGGATGCCCTCACGCCGCCGCCCACAATACACAAGTTTTGCCGCACAACACCGCAAAATCTTGGCTGGGCGGCGAAAGTTTTTGCTATTGCTTCCTGAATTGCGCAAATTTCATCTTCGGTTGGAAGAGAACCGCTGACAAAAGCTTTGTAGGCTTTTAACGATCCCCACGGAACAGACAGCGTAGAGATCGGTTGTTTGTTTGAAAACACAATCACCTCACTGCTTCCGCCGCCGACGTCTGCCATTACGCCGTCTGCGCAGGGAAAATCCTCCGCCGCGCCGGCGAAGCTAAACAGCGCTTCCTCTTCTCCGGTTAATACGTCTACCGCTGCGCCGGTGCGCATTTTTATTTCGTTACAAATTTCTTCCGTGTTTTTCGCGTTGCGAATCGCTGCCGTGGCAAACACGTTAAGCCGGCAGCCAAACTCTGCCGCTGTTTCCTGATGTTTTTTTATTGCCGCCTCTGCGGCGCAAATCCCATCCGGCGTTAAAACTCCGTCGTGAATAAATCCTGCCAGGTTGGCAAAAACCGCCGTGTTGCATAGTTGTTTCAGCTGTCCGTTTTCATCGTCGTAAACACCAAGACGAATGGTGTTAGAGCCTGTGTCTGCTACTGCGTACCGCATGGTTCCTCCTTAAGGTTTCACCGGCGTGTAGGGCCTGTAATACGGGGAAAGGGACAAATTTAAGTTATCCAGTTCCTGGGCTACAAAGCCTGCCAGCACTTCTGCGCCGTAATATTGAAAATGAGAGTTATCTTCCGTGGCTTCATTTTTGTTATAGCGGGATTGGGTAAACCGTTCGTCGCCGGTAAACCGCGGATCGTTGGGGTTGATAAACAGGAAAATGTCCTTTGAGTCCTCCTCGCCAAGGGTGTTTACCAAATCCACAGAGAAATTGAACATGTCAATCAACGGCACATTTAAGTCTGCCGCCAGCTCTCTTGCGGCCTGCGGATACTTACCCAGACTGTTTCCGTTGTCATAAATACCATTGTTATAAATCCGTCGTGTAACCGAGGTGAGAATAATCGGAATTGCGCCGCGTTCTTTAGCGCCCTCAACGTATTTTGTCATATAGGTTTTATAGGTTGTGTCCGCGTCGGTATGCAGGTCGCCGTCCTTTTGGTCGTTGTGGCCAAACTGAATGAGCAGATAATCACCTGGTTTGATTGCAGAGAAAATAGTGTCTAAGCGGCCCTCGTCAATGAAGCTTTTGGAGCTTCTGCCGCCCATGGCATGGTTGGACACCGTGACCTTCGATTGGTCGAAATAGCCGCCTAAGGCCTGCCCCCAGCCTGTTTGCGGAAAAAAGCTGTCGCTGTAGTTACACGCGGTGGAATCTCCCGCCACATAAATGACAGGATTGAAGTTCACTTCCTCCGATACCACATAAGAGAATTCTGGTGCAATTGGCTTTAAGCTGGCTAAGGAATTTAAAAAGAACAGCTTAACCACGGCAGTTTCAATATTTTCAGGCAAAGAAGCGCCAAACTCTAATGTAAAGGTTTCATTATATCCTGCACTTTTGGTAATAGACGCCGCTTTGGTGTCGTATAAAACGCCGTTGTCATACACTGCTGCAAGAACTTCGGCGCTTTCAATGGTATCGTCCTTGCAAACAATCTCCGCCCCCGTTACTGTTCCGCCGGATACGGGAATGCTTCTGGGCTGACCGTCGCTTGTTGCAAACAACAGGTTTTTCACGGTGTAGCCATAGTTGTCGGTTTTTATCAGAACGCTGTTATTCACCGTACCGCCGGAAATAGAAAGGGCCTGCAAATCGCCCTCAAGCAATTTCGTTTCCAGCACAGTTCCCGCGGAATAAAGAATCAGCTCTTCGGTCTGTAAATTCGCAATGACAGAAAATTCTCCTGCATTTTCCACCGTAACCGTGTTTGCTCCGCCGAATGAAATGGAAACGGAAGCGTCTCCCTCTGCAATTCCGCCGAACAAGATTCGTTTGCCGCCTGTGGGCAGAGGAACGGTTTTATCACCTGCAATTGTTCCCAGCGGGGTTACATCACCGTCTGCCAAAACCCGCACAGTGAATTTCTTTTCAAGGGCGGCGCCGTCGGTGTCTCTTGTGAGCTTTGCTGTAAGCGTCACGGTTTCGTTATATTTAGGACGGGTAACTTCGCCCGTTCTTGCTATGATTTCAGGTTTGTCGGAAAGAAAAGCACAGTCGAACACACCGCCGGTTGCGGGCATGTAATTTGCCGGCAGAGAAAGATCTTTTGTAATCATTTCTGCATCTTCGTCCGTAAAGTCGGAAAACACAAGGTTCCTTAAAATATCTTCATTGGAATAGGTCTTCATTTCTTCCTCCAGCGTTTCGGCCAGCTTGTCGCAGTCGTCTTGAGCTGTCATGCTTTGATACGCTTCTTTTGCTTCGGAAATGGCCGTGCGCAATTTTTGTGTAAGTTCATTTTCTTCTGCGGCACCTGACAAAAGGATAGAAGCGCATCGGATAGCCGAAACCGCCCTGTCGTCATTGATATGTTCCGTTCCGTCTGCGTCTGTCCGCTGGCCAATGTAGTCGCACATGGTCAGGTTGTCCAAATCGCCAAAATATTCTGCTTCGCTCTGAATACCAAATCCAGCAATCCGCCATTCCTTTAGGTTATCCACATATGTGGTGTCTAAACACAGCTTTCCGTCCACAAACAGTTTGAACGACCGTGTAAGGCTGCCGGAAGCATCTGTGGGATTGAAAACGGCGCGGATACGGAAGAAATGCTCCGGGTTTTTCGTATAGTCGCCTAAAACGTCAGAAAGGTTCACCTCGCCCAAAATCGCGGAGCCGGACCGGTCATACACCGTGAGTTTGGTAGCGCCGTCAGACTGGGTAATAAATGTGAGATGCACAATTCTGTTGCCCAAATGAACCGTTCCGGATTTATCGGCGGGATAAAGGCGGATTTTGGTTGGTTTATCCGTTGTTCGGTCCGGCCGAAAATCAAAGGCTACCTCCGCAGTATAACCAGCGCCTGCGCTTGTGTCCTGCAGGCTTTCCGACTTGTTGTCAAAGGTCATTACCATGCCGTCCCGATAACCGGCATGCATTTCCATTTGATAATAAGTATCGCCTATGCCAAAAGCCTTGTCGCCGGAGGTGTTAGATGTGTTCTCACCGTCAATCGTTGCTTCTGTTGGCGAATTAAAGGTCTCAAACACAAAGTTATTCAGTTCAGCTGTACCTATATATAGCTCCCGATAAGTACCGCCCTCTGCAAACCCAACAGAGCAAAGAGAAATGGCAGAAAACACAAACGCCAAAAGCAACACTGCTGGTTTTTTAAATTTTAAATTCATAAAAAAACCGCCTTTCATATTGATATTGAATATCTTTATTATACCGGATAGAAAGCGGAGATTCAACTACATATTTTGCTGTTTTGAGCCGCAAAAAGGACAGTTTTTGCCATGAAGGAGACAAACGAAAAGTTTTCGTTATTTTTTTCGTTGACATGGGGAAAGCGGGTGCTATAATAAAAGAAAAAATGGTGTAAAGGAGTATTGCATATGCCAGAGGTTACCATAGACTTCACAAAAGAAATCGGCGTAATCAAGCCCATGCATGCGGTGAACAACGGGCCAATCAAAGCACGATCGGACCAAACAAGGGGAAATTTTGATGCGTATTCCGCAGCAAACATTCCCTATGCACGGAACCACGATGCGTCCCATTGCAGCACATACGGCGGGCCGCATGCGGTAGACATCGGCGCTGTTTTTTCCGATTTCGACAGTGACCCTGAAAATCCTGATTCTTATGATTTTGTCTTAACAGACGAATATTTAAAAACAACATTAGACGCAGGAACAAAAATTTTTTATCGTCTGGGCAGCAAAATTGAACACTGGAGCAAAAAATATGGCACGCTGCCGCCAAAGGATTTCCAGAAGTGGGCGGTTATATGCGAGCATGTCATCAAGCACTATAACGAGGGCTGGGCAGACGGCTTTCATTGGGACATTGACTATTGGGAAATTTGGAACGAGCCGGATTTAGACCCGGATGACTCAGACAACAAGCGCACCTGGGGCGGCACGGCGGCGGAGTTTTATACGTTTTATGCGGTTGCGGCGCGCCACTTAAAATCACGGTTTCCGCACCTTAAAATCGGCGGCCCTGCGCTGGCGGGACAAACGGGCAAATGGCTGGACGGATTTTTGGCCTCTTTAACTGAAAACGGCGGCCGCGTTCCGCTAGACTTTTTTTCCTGGCACATTTACACAACCGATCCGAAACGCATAATCGAGATGGCAAACGTAATCCGCGAAAAGCTCAACCGGGCAGGATATGAAACAACCGAAAGCATTTTAAATGAGTGGAATTATGTGGAGGGGTGGACGGACCAGTTCATTCACAGCATTGAAATGATTATTTCCATGCGCGGTGCGGCGTTTACCCAGGCCAGCATGTGCCTGGGGCAAAATAGCACCATTGATATGATGATGTATTATGACGCGAGACCTTGTGCATTTAACGGCTTATTTGATTTTTACACCTACCGTCCGCTGAAAGGCTACTATCCGTTTTTCATTTTTTCAAAGCTTTCAAAAATGGGCACGCAGGTTCAGGCGGACAGTGATTTAGGCGAACTTTATACCGTTGCAGCAAGAGGAAAAGACGGCAAGTGTACCGCAGTGATTTGCTACTATCCCCAGGACGGAAACGCTGAAAATCAAGCAGTTACCGTCCACACGTCCGGCAGCAAAGGCGGGTTTGATACATTTTTGTTGGACGACGGGCATGATTTTGAGAAGACGGGCATAACGGAATTAAACGGCAATGAAGCGGTGTTTCACCTAAAACCCAATTCCATTCTTTTTCTCACCCAGTAAATAAAAACCGCACGGGAATTTTCCCGTGCGGTTTTAAAATTTATTTTACAACAATATTTACAAGCTTTTTGGGCACACAAATCACTTTAACAATGGTTTTGCCGCTGACAAGCTCTTTAATTTTATCGTTTTCCAGCGCGGCCTTTTCCATTTCCTCCTGGGAAAGGTCTGCGGAAATCACAATTTTGTCTTTCACCTTGCCGTTAATCTGCGCAACAATTTCAACCGTATCGTCCTTTGTTTTTGCTTCGTCAAATTCCGGCCATTTTGTGTCGTGCAGAAAGCCGCTAAATCCGGCGTTTACCCACATTTCCTCCGTCAGGTGGGGGGCGGCGGGGTTTAAGAGCGTAATATAAATTTTCAGCTCACCCCGGGTAATGCTGCCTTTTTTATAAATGTCGTTAATCAGCGCCATTAAAGCTGCAATTGCGGTGTTAAACTTCATTTTGTCGAAATCTTCCGACACCTTTTTGATGGTTTTGTGGAACGCCTTTTCTAAGTCGGGACTTAAGCCCTCTTCGTCTGTTACAATTGTCTGCAAATTCCAAACGCGCTCAATAAACCGGTAGCATCCCTTAACGCCGTTAATCGACCAGGGGGTAGACTGGTCAAACGCGCCGATAAACATTTCATACGTTCTAAAGGTGTCTGCGCCGAATTCTGCTACCATGTCGTCCGGATTTACAACGTTCCCGCGGGATTTAGACATCTTTTCGCCATTTTCGCCCAAAATCATACCGTGGGAGGTGCGCTTTTTATACGGTTCCGGCGTAGAAACAACGCCAATGTCATACAAAAATTTGTGCCAGAACCGGGAATATAACAGGTGAAGCGTGGTGTGCTCCATGCCGCCGTTATACCAGTCCACCGGCAGCCAATAGTCCAGCTTTTCTTTGGCGGCCAGGGCGGTGTCGCATTTGGGGTCGATGTAGCGCAAAAAGTACCACGAGGAACCTGCCCACTGGGGCATGGTGTCTGTTTCGCGCACGGCGGGGCAGCCGCAGTGCGGACAGGTCGTATTTACCCAGTCGGTCATTTTTGCCAAAGGCGATTCGCCGTTTTCACCGGGTTCAAAGTTGTCGGTTTCAGGAAGGGTCAGAGGCAGCTGGTCTTCCGGCAGCGGAACCCAGCCGCATTTGTCGCAGTGAACCAGGGGAATGGGTTCGCCCCAATACCGCTGGCGCGAGAACACCCAGTCGCGCAGTTTGTAGTTGACTTTCCGTTTTCCAATGCCCTTTTCCTCTAAAAAGTCAATCATTTTACGAATGGCGTCTTTCACCTCTAAGCCGTTTAAAAAGCCAGAGTTCACCATTTTGCCGCTGTAGGTGTCGGTGTAGGCTTTGCTTTGCACGTCCTCGCCGCCGGCAACCACTTCCACAATAGGCAGGCCAAACTTTTTGGCAAATTCCCAGTCGCGGTCGTCGTGGGCGGGAACCGCCATAATGGCGCCGGTTCCGTAGCTGGTTAACACATAATCGGAGATGAACACCGGAATTTTTTCATTGTTTACCGGGTTAATTGCTGTAATTCCGCAAAGCTTTACGCCGGTTTTTTCTTTTGTCAGCTCAGTGCGCTCAAACTCCGACTTTCTTGCGGCCTCTTTTTGGTATGCGCGCACTTCGTCAATATTTTGCAGGTTGTCCGCATATTTTTCAATGATTTTGTGTTCCGGCGAAAGCACCATATAGGTTGCGCCGAACAACGTGTCGGCCCGGGTGGTGTAAACGCGGATGGCGTCGTCGGTGCCGTCAATTTGAAAATCCAATTCTGCACCCTCAGAGCGGCCAATCCAGTTTTTTTGCTGGGTTTTCACCTTTTCTATGTAGTCAAGGCCTTCTAAATCGTCAATTAGCCTTTGGGCATAGTCGGTAATTTTCAGCATCCACTGCGATTTATTCCGCTGCACAACCTCGCTGCCGCAGCGCTCGCATACGCCGTTAACAACTTCTTCGTTTGCCAGGCCAACCTTGCAGCTGGTGCACCAGTTAATGGGCATTTCCTGCTTATAAGCCAGGCCTTTTTTAAACAACTGCAGAAAAATCCACTGGGTCCATTTGTAGTATGCTTCGTCGGTGGTGGAGATTTCTCTCGACCAGTCAAACGAAAACCCAATGCTTTTCAGCTGGCGTTTAAAGTTTTCTATGTTATTTTTTGTAACAATTGCAGGGTGAATTTTGTTCTTTATCGCGTAGTTTTCCGTAGGCAGGCCAAAAGCGTCCCACCCCATGGGGTAGAGCACATTATAGCCCTCCATGCGTTTTTTTCGCGCCACAATGTCTAAGGCGGTGTAGCTTCGGGGATGTCCCACGTGCAGGCCCTGACCGGAAGGGTAGGGAAATTCCACCAGGGCGTAGAACTTCGGAAGCGTAAAGTCGTCTTTTGCGGCAAAGGTATTTTCCGAATACCATTTATCCTGCCACTTTTTTTCAATTTCTTTAAAATTATAGTCCATTTAAAGCCTCCAAATTATTTCATGATTCGTTTATAATTTTGTCAATATCCATCTTTTCCGCGTCGTCCCAAAGCTTTTCCAAACCGTAAAACTCCCGGGTTTCCTGATAGAAGATGTGAAGAATAAAATCGCCGTAGTCCAATAAAATCCAGTTCAGCCCCTGCTTGCCCTCCCGGGACAGCGGGTTTATCCCAACCTTCTCAAATTCTTCTTCAATGCTGTCGGCCAAAGCGCGCACCTGGGTTGTGGAATTTGCCGAGCAGATTACAAAATAGTCCGCCAAAATTGTTAGGTCGCTGACCTTTAAAAGCGCAATGTCGTTGGCTTTTTTTGCGTCTAACACCTTCACAGCCTTTTTTGCTTTTTCAAATGCATCCAGTGGTTTCATATGGTAAGCCTCCTTGTGGAGCAGGTTTCGGTAAAATGCTTCTGCTTCCATGGTTTGTGTATGTAAAATGCGGCCCTTTCTGCCAATGTGGGCAATGGTAAGCTCCAGCCCATACAAAAGCGCCTCGTTTAAATCCTTTTCGCACAGGGCGCGCAATTCTTTTAATCCCTCAAACTCCCTGCGGTTGGGCTCAATTATGTCGGCAAGATACAAAATTTTTTCTAAATCCGTCATGTTTGCGCGGCCCAGGGTGTGATACTTGATGGCCCCCAGAATTTCGCTGTCGCATACGGCAAACTCCGTTTCTGCTAAGCGTGCGCCCAACTCCGCGTGCAAGAGTGCAGTGTTTTCACGCTTTAAATCGTCTAACGGCACGCCCAGCTTGTCGCACATGGCGAGCTGGGTTTCGCGGTCAATTTGTTTGGCGCAGTCGTGAAGCAGGCCGGCTGTCTGCGCCTTTTGCACATCTGCACCGAACAGCCTTGCCATTTTTTCGGCCGTTTCCATCACGCCCAAAGAGTGTGTATATCTGTGGTCGGTCAGCATACCGCCAAGTTTTTCTTTCATTTGTTCCGTAGTCATTTCCGGCTCCTAAATATAAAGTTTGTTGGTTTTTATATACTGCTCTACACTAGGCGGCACCTGCCCTGAAACTTCTTTTCCCTCTTTCAGCTGCATTCGGATTGCTGTTGAGGAAATTCCGCACGAAAATCCGGTTAAAAAAAACACCCGGGGCGGCGCCTCATCTCCGCAAAACTTTTCAAAATACCCGGTCGGCTCGATTCCCGGCCGCGGCACAACAATAAAAGTGCACAGCGAAATTAAGGTTTTGTAATTTTTCCATTCGGGAAAATTACGGAACGAATCGCCGCCCACAATAAAGAAAAATTCGTCCTTTGGATTTTGTTCTTTAAAATGTGAAATCGTAATATAGGAATAGTTTAAGCGCTCATTGCAAATTTCGTAATCTGAAACGGAAAACCGGGGGTTGTCCTTTGTGGCCAGCAGCACCATGTTAAGCCGGTGCTGTTTATCCGTCACCTTTTTTTTTGTCTTGTGGGGAGGAATGCCCGCCGGAATAAATTTAATTTCATCAAGGGAAAATTCCTTTAAAACTTGTTCCGCAAGCATTAAATGTCCAAAATGAATGGGGTCGAACGTCCCGCCGAAAAGACCGATTTTACTCATTTTCAGTTCCCTTTCAGCGCAATGGTCCTTTTTTTCTCATCGGGCGCCTGCCGGTAGAGCACAAACACCTTGCCGATTACCTGAACCGGCTCCGCCGACAATATTATAGAAAGCTCGGTGCAGGCTTCCCTGGCGGAACAGGGGGCATTCTCCAAAACGTTGGTTTTTACAATTTCTCTTGCCGCAAGTGCTTGGTCGAGCTGTTTTGTTAAATTTTCCGTAATTCCGTCCTTGCCGATTTGGCAAATGGACGGCACGCCGTTTGCAAGGGAACGAAGATATGCCCTCTGTTTGCTGGTTATCATAGTCTTACCGCCTTGTGTTAAAGTTGTTTTGTCAGCATATCGCTGTAATGGCCTTTGGGGAACGCGCCAACGCTCTGGTCGGCAACCTCGCCGTTTTTAAACACAATAATGGTGGGAATGCTCATCACGTTGAAGCG
>ERZ773225.3258-NODE-3258-length-14908-cov-3.415068_pt1 | contig 14908 bp, 13 predicted proteins | sample MGYA00580993_ERZ773225 | MGnify/ENA primary metagenome ERZ773225 (study PRJEB29015, sample SAMEA2737748) | human gut metagenome | biome: human gut; feature: human-associated habitat; material: faeces | place: China | collected 2012 ... | reverse complement strand
AGCGCCGCAGCGCTGTGCAGAGCGCAACCGCCGCAGGCGGCTCTTAGCGCGTCGCAGTACGAATTTGTGTGCCGTAGGCGCGCAAATTATGCGCGTAGCAGACTGCAAAAACTTGTCGGAAAAGCCCGTAAGGGGTTTTTCGACAGCCTGAAGCCCCTGCCGGGTCGGCAGGGGCTGGGGATGGAATAGGAAGATGCTACCGTTCTTCCCGGAAGTAGGGCACGCCCAGGCTCTCGGGGGGCTGATTCTCCCGCTTGTTGCGCATGGAGGTGAGCACAAGCACAATCAGGGTGACGATATAGGGCAGCATCTTGTACAGCTCCTTCACGGCAAGGTTTGCTCCCGTGGGGATGAACAGATACAGGATGTACAGTCCGCCGAAAAGGATAGAACCAAGGATGCCCACATTGGGCCGCCAGATGGTGAAGATGACCAGGGCAATTGCCAGCCAGCCACGGTCACCGAAGGCATCGTTGGACCAGACACCGCAGGCGTAGTCCATAACATAATACAATCCGCCCAGGCCCGCGATCATGGAGCCGATGCAGGTCGCCTTATACTTATAGCGGGTGATGTTGATGCCCGCTGCATCGGCGGTAGCAGGGCTCTCGCCCACAGCCCGGAGCTGCAGGCCCACCCGGGTCTTTTTCAGCACATAGGAGGCCACCAGCGCAATGACGATGGCCGCATAGGCCAGGAAGCCATAGGAAAGGAACAGTTTGCCGAATACGCCGGTGGTCTCCGCAATGGGCAGGGTCTTGCGGAAATAGCCGGAGGTGGCAGACAGGGCGATGGAGGGGACCTCCGCGCCGGTGAGCTTGATGAGGGAGCCGCCGAAGAAATTACCGAAGCCCACGCCGAAGGTGGTCATAGCCAGGCCCGTGACGTTCTGGTTGGCCCGGAGCGTCACCGTCAGGAAGCAATACAGCAGGCCCATGAGCAGGCTGCCTGCCAGGCAGCACAGCAGGGGGATCATAACAGCCAGAAAGCCGTTCATATGGCCGGACTGCTCATAGAAGAAGGCCCCGATGACGCCGCAAATACCGCCCACATACATAATGCCGGGAATGCCCAAATTCAGGTTGCCGGACTTCTCCGTCAGGGTCTCGCCGGTGGCGCCGTAGAGCAGCGGAATGCCCTGCACGACCGCTCTGGGGAAAAAGGAAACAAAATCAAACATTTACTTTTCCTCCTTCCGATTATTTTTCAGGAAATTCAGCTTGTAGCTGATGAAGAATTCGCTGCCGATGATGAAGAACAGGATAATGCCCGTGAGAATATCGCCAAAGGCGTGGTTCAGGGAGTAAATCGTAGAAATCTCGCTGGCACCCCGGTCCAGGAAGACCAGCAGGAAGCTGGTGAAGACCATGGAGAAGGGGTTAAACTTGGCAAGCCAGGCCACCATAACGGCGGTGAAACCACGGCCACCGGCAATGGTAGTGGTAATGGTGTGATCCGTGCCGCTGACCAGCAGCAATCCTGCCAGGCCGCAGACCGCACCGGAGAGCATCATAGTCCGCACAATGACCTTGCCCACCTTGATGCCCACATAGCGGGCGGTGCGCTCGCTTTCGCCCACAACGGCGATCTCATAGCCCTGCTTGGAGCGGGTCAGATAGAAATACATGATAACGGTCAGCACCAGCGCCACCAGGATATTCAGCAGGTACTTGTAGCTGCCGATCTGGGGCAGCCAGCCCGCCATGGTGGACTGGTTGATAATGCCGATCTTACCGGCGCCCTTGGGCACCTCCCAGAGGATGACAAAGTAGGCAACCAGCTGGGTGGCTACATAGTTCATCATCAGAGTGAACAGTGTCTCATTGGTGTTCCACTTGGCCTTGCAGATAGCGGGAATGCCGCCCCAGACGGCGCCGGCCAGCATGGAGGCGAAGACCATGATGACGATCAGCAGCCAGTTGGGGAGCTTGCCGCCCAGCAAAATCATGCAGGCTGCGGTGGCCAGGCCGCCAATGAGGATCTGGCCCTCGCCGCCCACGTTCCAGAAGCGCATCTTGAACGCCGGGGTCACTGCCAGGGATACCACCAGCAAAATGGCGATATTCTGGCCCAGGATCCACATCTTCCGCTTGGTACCGAAGGCACCGGCGAACATGGTCTTGTACACACCGATGGGATTCTCCCCCGTCAGCGCCGTGGTCACAATGGCGCAAACCACCAGGGCAAGCAGAATCGCGCCGCCCCGGATGGCCCAGGCCCCGTACCAGGGCAGCCCATCCCGTTTGGAAATATGCAGTACAGCGTGCTTATTCATTGTTCTTGCCTCCCAGCCGCGTCATCATCATGCCCACTTCCGGTTTCCGGGAAGCATCGGGCTTTTCTACGATCCCGCTGACCTTGCCGCCGCAAAGCACCAGGATGCGGTCGCACAGCTCCAGCAGCACGTCCAGGTCCTCGCCCACGAAGACGACGGCTACACCGGACTGCTTCTGCTTGTTGATCAGATCGTAGATGGTATAAGAGGCGTTGATGTCCAGGCCCCGGACGGCATAGGCCGTCAGCAGCACCGTAGGGGCCGCGGCAATTTCCCGGCCAACCAGCACCTTCTGCACATTGCCGCCGGAGAGACGGCGCACGGGGGTGCTGACGCCGGGGGTATTGACCTCCAGCTCCTCTACTACCTTTTCCGCCAGACGCTTGGGGTCCCTCCGGTTGGTGAACCAGGAATGGCCCTTGCGGAAGGAACGCAGCATCATATTGTCCGTCAGGTCCATGGAGCCCACCAGGCCCATGCCCAGCCGGTCTTCAGGGACGAAGGACAGGCCAACGCCCAGGCTTGCAATGGCCGTGGGGTCCTTTCCGATGAGCTCCTCTTCCCTGCCGTCATCCTCCACATAGCGGATGGAGCCGGACTGGGTGGGCTGCAGGCCTGCAATGGCCTCCAAAAGCTCTTTCTGGCCGCAGCCGGAAATACCGGCAATGCCCAGAATCTCCCCGGAATTGGCGGTGAAGGACACATCGTCCAGCTTAAGGGTACCCTCCATGTCCTTCACGGTCAGATGCTCTACCACAATGCGGGGCTTGGCATTCACGGGGGCGGGACGGTCAATGTTCAGCGTCACAGGACGGCCAACCATCATATTGGTCATCTCCTGGGCGTTGGTTTCCCTGGTGAGCATATCGCCCACGAACTGGCCGTGGCGCAGGATGGCCACCCGGTCGGACAAGTCCTCCACCTCGTGCATCTTGTGGGTGATGATGACGATGGCCTTGCCGTCGTCGCGCATATTGCGCAGGACCTTGAAGAGCTTTTCCGTCTCCTGGGGGGTCAGCACAGCAGTGGGCTCGTCCAGAATCAGAATATCCGCCCCGCGATAAAGGACCTTCACGATCTCCACCGTCTGCTTCTGGGAAACGGACATATTGTAGATCTTCTGGTTGGGGTCCACGTCAAATCCGTAGGCATCGCAAATCTGCTTCACCTTGGCAGCGACCTTATTCATATCCAGCCGTCCGGGCTCCTTCAGGCCCAGGACGATATTCTCCGCAGCGGTGAGCACATCCACCAGCTTGAAGTGCTGATGAATCATGCCAATGCCATAGGAAAAGGCATCCTTGGGGGAACGGATCAGCGCCTCCTTGCCATCGATGAAAATCCGGCCCTCATCGGGAAAATAGATGCCGGAGAGCATATTCATGAGCGTTGTCTTGCCGCTGCCGTTTTCCCCCAGCAGAGCCAGAATTTCGCCCTTGTAGATATCCAGCCACACCCGGTCATTGGCCAGCACAGGGCCAAACCGTTTGGTAATGTCCCGCATCTGCACAGCGGCTTTCTTTTCTTCCAAAAAGATCACTCCTTCTCTGAAATGCCTTCCCCTGGGGGAAGGTGGCCCGCCGCAGGCGGGTCGGATGAGGGGCGGGCCGAAGAACCGATAAGGAGAAATCTATGGCAATTCCGTTCCGGTAAACAGCTTGGAAGCGGCTTAGGCCGGTTCTATATCGGTTCTGCTTGCCGCCCCTCATCAGTCTCGGCGTTCCGCCGAGCCAGCTTCCCCCAGGGGAAGCCATTTTCATATTGAATGCTTCAAAGGGCAACGCGGCGAATGGTCACTGCGCTGCCCTTTGCAGCATTTCCAGGAGCCCCGGAAAGGGGCCCCTGGTTTTTTATTTTAGAATGCGGTATCCAGCAGAGTGATGCCGTCGATCTTCAGATCGAAGTACGGAGCGGACCGCTTAACAGATTCCTGGAAAGCGCCATTCTCCACGACCTCGGTATCGCCGGTATAGGCGGCGTCGGTGTCCACGTCAGCCATGTAAGAGGTGACGTGACCCTCGGCATCCACCTTGATGTTGTCGTTCAGGTTGCTGCCGGACACGGTGAAGGTGCTGGCATCGAAGACCTGCAGGGAGCCATCCTCCAGAGCAGCCTTGACCTCTTCCAGCTTCTCGGCAGTGCCAGAAGCGGCAACAGCGTCGTTCAGCTCGGTCAGGACAACAGAGCCGGTCTGTAGGGTGCCGGTCCAGTCAGCAGGGATCTCCTCACCGTTCATAACGGCCTTGATGGCCATCTCGTAGTAAGGAGTCCAGTCGATGCGGGAGGACACCAGGAAGGTGTTGGGGCAGGCGGCAATGGTGGAGCCGTTGTAGGAGACGTTGGGCACACCGGCATTCTCGCAGGCGGTGGGAGCGCCCATGGAGTCAGCGTGCTGGGAGATCAGGACGCAGCCGTTCTGGATCAGCTTGTTGGCGCCTTCCTTCTCGGCGGTCTCATCGTACCAGGAGCCGGTGAAGGTCACGTCCATGGTGACGGAGGGGCAGACGGAGCGAGCGCCAAGGAAGAAGCTGGTGTAGCCGGAAACGACCTCAGCGTAGGTGTAAGCACCCACATAGCCCATCTTGGCCTGATCGGCGGTGATGGTGCCGTCCTCGATCATCTGGTTCAGCTTCATACCGGCAGCAACACCGGCCATGTAGCGGCCCTGATAGATGGCGGCGAAAGCGTTGTGGTGGTTGGCCAGGCCCTGGGTGTGGGCCTTGGTGCCGGTAGCGTGGCAGAACTGCACGTCAGGGAATTCCTGAGCAGCCTGGATGATGTAATCCTCGTGGCCGAAGGAGTCGGCGAAGATGATGTTGCAGCCGGCATCGGCCAGCTCAGCAGCCTTGTCATAGCACTCCTGGCCCTCAGGAACATTGGTGACGAACAGGTACTGATCCTCGGTCAGGCCCAGGTCAGCAATGGCCTGGCGGGCAGCATTCATGAAGTTCAGGTCGTAGGTGGAGTTCTCGTCATGCAGGAAGATGAAGCCAACCTTGATGTTGGAAGCGGCGGCAGGGGCTTCGCTCTCTGCGGCGGCAGTGGTCTCGGCAGCGGCATCGGTGGCAGCAGCAGCGGTGGTGGAAGCGGTGCTTCCGTTGGAGCCGCAGGCAGCCAGGCCCAGAACCATCACAAGGACCAGAGCCAGAGAAAGAATCTTTTTCATTTTTTCTTTTTCCTCCTAGAAAAATGTATATGTTCATCGCAGAAGCGAGAAACAACGTGTTAATTGCGGAAGGTGATTGCGTCGTCGGTCATGGAATCCACGATGGCGAGGGACTCTACCCTTACGCCCTCGGCCCGGAGTGCGTCGCCGCCGCCCTGGAAGCCCTTCTCAATGGCGATAGCCGCACCCACCACGGTGCCCCCCGCCTGACGGACCAGCTCGGTCAGGCCAACCAAAGCCTTGCCGTTGGCCAGGAAATCGTCCACCAGCAGAACCCGGTCATTTTCACCCAGGTAGTCGCTGCTGACAACGATGGTGTAGTCCGTACCGTGGGTATAGGAGTGGACGACGGCCGTATAGACCTTGCCGTCCACATTGCTGGACTTGTGCTTCTTGGCAAAGACCATAGGCACGCCCATTTCCAGGGCCACAGCCGCCGCAATGGCAATGCCGGAGGACTCAATGGTCAAAACCTTATTGACACCGGCATCGGCATAAAGCCTTGCAAATTCCTTGGCCATCTCGCCCAGGAAGGAGGTATCGATCTGCTGATTCAGGAAGGAACCCACCTTGAGGATACCGCCGGGCAGGACCTTGCCCTCTTCCAGGATTTTCTTTTCCATTGCCTTCATATGCAAAACGCTCCTTTTCAAATTAAAAAAGCCGCGGACAACTACAGTCCACGGTGCAAAAATGAGCAAACGCCTTCCAAAACCCGAATTTAGGGAACGGAACGCGCATTTTTCACCAATGGTCACAGCTTCCTGGCGCTGCGGTAGAAACTCTCGGGCCATACATCCGAAATTACATTAGCTTTTGTTCACTTGACAAGGTCATCCTACCCCAAAATTCATCGTTTGTCAACATTTGTCGAGGCCACTCCATGTTTTTTTCGGTTTTTCACAAAAAGCATACGCTTTTTTTACGTTTCATTGGAAATGGTGAAGGGGCGGCACAGCGCCGCCCCTCTCGATGGTTTACTTGAACGGAACCACGGTCAGGTCCTTGGGATAGTGATTCAGGACTTCGCAGCCGTCCTCGGTGATGAGCACCAGGTCCTCAATGCGAACGCCGATGCCCTCCTCCGGGATATAGATTCCCGGCTCCACGGAGAAGCACTGGCCCGGCCGGATCACGGCCTCATTGACAGCGGACACATCCCCCGCCTCATGGACCTCCAGGCCGATGGAATGGCCGGTCCTGTGGGTGAAATACTTTCCGAAGCCCTTTTCCGTAATGTAGTCCCGGGCAGCCTTGTCTACGTCGCACATCCGGGCCCCGGGTTTGGCGGCAGCAATGCCCCGGAGATTGGCTTCTTTCACGATTTCATAGATTTCCCGCTGCCGATCGGATACCTCGCCCAGGAAGACCGTCCGGGTCATATCGGAGCAGTAGTCATCCTTTCTGCCGCCGATATCCAGCACCACGCAGTCTCCCCGTTTGCCCCGGCTGCCGTCCGTCACATGATGGGGGTCCGCCGCATTGCCGGCAAAGGCGGTGATGGGCTCGAAGGAATAGCCGGAGCAGCCCGCATCCAGGTAGTATTGCAGCAGGAGGTCTGCAAGCTCCGTTTCCGTATGGCCTTCCGGCAGGGCATGGATGATCCGGTCCATGACCTGATCGTTCAGCCGGGAGGCTATGCGCATTTTCTCCTGCTCCTCCGGAGTCTTGATTGCCCGGACCCCATCCACAATGGAAGAGGAGTTGACGCATTTGCCGGTGTGCAGCTCCTGCAGCCGCAGCAGGAACCGGGCAGGCCAGTTTTTGTCCACGGCCACGGTCGCCCCGGGGATCAGTGCCCGGGCCACCAGGGCCACGCCATCCTCGGTGTCATTGTAATAGGTAATGGGTACGCCCAGGTCCCGGGTCTGGTGGAACAGGTCGTTGATAAAGAACCGGTGATTCCCGTCGACGCGCAGCACCAAAACCAGCATCCGCTCCCCGGGCTGGATGGAGACACCGGTGAGGTAGAAGATTACGGCGGGGTCGGAGATGAGGAGCTGGGAAATCTTGTGTTCTTTCATCGTCAGAAGAACATTTTCTAAATTTTTCATACTGTTCACTCCTTACGTTGTTCCGAGAATCAGTGTGCAAGTCGTATAATGATCGCCCTTTGCGGAATCATTACACACATATAAAATGTTATATTTTCCCGTATCTCTTGACCAGATCACATAGCAAATCCCAGCTTGTAATTTGGCAGTAGTACCATTTGAAAACTCTAAAGTATCCATTGCTACATATTCCTTTGAATCCGAGATTCCCTCACGTATCTCGCCTGTCGTCAAATACTCCGCCTGTAGATCGGCGTAATATGCCCGCACATTCGCCCAATCCGCTGCAACCTTTGCCTTGTGCAGATTGTTGGACAGCACCGGAATGGCGATGGCCACCAGCACGGCGATGATTGCCACAACGATCAGCATTTCCATCAGGGTAAAGCCCTTTTTGTTTTTCTTCACATTCATATTTTTGTTCCTCCGGGAGGAATCATAGCACTTTTTTCCACTTTCGGCAAGAGGTTTTTCCAATTGCAGCCGGCGCTGCCTACTGCACATAAAGGAAATACAGGTACCCAGTCCGCAAAGGATTTCCGGGCAGCCAAAAGCCCCGGCAAGCATTTTCCGCTTGCCGGGGCCTCGCCCTGTAAATTCAGCTTAGAAGCAGGTCCAGCCGCCGTCACAGACGATGGTGGTGCCGTTGACAAAGTGGGATTCGTCACTGGCCAGGAACAGTGCCGCTCCGGCGATGTCCTCGGGCAATCCCATTTCCGGGGAGTGGGCCAGCAGAGAACCGGTGCGCTCAAACCCGAATTTATTTGCCTTGGGCATGACCAAGGGAATGTCCGTCAGGATTCCGCCCGGGGCAATTGCGTTGCAGCGAATTCCCTTGTCAATGTACATGAATGCGGTATTCTTTGTTGCGGAGGCAATGGCCGCCTTGGATGCGCAATAGGCCACGCCTGCTGTCTGATGGGCCGCACCCACAGAGGTGATGTTGATGATATTGCCTCCGTCCTCGCCCTGCGTCAGGAATACCTGAACCGCCTTGCGCATGGCATACAGGGGCCCATAGGTATTGACGCGGAACAGCCGCTCGATCATTTCATCGGACACGTCACCCACAGCGGTGTTGTCATCCATAATGCCCGCATTGTTGACCAGCACATCCAGCCGCCCAAAGGCTTTCACGGCAGCATCGATCATTCCGTCGCAGGCGGCGGGGTCCGATACATCGCCGACATATGGAATAACCTTACCGGGTTCCTCCTTCAGTGCCTCCGCCAGTGCGTCCAGCCGTTCTTTTCTGCGGGCAACGGCAATAACATTGGCCCCCTCCTGCGCAAACAGCGTGACAATAGCCTGCCCCATGCCCGCAGAAGCGCCGGTGACCACAATGGATTTTCCCTCAAGCTTCATCTTGTTTTCCTCGCTTTGTTATACCAGCTTAATTCAGCCAGTTCTTTTCGGTAATCACGCAGTCATGCCCGTGAATTTTGATCCTGTCGCCAACCTTCAGTGCACCCTTCTTTGCCAGGATGTAGCCGTTGTTGACTTCCTTCACGTAGGAATAGACCAGCTTGGAGACGCGGCCCACTTCCTCTTCCTCAGAGTCGATGAACACCGCCTCACCGGGGCCGCCATACTGCTTGGAGCGGATATAGTAGTCGTCGTCCAGCACCTCAAAGCCCACCATTTCCCGGGCAGGGCCGTTTTCCTTCACTTTCAGAAGGGCTTCCTTGCCGATAAAGTCCTTGTCCCACTTGATGTTCTTATCCAGACCAACCTCAATGGGATTGGTGTGGGCCAGGTCGCGCATATAGAAGATACCGGCCTCCGTGGGAAGCGTCCATGCCATGATCTGGAATTCGGTGACCCGCTTGCCGCCATTGCGCACGACCTCTGCATCCACCAGGGTCTCAATGGCCTCCAGATCATCCGGGGACATATAGATCTCATAGCCCCACTTTTCGCCGGTGTAGCCGCCACGGTTGATCTTGACCGGAATGCCGTTGATCACATTATCCCGAATCTCAAAGAACTTCTGATCCTCTACGGAATTGTCGCACAGCGCCTCTATCACCGCCTTGGACTTGGGGCCCTGGACAGCCAGCATCTGCCAGTCCTCGGTGATCTCATTCCACTCCACATCGAAGTCGCCCTGATGGAAGTACCACCAGTCATCGGCCTTGGTGGCGTAGAGCGTGGAAACCCAATAGGTATCCTCGGAAACACGCATAATGACCACATCGTCAATGATCTCGCCCTGCTCATTCAGCATGGTGGTGTAGCGGTCCCGGCCAACGGCAAGGGACGCAATATTCCCGGTATACAGATAATCCAGGAAAGGCACCACATCGGGCCCGGTGACTTCAATCAGCTGGTGCGTCCAGAAATACCAGCCCACATTGTTTCGCACAGCCATGTGTTCACTGCGCTTCATATCATCATACTTGAAGATATTCTTATTCATGATGCTGCCTCCCCATTACGCGAATTTGTCGATTTTCTTGGCAATCTTAATGCGGAGCTTCTTTGCGGGGGAATCCTCCTCCCAGCAGGACCACTGCGCGTTGATCAGCGTCTTGGCCATGCCGTACCACATTGCCAGGTGTGCCTCGGGCACGTCCTTGGTGCCGGTGATTTCCAGGCCGCTGCGGTCGATGACCAGGATGCACTCCTTCTCATTAAAGGCTTCCACCTCATAAGCGCACACCAGGGATTGCAGCTGCACCTCGATCAGGCCCGCCAGCAGGCGGCCATCCTCTCCAATGGAGTTGGGAACGCCCATCCAGTCCCGCAGCGCCTTAATGGCATACCGCTCGCCGAACATGGCCTTTCCCGCAGCCTCCAGCACGCACCGCAGAATGTGGTCCGCCTGCTCCCGGGTCACAATGCCGCGCTTGACGGTTTCCGCAATGGCGGGCAGAATGTACAGCGAAGCCGCCGTGGACAGGTTCATCATCTGATTGGAGGAATCCGTTTCGTTGTTGGTTCCGTTTACAAAGTGGTAGTTGCACTCCTCCCGGAACATCATGGAATCCTCTACGGTGTCCGCTTCCTCCGTGTATTTCTTATAGTCATCGGTGACGGCTGGGCCGAAGCTTTCCCACAGCTCATGCTCCGGCGCGGGATACTTCTCCCGGTTCTCTGCAATGATCCGGCAGTGCCGATCGCCGCAGCCCTTGGCCTCCACCATCATATAGTCCAGCGTGGGACCATTGGGGCGGCGCTCTGCGGCCGCCTTTGCCTGCCCCTGCAGGGACATGGTGGTGGTGCGGCACAGCTCGGAGCCGACGATATCCCAGTCGCACACATCCAGCTCTTTTTCACAGCGGTAGGTACCGAAATCCTGGCAGCGGCCGCACATCAGCAGAGCATCGTCACCCTTATCACCGATCAAAGCGCCGGGGTACTCGCCGCACATGAACGGATGAATGCCAAAGCCATCGTCGTTGCCGTAATACTTGCCGGTCATATACTGCCGCTGGAAGCCGTCCTCACACATCAGCTGTGCCCGCTCCCGGTAATCGGGGATCATGATCCGCAGAGCCTGCTGAGTTGCCGCAGAAAGGACGGATTCAAAGCGGCTGATGTAATGCATCGCCTCATAATAGCTGATGAGCTTGTTCCAGGGTGTCTGGACGGCCACATACTGCTTGATATTGGCCCCTACGCCGGAGTCCTGGGGAATTCTGGCATCAATTTTCTTACTCATTTGGAAGCTCCTTTCTCAATCCTCGGGGGGATACTGCTCAATGGCAGGCTGGAAGCGGAAGATATTGTGGCTGGCGCCGGAGTCCGCAACCACGCACTCGCCGGTAATACCGTCGCCCATGGGCGTGGCCAGGGCGTAAGCAATGATCGCCACCTCATCCACAGGCTGCTGGCCATCGGTCTGCCAGACCATGAGTTCATCGTAGAACTCGTCCTGCTTCTCTTCCGGCAGCAGCTCAGAGGCCAGATTTCCGGCAGCGCCGGGGGTAACCATGCCGCCGGGCGCCACAGCATTGACCATAATGCCGTAGCGCTTCAGCTCCTTGGCCGCCTGGGTAGCCAACGCCACAACCGCGCCCTTGCTGGCAGCGTAATGGGAATAACCGCCGAACACAGGATAGGGCATCCAGGGGCTATTGGAGGCGATGAATACCATCTTACCGGGGATCTTATGATCGATCATGTACCGGCTGACATACTTCACAAGGAAAAATGCGCCGTTAACATTGGTATCCATCACCCGCTCCAGATCCTCTCTGGGCAGGTCGCACAGGTGGGCATAGTTCCAGGTTGCGGCAGAATTGATGAGGATATCCACCGTACCGAAGGAATCCACGGTGAAATCCACCAGCTTGGCCACCTGCTCCTCTTCCCGGACATCGCAGAAGCAGAACTTCACAGAATCTCCGAAGCCATACTTTTGCAGAAGGTCCATTGCAGCCTCTTCCTCAACAGTGGAATTGGAAGCAATCACAACCTTTGCCCCGCCCTGGAGCAGCCGATAGGCAATATCGAAGCCCAGTCCGGAGCTGCCGCCGGGTACCAGCGCAACCTTTCCCTTTACGGAGAACATCTCCTCCAGAGGCCTTGCCACCTGAATGTAGCCCTCCAGCATTGCTTTGTCATTTGGTTGAAATGCCATTTCTAAAATCCCTCTTTCCCTGCCGCCCGTCAATTTAACCGGCGATCAGTTTTCAGTATGCTTTCCTGGGTCTGAACGCTAGCCTTATTGTAATGCAGAAGGCGGATTGTGAATATACACAATTTTTATGGAAATCAACGCCGCTTCCACCGCGTTTTGACGGTCCATCCTATTGACAGCTCCCATGAGAGTGTCTATAATAAATGCAAACCGGAAAGGACGGACAGCCCCATGAAGCTCAATGCAGATATTGTCTATGAAGGATTAAGAAAGAAATATCCCGTTACTATGTCGGGCCCAAAATCCACGCAGCTGACGATTTCCAGGCCGGAGCTGTATCTGGACAATGAGGTTGCCTTCTACGCGGACCACCTGTATCTGGCAACCGTCGACCACCTTCCCGTGCACCCGCAGCTTCAAAAAAATGCGGTCATCGTGGTGATCGGAGAAGGAGCCAAGCTGTTTCACTATCGGGAGCAGTGCTGCTTGATCGTCATTGAGAAGGACGCCGACTTTTTCGAGGTGAATCGCTGCATCTGTCAGCTCTTTGACCGGTACTACGCCTGGGAGCAGAAGCTATTTGACATTTTTCTGGACACGGCGGATTTGCAGCAGATCGTCGCGTGCAGCGAGCCGCTGTTCGACTGCTCCATCTGCGTTTTGGATGCCTCCTTTCACTACATCACAAAGGCGGACAGCCGATTGGAGCCGGAGCAAATTGGTGCATACCTGACGGAATTTGACCTTAGAACAGAACGAAAAGGCGCATTTCTTCTGGAATTGAAGGGCGGAGATTACCTCTGCGTGAATTTGTTCAACGCCAACGGTGCCTATATCGGCTGTGTCTATTTCAGCGGGAAAAGCAACTTTGCCGAGGCTGACCTTACGCTTGCGGAATTTCTGGCCCGCCTGATTGAAAAATCCATAGAGCGGGATCCATCCATTCTCATCAGCGAGCAATCCGTTTTGAAAACAGCCTTTGCCAATCTTGTAAACGGCTATCCGCTGACGGCAAATCAGAAATGGGCGCTGAATGTCATGCAGGAAGGACAGCATTTTGTCTGCATCACCCAATACTGCGCCAACCGCGCTTCCAGGCTGCCCAGGAACTATATCTGCGGCGCCTTTGAGCGGGAATTTCCGGAATCTTATGCCTTTCCGAAGAAAAATACCATTGTATGCTTTCTGAATGTTGTCCCGCTGACAGACAAGCGTGGAGATTACTATGCCGCGCTCAACAGCCGCATGAGCAAATTTCTGCGGGAAACCAACGGTGTCGCCGGAGTCAGCAATGGCTTTTCTGACCCATACGGGGCCTGCATTGCCTATATGCAGGCAGAGGCTGCCGTAGAGAGCGGAAAAATCACCAATCCGGGCACCAGGCTGTTTTATTTTCGATCCTACGCGCTGATCAATATGGTCATCAATTCCATGGGAAACCTGCCTGCCCAGGCCTATTTCACAGAGCGGCTGCAAGCCCTGATTCGGCATGACAAGGTAGGCCCCATCTCCTATCTGGACACACTGCGGACCTTTCTGCGCACGAGTATGTCTTATTCTCAGACGGCAGAAGAGCTTTTTGTTCACCGCAGCACCGTTGTGGACCGGATCAGCCGCATTGAACGGGAGCTGGACATCAGTCTGAAAGACCCGGATACCCGTCTTCAGCTGGAAATCATCCTGAAAGCCATGGAAATAGAGGATATGGTTCATGCCTCCAAAGAAACGACCGCCGCGGAATGATCCGCGGCGGCCTTTGGGTTATGATGTATTAGAAGTTTTAGCGGGAGCACTTCTTCAGATCTTCATCGATCTGATCGGCCAACTTTGCAACCTCAGCCGATTCGGGGTAGGACAGCAGCTTCCGATAGGTCAGCGCCCCAACCATCTTCATGCGGGGATCCGTGCTGGAGCCGGGGGCGTACTTCTCCATAACCTGCTTGCCCTCAGGGCTGCGCATAATATCGCGAATTTTAGAATCCAGAGACAGTGCCATAATTGTATCCTCCTTAAAAATGAAAAGTCACTCGATAAATTGCGGTGTCATCTCTTCCTGAGAATTGACCCATTCGTAGTCTAGCATCTTTTCTCTTTTTATAAAATCCACAAAATATAGATTGATGCACGCAAAAAACACGACACAATGACGGCTCCCTCTCCCGGCACAGCAAACGGGGACGGTACAAAACCGTCCCCGCGAAAATATGAAATTTGCCTTACAGCTTTGCCTTCACGGCGCTGATCATGGCTACGCACTCCTTGGCGATTTCCTTGTCGCCCTCCTGGAGGCCCAGCAGGGGTTCCCGGACGCCGCCGATATCGGGGCCGCCGGTCTGACGGAGGATCTCCTTGATCATGGCATACATATTGCCCTTGCCGGAGCACATCTTGTAGATGATCTGGCAGGCATCCTGCTGCAGCTCACGGGCCTTGTCCAGATCCTTGCCGGACTTTGCCAGCTCGAAAATCTTCAGGTAGACCTCGGGCATCGCGCCGTAGGTGCCGCCGATGGCGCCGGTAGCGCCGGAGACCAGGCCGCCCAGCAGCTGCTCATCGGGTCCGTTGAAGACAACCTTGGCACCGCAGTGGATCCACTTCTCAATGTCTTCCACAGGCATGGAGGAGTTCTTCACGCCGATGCAGCGGGGGTTCTCCAGCATGGTAGCAAGCAAAGAGGGATTCAGAGCAACACCCGCCAGCTGGGGAATGTTGTAGATGATGAAATCGGTGTTGGGGGCAGCGGAGGAGATGTCATTCCAATACTTGGCAATGGCAGCATCCGGCAGGTGGAAGTAGATAGGGGGAATGGAAGCGATGGCATCCACGCC
>ERZ773225.3257-NODE-3257-length-14913-cov-4.908265_pt1 | contig 14913 bp, 16 predicted proteins | sample MGYA00580993_ERZ773225 | MGnify/ENA primary metagenome ERZ773225 (study PRJEB29015, sample SAMEA2737748) | human gut metagenome | biome: human gut; feature: human-associated habitat; material: faeces | place: China | collected 2012 ... | reverse complement strand
CTTCACGCCCTGCGCCGCCGTGCGCACGCCCATGGCCTGCAGCGTAAATTCCGGGTCGCGCATCTCAATTTTAACGGTGTCCTTTGTTTCATGGCCGATATCCGGCGCGCCGGTAACGAATGTCGGAATACCGAAATGATTGGCGCAGATGGCGATCTGCAGTGTCCCAACCTTGTTGACGACATAGCCGTCGAGGCAGATTGCGTCCGCCGCGCAGGTGAACAGATCGACGTGCTCCCGTTCCATGACGAAGGCGGGCATATTGTCGGTGATCACGGTCACGTCGAAGCCCATATCATGGCAGACCGTGGCTGTCAGGCGTGCGCCCTGAAAGTACGGCCGTGTTTCCGGGCAGAACAGGCGGAAGGTCTTTCCGGACTGCTTCGCTTCCTTCAGCATCATGCCGACGATCGTCTCGCCGAAGCACTGCGTCATGACCGTGCCGCCGTCTGGGATGAGCGGCACAAGATACTTTGCGATTTCATTGACCTTGCTGTAGCGGCGGTTATTGGCGTTTACAGCATGTTCGCGGATAGCAAGATCAACCGGACGCCCCTCACGAAGCGCCAGCTTTGCCGCCGCCAGACAGCCGTCGCAGACCAGCTTCATCCGCTTGTAGGTTGTGGGGCGCGCGTTTGAGATTGTTTCGTCCGCTGCCTGCAGATAGGCCAGCTGCTCATCCGCAGATTTTTCCCGGCATTCATACGCGGCCAGCGCCATGCCCATGGCCGCCGCCGTATACGGCCCCGCGCTCTGCGTGACCATATCGCGGATGGCCTGCATGACCTCTACATGCGTTTTGCAGCGAACAAATTCAATTTTTGCCGGGTAAATCCGGCGGTCGAGGATCCGCACCTCGCCCGCGTCGTACCACGCGACGTTTTCATATTGCAGCATGAAAGCCAGTCCTTCGTCTGCCCGGAACCATGTCATACGTCCATCTCCTCCAGAATTTTTTCAAGATAGCGGCTGAACCGCTCTGCGACCGCCGCGCCCGTCTCGTTGACCTCCTCGCCGGAGACGGCTTCGCCCGTGATCCCGGCGGCCATATTGGTAATAACGGAAATGCCCAGCAGCGGCAGGCCGCAGTGCGCCGCTGTCAGCGCCTCCGTCACAGTTGACATGCCAACAGCATCGCCGCCCAGCGTGCGGATGGTGCGGATTTCGGCAGGCGTCTCGAACTGCGGGCCGGGCATGAAGAAATATACGCCCTCCTGCACGGAAAAACCAAGTTTTGCTGCGCAGGTCTTTGCCAGTTTGCGCAGTTCCGGGGTGTACATGCGCGTCACGTCAAAAAAGCGCGGGCCGAATTCGTCCACGTTCCTGCCCCGCAGGGGACTGGAGCCGTTCAGTTTGATATGGTCGGCAATCAGCATGAAATCACCGCGATGATAGGAAAGATTCACGCCGCCCGCCGCGTTCGTCACGATCAGAGCCTGGACGCCGAGCAGCTTTAAAAGCCGCACCGGCTGCGTCAGCTGCTCGAAATCGTAGCCCTCGTAGCTGTGAAAGCGTCCCGCAAGGCAAACGAGCCGCTTCTCGGCCAGTTCTCCGAAAATCAGCTTTCCGGCGTGGCCGGGCGCGGTAGAGACGGGGAAGTTCGGAATGTCGTGATAGTCGATCTCAACTGTGTTTTGAAGCCTTTTTGCAAACGGTCCGAGCGACGAGCCGAGAATCACCGCGATCTGCGGCGCAAACGGCATCCGTGCCCGAACATAGTCCGCGCTTTGTTCATAAAATTTATACGGTTCATTCATAATCGCTGACCGCCTTTCCTTCTTTTGCTTATCATACCGCGCAGGAGGGGACTCCGTCAACCAAAACTGCAAAACATGGGGGGAGCATGAACACATTGTGCTGGAAAAATCCAGACATCAGAAACTATCTGGGCTTTTTCAGTGCCCGAACATTATGAATCAACAGCGGGACTGTACGGGAATACTCCGCCGACTGTGTTGGCTCTGTGTCGCCTCAGCAATGGTTTTGACCGCAGGTCAAAACCAGCGGTATTACTTACCGCTGCCATGCTTGTGCATGGAATTGTCGGACGATCGAACCCGACGAGTTTGGTTTAACAGACGAATAATCAAAAAAAGAAACCATCCGAATGGATGGTTTCTTTTTTGGTGACCCGTACGGGAATCGAACCCATATTACCGCCGTGAAAGGGCGGTGTCTTAACCTTTTGACCAACGGGCCTGGTAGCGGCAATCTGACTCGAACAGATGACACTCCGGGTATGAACCGAATGCTCTACCAACTGAGCTATGCCGCCATATTGCCTTGCGCCGTATCTCACGGGCACGATGTATTATAAAGGATGTCGAGCGATTTGTCAACCGGAAACTTTCACTTTTTTAGAAATTTCTCTATGTTTTTTCGCTCACCGGTGCATACTAGCAGCGGGTGATAAGAAAAATGACACTTCTGTATTTTTGTCTGATTGTGCTTGCGGGCGGGACAGTCTATGTCTGTATTGAATTTCTATGGCGCGGACGTTCACATTGGAGCATGTTTCTGGACAGCGGACTCTGCGCAGCGCTCATCGGCATGCTCAACGAGTGGGCGCCGGGGCTGCCGCTGAGCGCGCAGGCGCTTCTGGGTGCCTGTGTCATATCGGGCTCAGAACTTGTGTTCGGCTTCCTGTTCAACCGTGCCTATACCGTCTGGGACTATCGTGGCCTGCCGCACAGCTTTCGCGGGCAGATTTGTCCGCAGTATTTCTGCGCGTGGCTGTTCATTGCGCTGCTGGCGGTATTTCTGGACGATGAGCTTCGGGTTCTGGCTCTCGGCGAATCGCTGCCGCATTACAGCTTATTCTAATTCGCCCAACACGCCGTCCCGGTAGAGTTCCGTCACACGCACGGCGCGGATCTCATTGTGCAGATCCGCCGCCTGTACATAGACCTTGACGTAATTCATGGCGTGACCGGCGTACAGGCCGTTTTCTTCCTGCTCAAACAGAACCTGCTGCGTCGTGCCGAGCATGGAGGTATGATACTGTGCTTCCAGTTCTGCTGCGGCAGACGCTGCCGCTGCTGCGCGGCGCTCTTTGACGGCGTTCGGGATCTGGCCGGGCATGTCCGCCGCAGGCGTACCCTTGCGGCGGGAGTAGGGGAAGATGTGGAACATGGAAAGCCCACAGGTCTTCAAAAACGCCAGAGACTCGGAGAATTCCTCTTCTGTCTCGCCGGGGAAGCCGACGATCAGGTCGGTCGTGACGGCACAGCCGGGGAAATACTGCCGCAGCAGACGGACACTTTCGAGATACCGGGCTGTGTCGTATTTGCGGTGCATACGCTTTAGAACAGTATCCGAGCCTGATTGCAGACTCAGGTGGAACTGCGGGCAGAGATTTGGATACCCGGAAAGCGCCTTACAGAATGCCTCGTCAATCGTGCGCGGCTCCAGAGAGCCGAGACGGATGCGTACGCCCGGCACAGCCTCGCACAGCGCTGCCAGCAGCTGCCGCAGGCAGCTTCCGTCCTTCCATTCCCAGCCCCAGGACGAGATCTCAATGCCGTTGATAACGATCTCCCGGTAGCCCTCAGCGGCAAGGCCCGTTGCCTGCGCCACAGCCGCCTCCAGCGGCATGGAACGCACCCGGCCGCGTGCATAGGGAATGATGCAGTAGGTACAGAAATTGTTGCAGCCGTCTTCGACTTTCAGAAGCGCTCTTGTCCGCGCGGCAAGTCCGCCCGCGGGCAGAATTTCAAACGCGCGGGGGCCGCCTGCGTCGTCCACGCAGTCCCATTTCTGCCGCGTCTGCGCGGCATCGATCATATGCCGGACGAAAGCCTCCCGTCCATCTGTGCCGATCAACACATCCACGTCAAGCTTTCGGATCTCGTCCGGGCTGCTCTGCGCATAGCAGCCGCACACACCGACCACGGCCTGCGGGTTCAGCTTGCGCACGCGCCGGATGGCGTTGCGGGATTTTTTATCGGACACGGCCGTGACGGTGCAGGTGTTGATGATGTAGCCGTCGCAGATCTCGTCAAAGCTGCCAAGCGTATGGCCGCTCTGCACGAGCAGCTGCTCCATGGCCTGCGTTTCGTATTGATTGACCTTACAGCCGAGCGTATAGCATGCAAATTTCATAAAACCACCAAAATCAGAGATTATGCACAAAAAAGGTTTGTATTTTTTGTGGATAGTATAAAATACCGTTTTCGTTTATACTGGATAGTAGCAAATTTGATAGCAGCACTTCTCTTGTTTTCCCAGCAGATGCGTACTGAGCCCAGCGTTATTATACCGGATGCTGTTCCGATTGTACAGTCCATTGCAGGAGGATTTTCCGTGAGAGAATTTACCGTCATGTTCCATTCCGTGAATGATATCGCGCAGTTTGCCACGATTGCGAACCGCCAGCCTTTCCCGGTTCATTTCAATTACAAGGATTCCCGGCTCGACGCAAAATCGATTCTGAGTCTCTGTGCGCTCCCGCTGCAGACACCCGTTTCCGTCGAACTGCCGGATCGCGCGGCGGACGGCTCCTTCCTTTCGGACATTGCGCAGTTCCTCTGTGACCCGGACGCATAAACAAAGTGATATCGCACCCTTTCGTTTCATATGCTTGTACAAATGAAACGGAAGGGTGTTTTTCTATGGAAAAGAAGCTGCTTTGCCTTGTGCTTGCGTTCGTTTTCGTGGTGGGACTCGGCCTGACGGCCCGGGCAGAGGATCTGGCGCTGCCTGCGCCGTCGTGTATTCTGATGGAAAAGGACACGGGGCAGATCCTCTATGAATCCAACGCACATGAAAAACTCCGCCCGGCCAGCGTCACAAAGATTATGACGCTGCTGCTGGTGATGGAAGCGCTGGACAACGGCTCCATCGGTTGGGACGATACGGTTACGACCTCTGCCGCAGCTGCCGCAAAGGGCGGCAGCCAGATCTATCTCGAGGAGAACGAGCAGCTGCCGCTTCGGGAGATGCTTAAATCTGTCGTTGTCTCGTCGGCAAACGACTGCGCTTGCGCGCTGGCCGAGCATGTGGCAGGGAGCGAGGCAGCTTTCGTTTCCCGCATGAACGACCGTGCAGCAGAACTCGGCATGACGGATACGCATTTTGTCAACTGCACCGGACTGGACGACGGGCCGGACGCGGACACGCATCTGACAACGGCCTATGACATTGCGCTCATGTCCTGCGAACTGCTGAAGCATGACGAGATCAAGGAGTATACGACCATCTGGATGGACACCGTGCGAAACGGCCAGTTTGGCCTGTCCAATACCAACAAGCTTGTCCGCTTCTACGACGGCACGACCGGCCTCAAGACCGGCTATACCTCTGCCGCCGGGTATTGTCTGTCGGCCTCTGCTGAGCGTGGGGGAATGGAACTGGTCGCAGTCGTGCTGCACTGCAAAACCTCAGTTGACCGGTTTGAATCGGCCAAGGCGCTGCTCAACTACGGTTTTTCCAACTATGCCCTTGTTACGCCGCAGCCGGAGAGCGGAATTCCGCCTGTTCCGGTCGTACTGGGGCGGCAGGAGTCTGTCACGCCTGTTCCAGAACACAGCACGCCGGTTCTGCTGGAAAAGGCGCTTGCCGCGCAGGTACAGACTGCCATTGCGGTTGACGAGACGGTACAGGCGCCTGTGGCTGCCGGACAGCGGATCGGCACGATGACTGTCACGGCGGGGGAGCAGCTGATTGCAGAAATCCCGCTTGTTGCGCCGGAGGATGTCGCTGCCCTCACATTCCCGGAACTCTGGGCAGAGCTTTTAAGACGTATCTGTATGTCTGCGTAATTTATTTTTGCTTCGGATCCGATTCGGCTTTGTATTTTCGGCCCACGCGCCGGGACGCGTCTGTGACGCTGCCGCGTGAGATGGCTGTGATGCCGAATTTTCCGCGCAGTTGGTCAATGGCATGGTCAAGCTTGCGGGCGCGTTCCTTTTTTTCGTCATGAAACAGAGAAAGCTGCACGGCGTCGTCTCCGCACAGATCGTTCAGCGTCACGCCGAGCAGGCGCAGCGGGGTTACGCCGTCCCAGAGTTCGGAGAACAGCACCCGCGACAGTGCATATAGTTCTGCCGTTACATCTGTCGGTTCCGGCAGGCGGCGCTGGTGCGACCGGTTCCGGAAATCATTGCCCCGGATCGTCACGGTCACACAGGTGCAGCGCCTGGAGTCTGCGCGCATGCGGGACGCGACGCTGTCGCACAGGGCAAGCAGAATCTGATTGGCCTGCGCCGGTGTTGTCACATCCTGTTCAAGTGTGACAGAGTTGCCATAGCCCTTGACGGCTTCCGGCTCAGCCAGAACAGGCGCGTCGTCGATGCCGTTGGCGTAGTCATGAATGAGTTTCCCCAGCTTAACGCCGGTAAGCCTCTGAATATAGGCCAGATCCGCCTGTGCCAGATCTCCAATCGTGCGGATGCGCGCGGCGGTCAGCTTTTCCGCCGTGGAACGTCCGACGGAAAACAGCGAACCGACTGGCAGCGGCCAGAGTTTTTGCGGGATTTCGTGTGCAAAAAGCGTGTGCACCTTATCCGGCTTTTCAAAGTCGCTGGCCATCTTCGCCAACAGCTTGTTTGGCGCAATACCGACATTGACAGTAAAGCCCAGTTCAGAAAAGATCGTATCCTTGATGATATGCGCGATGGCAGCCGGGTCGGGATAGAGAAGACTGGTTCCGGTCATGTCCAAAAAGCATTCGTCAATCGACACCTGCTCCACGACGGGCGCATAGCGGCGGCAGATGGCGATGAATGCTTTGGAGTTTTTCGAGTACAGCCGGAAATCCGGCGGAGCCAGCACAAGCTGCGGGCATTTGCGCAGCGCCATGCCGACGGGTTCGCCGGTCGTGACGCCGAATTTCTTTGCGGGAATGGATTTTGCCAGGATGATGCCGGTGCGCTTGTCCCGGTCACCGCCGATGGCGGATGGGATGAGCCGCAGGTCGGCCTCGCCCGCCGCAACGCGGCGCGCTGCCTCCCACGACAAAAACGCACTGTTAACATCCACATGAAAAATCAGCCGCTCCATCCGCTCGCCTCCTTCCGCATCCAGTATAGCATATTTGAGCGGAATTTGCGAACAAAAAATCGAAAATCGAGAAAATAAAATGACAGCAGCATCAGAAAGCCCCTCCGCAAGCCGCGTGCAGCTTGCGGAAGGGCTTTGAATCATCAAAAATCTGTTGTGCTTCCAAAGTATGCGAATGGGAGGGCGCCGCAAACCGGCGTCCTCCCATTCTGGTCACTTGCAGTTCTTTGAATCCTGATTCTGCGTCTGGTTCGAGGTGTTCTGCGATTCGGTTTTGTTTGTTTTGTTCTGCTTGCTCATGATGAGCCTCCTAAAAAACGTGGATTGCGGCGCAGCCGCAGGGATAGCTTGCCCGCTTTTTCAGGATTTATCCTTCGGATTGCAGAGCAGCGCGGCAAGAAACCCGAAAAAGACCGCCGCTGCGATCCCGGCTGCCGAGGCCTTGAGTCCGCCTGTCAGCGCGCCGAGAATGCCCTGCTCCTTGACGGCCTCGCGCACGCCCTTGGCGAGCGTATTGCCGAAGCCTGTCAGCGGGACGGTCGCGCCTGCGCCCGCAAAGTCTACCAACTTGTCATAGACGCCTGCGCCGCCTAAGATGACGCCCAGTACCACATAGCACACCAGAATCCGCGCAGGCGTAAGCCTTGTTTTGTCGATCAGGATCTGCCCGAGCATGCAGATTGCTCCGCCGACGAGAAATGCTTTCAGATAGTCCATCGTTACACTCCTTCCGCCGTGATGGCGACCGCGTGACACACGCCGGGAATCGATTCGCCCTGCCAGCTGGACGTGGGGGAGAGCAGCGCGCCCGTTGCGCAGAACAAAAGCCGCCGCAGTTCCCGTTTTTCAAGCTTGTCCAGCAGATACCCGCACAAAACGCTTGCCCCGCACCCGCAGCCGGAGCCGCCTGCATGCACGTCCTGCTTTTTCGTGTCGAAGATGAGAAGTCCGCAGTCGTTGTAGACCGAGGAGAGGTCTACGCCGATGCGCCGGAACTGGTCAAGTACGATCGTCTTGCCGAGCATGCCGAGGTCGCCCGTCACAATCAGATCGTAGTCCGACGGTACCCGCCGCAGGTCGCGGAAATGTGCCTGCATTGTGTCGATGGCTGCGGGTGCCATGGCCGCGCCCATGTTGTTGGCGTCCTTGATGCCGTAATCCTGAATTTTTCCGATGGTCGCGGCCTCAATGCGCGGCCCGTGCCCGCTTTTTCCCACAATGCAGCAGCCAGAGCCGGTGACGGTCCATTGGGAAGTCGGCGTACGCTGTCCGCCGTAACCGAGCGGGAAGCGGTACTGCCGCTCTGCCGAGGCGAAGTGTGACGAGGTGAGTGCCGCCGCCGTATCCGCAAAGCCCGCGTCTACAAACGCAGCTGCCAGAAGAAGTGACTCCGCCATGGTTGAGCACGCACCGTAGAGTCCCAGAAACGGAATCGACGTGCCGCGTGCTGCGAACGACGAGGAAATGCACTGGTTCAGGAGGTCCCCTGCAAACAGAACGTCAATGTCCTCATAGCTGATGCCAAGTTTCCGCTTGGCCGTGTCCAGCGCAAGTTCCTGCAATTTACTCTCGGCCTTTTCAAACGTCTTCTGTCCCAGCTTTGCGTCCTTTCCGAGAAAATCAAAGTGCGCCGCCAGCGGCCCCTCGCCCTCTTTTTTGCCGCCAATGGCCGCGCGGGACAAAATAACCGGCTTCGATTCAAACACGAGCGTCTGCGCGCCCTTGCGCATCACGATCAGCTCCCTTCAGCTTTTGTAACCGCCGATTGAATCATCGGTTACTTTTCCGGTAGTATGTGCGCAAAGCGTAAAAAATAACCGCCGGGGTAAAACTCCGACGGCTGACCTGTATGAAAGCAGGTCAATGAGGAATGGAAAAATGAAAAAGAAGTCGCACAGATAGTATGCACGGCTTCCTTTCGTTTAAACCCGGATATTGAATTATTTTTTCGTGTCCTTCAGCGCACGAGCCAGCCACACGGAGCCGAGGTCAAGCGCAGTAAAGAATCCGTCTTTCTCGCTTTTCTTGACGATCCGGTCACGGGCGCGGACGTTTGGGTCGGTCAGCTGGAGTTCAACGGAGACTTTGCTGGCCACGTCGGCGTCGCCGACCTTTTTCGTCTCGAGGATCTGGAGCATGACAATGTGAGAATCGGCCATCGAGCCGTAGTAAACAAGGTTGTCCTTGCGCATAAGGGGACGGCCCTTATAACTCAGGATCGTTTTTTCGTCAGCCATAATGAATCTTCAAACCTCCTGATGATCTGTTTTTTATAGTATAGCAAAGAATCCCTGTAAAAGCAAATCAATTTCACAAATTTGATTTTTTGCAGGCCGGAGTGTCGTATCGTGCAGAATACACAAAAAACAGGAAAATATTTTCTGCTTTCTAACGAAAAAATAACTTTACAAATACGGACGGATACGCTATAATCCAGACAATCATTCCAGATAGAGGCGCGGGCTTCAAGAGTACCGGGCGGCAAACACAGGCAGTGGCCGTTCGGAAAAGGGGAGACCGCCGAAATGCCGCAGGCGCTGCCTGTACCCGCGGTGTTGGCTCGGCAGATAAGATCTGCCGGACTGTCACAAAGAAAAACTTTGTGAAGCGCTATCGATGGATGCGGCAGGGGCGGGGTTCCGTTTTCTGTTCATTCCGTGGATCGCTTTACAGAAGCGACCCACTTTTTTGTTGCTTCTGCAAGGCCTGTCTGGGAAAGAAATTTCAAACGAAAGGTGAATGAAAACAATGAAAAGAATCCTTGCTCTCGTCCTGGCAGTTATGATGCTGCTGAGCATGGCGGCCTGCGCCGCCTCTACTCCCGCAGCGGCCGACACTACCGCATCTGAGACTACCGAAACAACGCAGGCCGCGACCGGCGTCGAAGACGGCGTGTTGACTGTCGGCATGGAATGCGCCTATGCGCCCTATAACTGGACGCAGATGGACGATTCCAACGGTGCTGTCCCTATTTCCAATGTTCCCGGCGCATATGCCAACGGCTATGACGTTATGATTGCCCAGAAGATCTGCGAGGCCAACGGCTGGCAGCTGGAAATTGTCTCCTCTGCGTGGGATTCCCTCTGCCCGGCTGTGCAGTCCGGTACGATGGACGCCAATATCGCCGGTCAGTCCATGACTGCCGACCGCATGCAGGAGGTCGATATGGCCGGTCCGTACTACTATGCCACCATCGTCTGCGTTACCACGAAGGACAGTCCCTATGCTTCCGCAGCGTCCATTGCCGATCTGGCCGGCGGCAAGTGCACCGCACAGTCCGGCACGATCTGGTATGACTCCTGCCTGCCGCAGATTGAAAACGCCGAACTTCTGGCTCCCGCTGAGACGGCTCCGGCCATGATCATGCAGCTGCAGACCGGTGCGGTTGACTTCATCTGCACCGACATGCCCACCGCCATGGGCGCTGCCGCACAGGACGACAATCTCGTCATTCTGAATTTCTCCGGTACTGACGGCGATTTCCAGTTCGCTTCCGAGGCCGAGCGCGCCGAAAACGTCAACATCGGCATCTCTGTCCGCAAGGGCAACACGGTTCTGAAGGATGCAATCGACAAGGTTCTTTCTCAGATGACGGAGGACGACTTCAACCAGCTTATGGACGAAGCTATCCGCATCCAGCCGGAAGTTTAATTGTTTGCCCGCGCCTCCGGCGCGGGCAAAGTAAAAGTGAAAGGAGACTACCCCGTGGATAAGTTCGCCAAACTCATGCAGGATATCGGGATCTTGTGGGAAAAATACCGCATGATGTACCTGAACGGTATGCTCAATACGCTCGGCCTTGCGCTGGCTGCGACCGCGATCGGCTGTGTCATCGGCCTGCTCTGCGGCATTCTCAATACCATCCCGTGCGCCAAAAATGATCCGCTGCCCAAGCGTATCCTACTGAAACTTCTCCGCGTCATCATCCGCATCTACGTCGAGGTTTTCCGCGGTACGCCGATGATGCTGCAGGCCGTGTTCATTTTCTACGCGCTGCCGTATTTCACCGACAACGCGCTGCGTTTCGATAATATCTGGGCCGCGTCCATCCTGATCGTCTCGATCAACACCGGCGCGTATATGGCCGAGTCCGTCCGCGGCGGTATCATTTCCATCGACCCCGGCCAGACTGAGGGCGCGAAGGCCATCGGCATGACGCATTTCCAGACCATGACGAGCGTCATTCTGCCGCAGGCCATCCGCAATATCCTGCCCCAGATCGGCAATAACTATATCATCAACGTGAAGGACACCTCCGTTATGTTCATCATCGGCTTTACGGAGTTCTTTGCCTCGCACCGCTATATCGTCGGCATCAACAATAAATATTTCCCGTCCGCTGTGATCGAAATGGCGGGCTATCTTGCTATGACGCTGATTGCCTCCGGCATTCTGCGGCTGGTCGAAAAACTGATGGACGGCTCCGACAGCTACGAACTCGTGCAGGAGGATCCGCTGACCATGACAGCCGGGACGTATTCGCACCCGAAGCGCGGCAGCAACTATGACGAGCAGAGCAAGGAGTTCCGCGAGCGCACGGAGCAGGAACTTAAATTCGGACGCAGCAGGGGGGATCGCTGATATGGCAGACAATATTCTTGAGATCCGGCACCTGAGCAAGTCCTTTGGCACGCACGAAGTCCTGCGCGATATCGACTTTGATGTCAAAAAAGGCGACGTGATCTCCATCATCGGCGCGTCCGGCTCCGGCAAATCGACGCTGCTGCGCTGCGTGAATCTGCTCGAAACGCCAACGAGCGGCGACATTCTCTACCACGGCGAAAATGTCACCGGTAAAAGCGTCAACGCCGCAAAATACCGCTCCCACGTCGGCATGGTCTTCCAGTCGTTCAACCTGTTCAATAATATGACGGTTCTGAAAAACTGCATGGTCGGCCAGATGAAGGTGCTCGGCCGGAGCAAGGCGGAAGCGCAGGAGCAGGCCATGCGGTATCTGGAAAAGGTCGGCATGGCGCCCTATGTCAACGCCAAGCCGCGCCAGCTTTCCGGCGGTCAGAAGCAGCGTGTCGCCATTGCGCGCGCACTTGCGATGGATCCCGAGGTGCTCCTGTTCGACGAGCCGACAAGCGCGCTTGACCCGGAAATGGTCGGCGAGGTGCTCTCTGTCATGCAGGATCTTGCGCACGAGGGCATGACGATGCTTGTCGTGACGCACGAGATGGCGTTCGCCCGCGATGTGAGCCAGCGCGTCGTGTTCATGCACGAGGGCGTAATCCTGGAACAGGGCGCTCCCGAGGCCCTCTTCGGCGACCCGCAGTGCCAGCAGACAAAGGATTTCTTGGCACGATTCCGCAACACCTGATAATCCAGAAGCCTATTTTTTATGAAACGATACAAAAACGTACTGCCCATGTAGGGGCCGATGCCCACATCGGCCCAGCAGATCGCACCGTTTTTACGGAAATCCGCAGCGAATTTGCAACTTCCTAATGGGCCGATGTGGGCATCGGCCCCTACAACCAAACCAGAGAAATTGCAGCATACGCAAAACCAGCCTCCGCCGCAGCGGGGGCTGGTTTTATATATGCGGCTTATTTCAGTGTCTTGCCCCATTCGCGCAGGGTATCCGTGCTCGTGTTGCTTCGGAAGACCTTGCCTTCGACCAGACGCGCGCCCTTGCAGCTGGGCGCGAGGGCCTTGTTTGTGCCGCCCATGCCGCTGCCGCCGGAGGTGGCGAACGGAACAACGGTCTTGCCGGTCAGATCACAGCTTTCCAAAAACGTATTGACGATGGTCGGCGCAACATACCACCAGATGGGGAAGCCGACGAAGACGGTGTCATAGTCTGCAATGTTTTTGCAGACGCCTGCGATTTCGGGGCGGGATGCGGGATTCTGCATCTCGATCGTGCTGCGGGACTGCTTGTCCATCCAGTTGAGATCGGCCTTTGTGTAGGGAACCTTCGGTTCAATCGCAAACAGATCGGCACCGATAGCGTCCGCCAGCGTCTGCGCCAGCTTTTTTGTCACGCCGGACGCGGAAAAATAAGCGACAAGTGTTTTACCCATGAGAAAAACCTTCTGTTTCATATTCTGTTTTCAGTATAGCAAAGCTGTCAAGCGTCGAGCGTTTCCAATAAAAAACTCACGGGCCGGAAGCCGTCGTTGCAGGAGATCATGGCAGAGCGCGGATTTTTCATCCATCCGTCATAAAGATTTTCCCCGCCGCTGGCCAATGCCAGCACAAACGGTGACATGCTCTCCCATGCGCTCAGGCAAAGCCCCTCCGGTCGGGTCCACCCGTCCGCCACAAACACTTGCCCAAGTGTCATGTCACACGGATGCTCCATCGGGTTTTCATATTGCGCCATCAGATCAGGATAGCAGGCCATCTTCATGACCGTGATTCTGACTTTTTTCATAAGCAGCCTCATTCCTGGTATCGGTGCACATACATCCTCGACAGAACTTCTTCTCCGTCGCCCTGGGCCATGCAGAAAAAGTTCCAGCCATAGCGCTCGTAGAAGCCGGTGTGGTCGGTCAGCAGATAGAGTGTATCGATGCCTTTTTCGTGCATATCCCGGCAGACGAACTGTAAAAGCGCGCCCGCAATGCCGCGGCAGCGGCGATCCGGCTCGGTATAGACAGCGCAGACGTTCGGCGTCAGGCCTTTGCGGTCATGAAAGTCGTTTTCAATCACGCCCATGCCGCCGATGATGCGCGAACTCTCCAGCACCAGATACCACTGCGGCACAGGGCCTGCCTCACGCAGCGCATCATCCATGCTATTCAGATACGCCTGCTCCGGAACGCCCCATTTCGCGTGGAACCACGCGGCAGCTTGTGCTTTCACTTCCAGCCTGTTCGTGAGCCGGATGAGCGAATATTCCATAGGCGGTCCTCCTTTTTCTGTATTGATTATAATACACGCAGCAAAAAGCCGCAAGCCCGGAAAGGGGCCTGCAGCTTTTTGCATAAGGGGGTTATTCGTATTCCACGCCGTCGTGCTTGTGCACGCCGGTGACGGAGAATTCTACCCACTCGGACAGGTTGACCGCGTGGTCACCGATGCGCTCGAAATACTTCGCAATCATCAGCAAATCCAGTGCAACCTCACCCTGGCCGGGTTCGCGGGCAATCGCGGATATCAATGCCTGCTTGACATTGGAAAAATCCTCATCGACCAGATCGTCCTGTTTTGCAATCGAGCGAGCCAAATCAACATCGCGCCGGACAAACGCGTCTACGCTCTGCGTGACCATGGAACTGGCCTGCTGTGCCATGCGGCAGACAAGCGTGCAGTCGAATGTATTATGGCTGAGGAAAAACGGGATGATTTCCGCGATATCCGCTGCCTGATCGCCAATGCGTTCCATATCCGTGATCATTTTGAGTGCTGCCGAAATCTGCCGCAGATCACGCGCGACCGGCTGCTGCTGCAAAAGCAGCTTCAGGCACAGGGCTTCAATGCTCCGTTCCTGCTCGTTTGTCTGTTCCTCCAGTTCGGCGACCGGTGCGGCGGTTGATGCGTTCTGCTCCTCCAGCGCCTGTGCGGCAAGGCAGATGGCGTTCGCGCACGTTTCGCCCATCTGTGTCAACTCATCGTTGAGCAAGGCAAGCTGCTGGTCAAATTTACTTCTCATTATCCGAACCTCCCGGTGATGTAATCCTCGGTGCGCTTCTCCTTCGGCTGATAGAACAGCTTCTGGGTATCATCGTATTCGATGAGTTCGCCCAGCAGAAAAAATGCTGTTTTGTCCGAAATGCGCAGTGCCTGCTGCATGTTGTGCGTGACGATGATGATGGTGTACTGCTCTTTCAGATTCGTGGCAAGTTCTTCGATCTTGGAGGTCGAAATGGGGTCGAGCGCGCTTGTCGGCTCGTCCATCAGCAGGACCTGCGGCTGCACAGCCAGCGCCCGCGCGATGCAAAGCCGCTGCTGCTGTCCGCCGGA
>ERZ773225.3253-NODE-3253-length-14926-cov-3.310336_pt1 | contig 14926 bp, 25 predicted proteins | sample MGYA00580993_ERZ773225 | MGnify/ENA primary metagenome ERZ773225 (study PRJEB29015, sample SAMEA2737748) | human gut metagenome | biome: human gut; feature: human-associated habitat; material: faeces | place: China | collected 2012 ... | reverse complement strand
ATTGGGATCCCCTTCTGATTCATCACGGTATGAGGAGATGAGGAATATTCTGAAAACGATTGATGAATCTGATTTTTTATCCCGATGAACCCGAAAGACTTCTACGGATACAGACGCAAGACCGTCGCTGTACTGTATGAGAGGATGCGGTTGTTGGGAGTGTGGGAGGATGAATAAATGCGTTTAATTGATGCAGACAAAATAATTGACTCTCTTGGAAATTCGGATATGGATTTTGCAATAGGTGCAGTTATTGACGAGCAGCCGACAGTTTTTGACGTGGACAAGGTTATGGAACAATTAGAGAATTATTTGTTTGAAAAATATTGCATAGAAGGAGATGCAACAATTGATGAAATCGTGAAAGGTGGTGGAGTTGAATGAGTAGCGCAAGTGTAAGATTTGGAACAAAAGCGTATGTATGTGCAAGGTACTTCCTCAGACCGGGAAAGTGTTTCAAATACATCGACCAGCGTGGCGAAGATGACACAGAACACGTCTATGAGGTCGTGGCATTATATCCTTATTGTGCATTATTAAGAGATACCAGAAACGGAGTCAGAACTTGTCCGGGATATAATACTTTAAGTCTGATGTTGAGAGGAAGTGAAGCGAGTGAGTAAAGGCAAAGACATTTCTACTATGTTTACAAGAGAAGAAAACAAAAAGAACGGAAGGCTTGGATATTGTCAGGCTACAAGAGAAAAAAGACACTATCATTAGTCCTTCACAATATGGAGCATTCTTGCAGAAAAGAGGTAAGAGAAGATGGGTAAATCAGTATTAGTGATTGACACACCAGAGAATTGCGGAAAATGTAAATTTATAAGCGGATTTTGGTGCAGAGCGATGGGTGACAGAAGAGTTCCAAACAATGATGCAATCCCCGGATGGTGTCCATTGAAGCCATTGCCGGAGGAGAAAGAAGAGGAATATTGGAGAAGTAAACTTAGTTTTGCATGGATTCGAGGTTGGAACACTTGTATTAGCAAAATTAAAGGAGGAAACGCAGATGGTTGATTTAAGAAATACATGTATCTTGGTTAAGACAGAAGAAGAAAATGAAATGCTTCTCAAAGAAGCTGAGAAGCAGGAATTTCATTGGTATTCGAAAGGCAATTGTAAACCATTACCAGGACAACATTTTCCAGATATTTTAAAATTTTGTAATAACAAAGATGTGGTGCACAGCGTACGTATCGGAGTAGAGTGTGATGCTTTCTACGAAGCTTCAGAACTCTTCGGGACAAAAGAAATGACGGCAAGAGAGTTTGCTAATCGTATTGCAGATATAAGCAATTGCAACGGAGATTGTTCAGAATGCGTATTGTACTTCACGAACACTAAGTGTAACCGTAGTTTGTGTAATGTCTGCAACTGGAAAGATGACATTGATGAACTTCTTGAAATTGCGAAAGCAGGAAAAGCGACAGTTCTTACGCCTAAAGAGAAAGCAATTGAAGATATTGAAAAATTTATCGAGAATCCAGACCGCACAGCGTTGAATGATGAATTTGTAGAATCGCTGAAGTTGGCGGTAGAGAAGTTGAAAGAGGTGGAATGATGGAAAAGATAATAATTGACGATATGATAAAAGCCCTTAAATGCGTTGCCAGCCAAGATGCCGATGGCGATTGTTATGCAGATCACGAAAACTTTATGCATATAGAGGATGAAAAGCATAAACGCATTTTATGTGAAGCTGGCGAATATTTAAAAGATTATATCAGCGGTAAAGATGCTGTTGGTTGTCCGTATCATCAAAATACTTACGGCCGTTGCTTTGAATATGGGAGGTTATCTTGGTTAAAAGATGTCGCAGAACTATTGGAAGAATTGAAGTCTTATAAAGAGTTAGAAGAACGTCTACATAAAATATTCGGAGAAGAATCTACATTTTCTCTTGCTGATGTAATTGACACTCTGGAAATGAAACTTTCTGAGCCAGATAAGAAACATCCCGTAAACGCAAGAATTTTGACTTATGAAGAAGCGGATAAATGGGAAGAATATAAAAACTTAGAGGAACAGGGCTTGCTTGTGAGATTGCCGTGTAAGCTTAATGGAACATTATATAGTGTTAATTACAGTAATAAAACAATTGCCGAGAATACAATTATTAAAATATCTATAAACGACCACGTAAAAAGGTTTTATTGTATAGATGATAATTTGCGTGAAAGAATATTTTTTAGCTATAGAATTGGCGAAAACGTATTTCTCACCCGTGAAGAAGCTGAGAAAAAGTTGGAGGAGATGAAGAAATGAATAGCAAACCTACACCAGACATAACGCCAAACCTTGCTATATCAGCATACCACGTACTACAGCAATATTGTACTGGACAGCCAGCGGATTGCAAAGGCTGCGGATTCTACGAACATTGTCCAGAATGTTTTCGAGGCATGCCATGTGACTGGAGTTTGAATGAAGAAGGTGAAATAAATGAATCTTAGAAAAGCTACACTAACCGACTATGGAGTGCCGCCGGATGATATACCGGCGCTTCAAAGTCATTTTAGACACCTTGACGAGAATGACAAGTACAATCTTCTGCAAGTGTCAATCAAATATGCGCCAGGCATAGAAACGCAGATATACGACAGTATAGTGAACTGCATAGGATACCGGACAATGGAGCGATTCCGGGATATACCGGTATCTGAAAATGATTTCTACGGATACAAGCGCAGGATCATGGCAGAATATTATCATTTAGCCAAACTGATTGGCAGACTTTAAAAAACTTAAAAATTTATAAAAGTGGTAGAGAGCTAAATCTCCCCAGTGTGGTATTATATTTGTATATAACTGCTATACTGGGGATTTTTTTGAATTGAGGTGATGACATGGCGAACTTAAAAGCAGTTACAAGAAAACTCCAAAAAGCTATATTATCCACCGGATTAATTATAAAAATCGGAACATCACAATTCTACAGCCATGAGCAGGAACGATTAATTACAGTAACGATCATATCAACACCAGTGCTTAGACCAACAAAACGTGGTGAATGGAAAGATTGTGATTATGAAATATTACGAACTGCATCCCAGTATGATGTGGTTATGTGCCTAAAAGAAATATGGGAGGCAGTCAGAAAATGAGGATAGACAGAGGTGATTAGATGGACTTAACGCCTAAACAGAAAGGGTTTGCAGATGAATATATCAAGAATGGCGGAAATGCATCTGATGCCGCAATAAAGGCTGGATATGCTGAGAAAAACGCAAGAGTGATAGGAAATCAGAACTTAACAAAACTTAACATTTCTGACTATATAGCTAAAAAGCAGTCTCTCATCGAAAAGCAAAAAGGCACTGATATCATGTCTCTGGCAGAAATCCAACAGCGCCGCTCTATGATCGCAAGGGGTGAGCTGAAAGATTCGTTCGGTTTTGCCCCGGACTTCTCCGATCAGCTAAAATCTATGAATGATCTGGAAAAGACACTTGCTATCAAAGAAACAAAAGAAGAACAGCAGAGGATAGCAGAGAGAGCCAGACTGCAAGAAGTTTATCATCTTGATCTGAGTGTTGTTCCGGATGTATTCCACAGGATGATTCGGGATATCCGGGCAAAGAAGCATTCGGAGTATATTCTTCCCGGTGGTCGTGGATCTATGAAATCATCCACAATTTCTCTGATCATTCCAGAGCTGATCAAGAATAATCCAAATATGCACGCCTTGATTCTTCGAAAAGTCGGGAACACAATAAAAGATTCTGTTTATGCTCAGATGAAATGGGCACTGGATAAGCTGAACCTGTCAGAGGAATTTACCTGTAAAGTGTCCCCTATGGAGATTACATATAAGCCTACTGGACAGAAGATTTACTTTCGTGGTGCTGACGATCCATTAAAGATTAAGTCTATCAAACCAGAGTTTGGATATATTGGCATTGTCTGGTTCGAGGAGCTTGACCAGTTTGCCGGTCCTGAGGAAATACGAAATATTCAGCAGTCTGCGATTCGTGGTGGTAACGAAGCGTACAAGTTTAAATCATTCAACCCACCGAGAAGCAAGAATAACTGGGCAAATGAATATACGGCAGAAGCAGAAGAAAAAGATGATAGCGCGCTGGTTGTGCATAGCACATATCTTGATCTTGACATTGAACAGGAATGGCTAGGTGACATCTTCCTGGAGGATGCTGAACATCTGAAAGAGACCAATCCAGATGCTTACAAGAATGAGTATCTAGGAGAAGCTAACGGTAATGGCGGAAATGTATTTGAATATCTGGAAATTAGAGAAATTACAGCCGAAGAAATCAGTCATTTTGACAGAATCTATCAGGGGTGTGACTGGGGATTCTATCCGGATCCATTTGCTTTTGTGCGATTCTATTACAATCACAACAATGATACATTGTATTTCATAGACGAAATATATAAAAACAAATTAACAAACAGAAAGTCAGCAGATATCATTCTTGAGCGAGGATATACAGACTTTGAAATCACTTGCGATTCTGCAGAGCCTAAATCAATCAACGACTTTAGAGATTTTGGCATTCCGGCAAGAGGAGCAATTAAAGGGCCGGGCAGCGTAGAATATTCTATGAAGTGGCTTCAGGGCAGAAAAATCGTTATTGATCCGAAGCGAACGCCGGGAGTGCATAAGGAATTTACAAAATACGAATACGAACGAGACAAAGACGGAAACATTATCAGTGGTTATCCTGATAAGGATAATCATTTAATAGATGCCACACGCTATGGCTCAGAGAAGCTGTGGAGAAGGCGAGGTAGCAGCGCATAATGGGACTTATAACAACACTAAAAAGGTGGTTTAACATGATATTCAAAAAGCAAGCCGAAGAGGACTTTAATATCCAGGCGGCAGAATTCCCGGAGATGGAATCACTGATTAACCGGTGTGCGAACATCTATAGGGGCGTGCCGGAATGGTTAGATGACAAGAATAACATCAAGACGATTAATTTTGCTAAATCTGTGTGTTCTGAGACTGCCAGACTTACAACACTGGCGATTGGCATTCAGATAGATGGTTCTGCAAGGGCAACATGGTTACAGGAGCAGATTGACAAGGTATACTTCCAGATTCGGCACTGGGTAGAGTATGGCTGTGCTTATGGAACAGTATTTATCAAACCAAATGGTGAAGGCCTTGACGTATTTACTCCGGCAGACGTGATGATTGTGGATTACGATAATCAGGAAATCAAAGGGATTATATTCAAAGATTCTTATACAGTTGGACGGAAATACTACACAAGGCTTGAATATCACAGGTTTGTTGAGACCACTGTGGACGGAGTGACAACCTATCCGTACTATGTTTCAAATAGAGCCTACGTATCAAAATCCCCTCAGTCAATCGGCGACAGAATCGACCTTAAACAGACAAAGTGGGCTGACCTAATGGCAGATACACCACCGATACTCAAGGCAAACGGGGAGAAACTGGATGGACCTCTGTACGGAGTACTGCGGACACCGCAGGCGAATAACGTGGATATTAACGCACCATTGGGTTTGCCAATATTTGCCGAAGCCATTGAGGAGTTAAAAGACCTGGACATTGCATACAGCCGTAATGCAAAAGAAATTCTTGATTCTAAGAGGACTGTTCTGGCAGATGACCGGCTGCTGATGCCAAGCGGCTCGCCTGTTTCCGCTATGACACCACAGGCAATGGAACACAGATGCTCAGAAATGAGTTTACCAGATTATGTAAAGAATGTATTCGGACAGGATGAAAAAGAGTTTTACAAGGAAATCAATCCGATTCTAAACACAGATACCCGTATAGCCGGCATAAACGCCATTTTAAGCCAGTTAGGGTACAAGATTGGATTCTCCAACGGGTACTTTGTTTTCAACGAATCTAGCGGCATTCAGACAGCTACGGGAGTAGAAGCGGAACAGCAGAGGACAGTCCAATTCATCAAAGATGTGAGGGATAAGTTAGAGTCTTGCCTAGATGAAGTTATTTACGCATTGAACGTTTATGCTGATTTGTACGGGCTTGCACCGGTTGGGGCTTATGAAGTCAATTATGATTTCGGAGACATCCTCTATGTCAGAGAAAACGACCGTGCAAGATGGTGGCAGTATGTTACTACGAATAAAGTACCGGCATGGTTGTATTTTGTAAAATTCGAGGGAATGACTGAGGAAGAAGCGAAAGCAATGGTCAAAGAAGCTCAGCCAGACGAGCCAAAATTGTTTGGAGATGAATAGTTATGTTAAGCCCAGAATATTTACGCCGGATAACAGAGGGCAGTGAACAGATAGCAGAAGAACTGCATCAGTACATCATCTCTGAGATTGTGTCGAGAATGATGGCAAGAATCGGCAGAGGTGATGATTATATTCTGACCAATGCCGATGCGTGGAGAATCAGAACGCTACAGGAATCTGGTGAACTGCTAGAGGGCATTCTGGCAGAATTATCCAAATACACTAAACGCGAACAACAGGAACTCCTTGAAGCGTTTGAGGATGCCGGAATCACTGCAATGAACTATGATGATAAGGTATATAAGGCGGCAGGATTAAGCCCTGTACCGCTCGAACAGTCGCCAGCTATGATAAGACTCATGGAGCGAAATATGCTTGCGACTATGGGAGAGTGGAAGAACTTCACAAGAACAACCACGAATGCTGCTCAGAGACTCTATATCGAACAATGTGACCTTGCATACAATCATGTGATGACTGGGGCAGTTGGATATACGCAAGCCATCAAAGAGGCAGTTAATAACGTTGTGAGTGATGGTGTTACTGTCACATATCCATCTGGCAGAAAAGACACGATTGAAACAGCAGTAGCACGTTCTGTCAGAACCGGCGTGGCTCAGGCTACGGGAGATATATCCCTCAAACGCATGGAAGAGATGGGTTGGGATTTAGTTCTGGTCAGTGCTCACATGGGAGCCAGAACGGGTGATGGCGGTCAGAATCCGGGCAATCACGCATGGTGGCAAGGAAAGATATACTCTCGTTCTGGCAAGAGCAAGAAATTTCCGCCGTTCTCATTGACCGGATACGGAACAGCAAGCGGACTGTCAGGAGTTAACTGTCGGCATAGCTTTGGGGCAAGTGATGGAGAATTTAATCCCTATACAGAACTATCAGCGCAGGACAAAGCCAACAAAGGTAAACAGTACGAAAAAGAACAGCGACAGCGCACTTATGAGCGAAGAATCCGAAAAACAAAGCGTGAAGTCCTTGGAATGCAAGCGGCGGTTGATAACTGCAAAGACGAACAGGCAAAATTCGCATTACAGCAAGACCTTGACCGGAAGTCTTATCTTTTGCAGAAACAAAATGCTGCATACAAAGATTACTGCAAAGACAATGATCTAAGAGAGCTGCAAGACCGACTCATGATTGCTAAATGGAACCGCCAGAATGCTGCAAAATCCAGAGGAGCGGCAAAGAGATATAAAACAGCAAAGGGGATTGACTGATGGACAGATGGGAATATTATAATCCGAATCCCGTTAAGGATAAGAGAACAGGAGATTGCGTTGTCCGGGCAATATGCAAGGCAACCGGTTTCGACTGGGAAACAGTATTCGCCGGATTAATGGTACAGGCGTGCGCTTTGTCAGATATGCCAAGTGCAAATTATGTCTGGGGAGCGTACCTCTATAAACGTGGGTACAGACGCAAGCTGATTGAACAATCAGAACGATATATCTATACAGTCAACGACTTTTGCACAGACCATCCGACAGGCACATACATTCTCTGTATAGATGGACACGTAGTGACGGTACAGAATGGCAAATATTACGATACATGGGATAGTGGTAATGAAATCCCGGTATACTACTGGGAAAAGGAGTAGCTAAATGAGCATATTAGAATTTGTACAGATCTTCCTCTCTATCTGCGGAGGGATATCCATTGTCGGAGGCGCGGCAGCCGTAATCTTTAAGTGGATTACTCCGGCATTTCGACTCAACAAACGAGTTGAGACACTGGAAGAACATGATAAGCGTGACTTTGAGAGTCTTCAGAGGATCGCGGAACGTGATTCATTGATTTTGGAAGTGCTATCAACCATGTTGGATAGTCAGATTAGTGGGAATAATGTAGAAGAATTAAAAAAAACAAAACAGAAACTTACAAATTATCTTGCGCAGAATCAACGTTAGCATTAGTAAGGGGTATGCTCATGAAATTATATGTGTTCACGAAGAAAGATATAGACAGATTCTTGATAGAGTGTAATTTCACACCGGACGAAGAAAGACTGTTCCGGCTGAGATGCAAGGAATATACGCTCGAATACTGTGCTGAACAGATGAATGTGAGCATATCTACCGTAAAGAGATTAAGCAGAAGAGTAAACAGTAAGATTATAAAAGTATGCTAAAAGGAGAGGCAATTTACCCCTCCTTCTTTTTATGCAAAATCTTCTTTTACAGCTCTTTCAAGCAATAAAATTACGTATTCTGGTGGATTTCTTTTACCGCCTTCCCAGTTTTCAATTGTCCTTTTGGGAATTTTGTATTTATCGGAAAAAGCCTGCTGGCTTAACCCGGAAATTAATCTAATTTCTTTGATGCTCATATTGTTCCTTTCTTTCTTCTTTTTATTTCCAACGCTTCACAATGCCTCCGTCGTAATGATCGGGCGTGTCCTCGTCCGGATTGATGCTTTCCAGCACGTAAAACTCCGATCTGTGTTTCTTTTCGCACCTTGTTAGATGCTCTCATTGTCCATCCGCTTCCTGAAGGGCTTCTTCTTTGTTCTCAAATTCATCGGTGAAACAATCACCGTCTGTATAATCCATAATTATATACTTCATTTTCCTGCCTCCTAGTTAATCCCGATAACTTTGACTCGGGTCTGTAAAATATCCTCCGTGGGCTCCAGGATTTCAAAGTCAACGATAAGCTCCTCGCCGTCCTGATATACGGCGATTGCTCCGGACTCTAACAGCTCTTCCCCGTCCCCGTCTCCGTACCAGAGCTGACCGAAATAGTATTCCTCTCCGACCTCTATTGTGTCGTTCTGTCCGTAAACGTAAGATAATGTGTTTAATTTTATCATTTTTTATTCCTCCTATCAATCCAAAACTTTTAAATACTGGCGGTGTCCGTTCATGTTTTTATCTAATGCATAAAAGCATGGTTTTTCGTTGCCCTGAAGTACTTCATTTATCCCGTAAACAAAGCCCCAAGGAGCTGTTACCATTAAGCTTCCCATGGAATTTTCGAACACTTCCCAGCCTTCCGGGACTTCCACTGTCATTTCGTCCCGGCAAGTAGCTGTGGCTTCTGGGAATCCATATGTGTAAATGTTTCTTTTTTCAGCCGATAAACAACCGTAATTACAATAAATTTTAATTTTCATTTCTATTTCCTCCTTGATTTTTTGTTCTTCCCTGTTTCTGATATTATAATACCACTCAGTGGGTGATATGTCAATACTTTTTTGATACTTTTTTGAACTTCTTAGTTTAATACTTCTGTGTAAAAATATAATCAGAAAGGCGGTGTATAAGATGGCATTATATAACAATCCTTATCAATATAGTTTTGGCGTTCCTGGGCAGATGAATCAGTTCCAGCAACAGCCTGTCCAGATGCCGGCTCAACCAGTACAACAGCCCCAGCAGAATAACAATGGTATCCTGTGGGTATCCGGTGAAGTTGGTGCAAAATCCTATCTGGTAGCACCCGGGACAAGTGTTTTGCTAATGGATTCAGAGAGTGAAAAGTTCTACATAAAATCCACAGATGTATCCGGTATGCCACAGCCACTGCGGACATTTGAATACCACGAGATAGGCACTCAGATGCCACCTAAACAGCCTGTTCAGAACATGGATAATAAATATGTCACCAGACAGGAATATGATGATTTAAAGGGCAAATACGAAGCTATCATAAACCGATTAAATTCTTTTTCTGAACCTGTTAGGGCTAATACCGTGCAGGAATCAGCAGTCAAGGGAGGAAACGCAGATGAGTAATCCATTATTTAACGCACTTGGCGGTGGGATACCGCAGGGAAACGGACCAATGCAGATGATACAGCAGTTTATGCAGTTTAAGCAGAATTTTAAGGGGGACCCAAAGGAAGAAGTCCAGAAGATGTTACAGTCTGGGAAGATTTCTCAACAGCAACTTAATCAGGTTCAGCAGATGGCAGGGCAATTCCAGAGTCTGCTGAATAACATGAAATAGTACATTACAATCTGGCCAGATTGATGTAAATACACAAAAAGGAGATTATATTATGGATGGAAATTATAGCTTAGCAGATATTGCCGCTGCTACTGGAAATGGTAGAAATAATGACGGCATGTTTGGTGGAGATGGTAGCTGGTGGATTATTGTTTTATTCATTTTTGCTTTCTTCGGATGGGGAAACAACGGCTGGGGCAATAATGGAAACGGCAGCGGATATGTAGCCACAGCAGCTACTCAGGCAGATATTCAGAGAGGATTTGATAATTCCGCAGTAATCAGCAAACTTGACGGAATCAACAGTGGTCTCTGTGATGGCTTCTATGCCATGAATAACGGTATGCTTACCGGTTTTAATGGAATCAACACAAACATCATGCAGACTGGCTTCGGCATTCAGCAGGCTATTAATGCCGATACTGTAGCGAATATGCAGAACGCCAATGCACTCCAGGCTCAGCTTGCGAACTGCTGTTGCGAAACCAGGGAAGCTATTCAGGGCGTGAACTACAACATGGCGCAGAACACCTGTGCATTACAGAACACCATGAACAACAACACAAGAGACATTATTGACAGCCAGAACGCTGGAACAAGAGCCATTCTTGATTATCTTTGCAATGAAAAAATTTCTAACTTGCAGGCTGAAAACAATGATCTCAGACGCGCTGCTTCTCAGGACCGCCAGAGCGCACTTCTCACAACTGCAATGGCTTCACAGACACAGCAGCTTATTAATGCGATTAATCCGGCACCGATTCCGGCATATCAGGTTCCTAACCCGAACACATATTACGGATGTGGATGCGGATGCAACACTGGATGTAATTGCTGATAACTTCATATCGAGAGTATCTTTCGATCGATTCGGATGTCGGCTTATGCCGTATTACACAGAGGGGCAGGCTGAGACCTGTCCTTTTGTGATATGAAAGGAGTATTTTTATGGCAGAATTTACAAATGTAGCTGCTCAGACTGTAGCAGCAAATGGAAACGTAGTATTTTCAAACACAGCAGTCAAAGGTTCTAACTGTATTCAGCACAGAGAGGGAAGCGGAATTATTACGCTGAGAGGACTGACTAATCAGTGCAAAGCGAGATTCTTCGTGGATTTTTCTGGCAATATCGCAATTCCAACAGGAGGCACTGTCGGAGCTATTTCTCTGGCTATTGCAATCTCTGGCGAACCGGTTCTTTCTTCTCAGATGATTTCCACACCGGCAGCAGTAGACCAGTATAATAATGTGTCCTCTGGCATTTATATTGATGTACCTCGTGGATGTTGCGTTAACATCGCAGTAGAGAATACAAGCGATCAGGCTATTTCTGTTGCGAACGCAAATATTGTCGTGACTAGAGAAGCGTAGGAGGTGTGATTATGAGAGATATTAAAGACTTATGCGCAAGAATCGAAGACGAGCTGTCCAAAATCGCTGATAATGGACTGACCACCGGAAATCTGGAAATGACATACAAACTGATTGATATGTACAAAGATATAAAGAACACGCAGTACTGGGATAAGAAAGCGGAGTATTACAACGCTGTCCTTGATGAAATGCGTAGCGGATACAATGACGATTACAGCGAGCGCGGAAGAAAACGTGACAGCATGGGGAGATACAGCGCAAATGATGGCAGAATGATGCCGGATTACGACAGGGGCAATTCTTATGCCAGACGTGGTGAACATTATGTCAGAGGACATTACAGTCGCTCTGATGGGCGAGACGCTTACGATGACTATATGACGCAGAAGCAAAGCTATCGTTCCGGCAAGTCTGAAGACTGCAAGAGGAAGATGCTTGCCGCTCTGGAAGAACATCTGGACGAGCTCACAACAGAAATGAGCGATATGTCCAAGGATGCAGAGTGCCGAGAGGAACGTGATCTTGTCAAGAGATACGTGGAAAAACTTCACGATATGCTCTAAAAACGCAAAAGTGGTAGAGAGGTAGCTAAAATAAATCTGTTATAATGTAATTGTGCAGCAGGAAGCACAACGGTTGTTTTAACATTTTTGTTTTATCCTCCTTTCTTAAAGTAGCTGGTACACACGCTTTAGTGGAAAGTTAAGCAGACGCGCTTTTAGCGAATGTTTAAGTAGGTTCGAACCCTACCATGTGTATTTGCCATCTGGCACGCAAGATGGTTCACCTCCTTGAATAAAGTTTTTATTCACGTTTTTCTTTTGAAAGGAAAGAACATTCAAAACAACTCGTGGCAGGCATAACACGTTAAATACCTTGCTAACCCGGGAATCCGGGTTAATGGAATATAGCTCAGTTGGTAGAGCATCTGACTGTTAATCAGAGTGTCACAGGTTCGATTCCTGTTATTCCAGTTACCCTGCCAGTGGTCTAACTGGCTTAATCCATTACCTGCGGCGGCAGGTCAATAAACACGACCAGGAGGATGTTATGCAGAAACTTATTGACACATTAAAATCATTTGGAATTGAAATCCCGGAAGATAAACAGGCAGATGTGAAGAAAGCACTCTCTGAGCATTATAAGAATGCAAAAGAAGTAGCGAAAACCCTGTCAAAAGTCGAGGGCGAACGTGACGACTGGAAGGAACGTGCTGAGACAGCAGAAGAAACCTTAAAAAGTTTTGACGGTATCGACCCGGCAAATGTCAAAAACGAGTTAGAGACCTGGAAACAGAAAGCGGCAGATGCAGAGAAAGAATTTAACGCAAAGATCTATGACCGCGATTTCTCAGACGCACTTAAAACAGCACTTGATGATGTTAAATTTTCCAGTGAGGCTGCAAAGAAATCTGTTATGGCAGACATCAAAGAAGCAGGATTGAAACTGAAAGACGGTAAAATCCTTGGACTGAACGACTTGATTGAGCAGATGAAACAGTCTGACGCATCCGCTTTTGTGGACGAATCTCAGCAGCAGGCCCAGCAGAATCAGGCAAGATTTACAACGCATGTTGGACAGCAACAGACACCGGGAATCATGACAAAGAAAGATATCGAAGCAATCAAAGACCCGTCCGAGAGACAGGCTGCAATTGCTCAGAATATCCAGTTATTCCAGTGATTTTTTTACACCGACTATACGCCAGAGTATAGCCGCTAACCCAATACCTTAATAGTTATGGGTAGAAAGGATTTTTTATATGGCAGCAAAAGCTAATCTTATTATGAGTAATGATATCCAGGTCACAGCACGTGAGATTGACTTTGTTACCAGATTCGAAAGAAACTGGCAGCACTTACGTGATATTCTGGGCATCATGAGACCTATCAAAAAGACACCCGGAGCGGTTCTTAAATCAAAATATGCAGAGGGTACATTACAGAACGGAAATGTTGGTGAGGGCGAGGAAATCCCTTACAGCAAATTCGTTGTAAAAGAAAAACCCTATGCAGAAATGACTATCGAGAAATACGCAAAGGCTGTATCTATCGAAGCAATCAAGGATCACGGTTATGAGAACGCTGTTCAGATGACTGATGATGAATTCCTCTTCCAGCTTCAGACCAATGTTACTGAAAGATTTTATGACTATCTGAAAACCGGTACACTTACTTCCACAGAAACTACATTCCAGATGGCTCTGGCAATGGCTAAGGGGCGCGTAGAAAACAAATTCAAACAGATGCACAGAAATGTGACCGGCGTTGTTGGGTTTGTAAACATTCTGGATGTGTATGAGTATATCGGAGCAGCTGAGATTTCTATTCAGAATCAGTTCGGTTTCCAGTACATGAAAGATTTCATGGGCTTCAATACCATCTTCCTGTTATCCGAAAAGGAAATCCCGCGAGGACAGGTTATTGCTACCCCTGTTGAGAACATTGTTCTTTACTATGTTGACCCGAATGAATCTGACTTTGCGAGAGCAGGCCTTGTTTACACTGTATCCGGTGAAACAAATCTGATCGGTTTCCATACACAGGGCAACTACCACACAGCAGTATCTGAATCATTCGCAATCATGGGACTTACCCTCTTTGCAGAATATATTGACGCTGTTGCTGTTGGAACTATCAATACGACTCAGACGCTTGGAACTCTGACTGTAAACTCAGCAGCAGGAAGTAAAAGCGGAGATACAAAAGTGACTGTCACTCCGGCAAAAGCAAGCGCAGGAAATGTGTACAAGTACAAAGTCGCATCTTCTGAGACTACCGTAGACTATGGACAGAACGTGAAGAACTGGAGCGCGTGGGATGGAGAAGCAGACATTACCGCAGCAACAGGACAGGTAATCACAGTGGTTGAGTGCGACAGTACCTATAAGGCGTTGAGTGCCGGACATGCGACTGTAACAGCAAAATGATGATCGTGGGAGGTAACTGGCATGGCTTACGCAGATTATAAATTCTATACAGAATCATTCGGCTCGGTCGTGCCAGAAACCGACTTTCCACGGTTAGCAGAAAGAGCCAGTGACTTCGTGGACACAATGACATTTGACAGGTTGGTGGACGGACTGCCAACGAACGAGCGTTCACAGAAGCGTATCAAAAAGGCGGTCTGTTCATTAGCTGAATTAATGTATCAGATTGAGCTTGCTGAAAAGAATGCTACCAATGCCGCTGTGAGTGGTACGTCAACCGCAATCGGGTCCGGTGGTAGCGCGACAGGCATTGTAACATCTGTATCATCTGGCAGTGAATCAATTTCTTATGCAACGCCTCAGCAGATTGGAGCGAGTGCAAAGGAATGGAGTGCGGTATATGCCGCCGCCGGAGATGCACAGAAAACGAATGGCTTGCTTCTTAAGA
>ERZ773225.3252-NODE-3252-length-14927-cov-18.836202_pt1 | contig 14927 bp, 13 predicted proteins | sample MGYA00580993_ERZ773225 | MGnify/ENA primary metagenome ERZ773225 (study PRJEB29015, sample SAMEA2737748) | human gut metagenome | biome: human gut; feature: human-associated habitat; material: faeces | place: China | collected 2012 ... | reverse complement strand
GGAGATATCCGGTGGAATATTGAAAAACGACGACATTTCTGCCGCCGCTTTCCACAGTTTTTTCTCACAGCCTGTGTCAGGTCGCTCCTCAGCGTTGCCATGTTTGGCTGCAATTTTAGTATTGTCAAAATTTTTGTGGGAAATTCATTTACACAGTTTATTTTTCATACCCGCCGATATACAAAATGAAGCGTGATGAAGTAAAAACCATTATCTTCAGATACATCTTCGGTTATTACAACACCCAGAGAGTCAACAGCTTTAATGAAGGCGGACTCCCACCTGTGGCTCTCAGATCTTCCAGAGAGCTTTCTCATCACGTCGCCTGATATCTGCCTATTTCAGATTTTGGGTGTTTTCTGACTGCACTTTTCTTGACAATTCCACTGCATATCGCCTTTACGCCGTACTTACAGCGAAATTCGTTGACGAACAGGTGCCGTTCATTTGTCTTTACTTCTTCCGGTCTTTTGCGAAAAAACCGAGTGCATCCTTTAAAATATCATTAGCTTTTCTGAGTTCTGCATTTTCTCGTTCAAGCTCCAGATTCCGCTTCTTCAGCTCTTCATCAGACATTTGAAACTTCCGGTTCTTGATAGCTGCATTTCGCTTTGAACGCCAGTCAGACAGTGTGTAATACTGTATCCCTAACTGCTGAGTAGCATTTTTCAGTCCAATCTCGTCTGAGAGTTTCAAGGCTTCCTCTTTGAACTCTTTACTGTACTTCATTTTTTCATTTCCCTTTCTGGTTTTTATTGCTTTTATTCTACCAGATTTTTGGGCGTTTGTCGACTGTTCTTTCAGTATAACATATCACATGAAAAAGTGATGATCTTCTGGTCAGCCTCTTGCATTCACCCAAAAATTATGTTATAATAAAAGAAATAATATCCAAAAAGCGGGTGAAATAATGAACAGTGAAAACGATTTCGAGAAGAATGATAAACAAATGGTCAAAAAGCCATTAGCGACCGAGCTGTATTTTGTGATAATAATTGCTGTGTTTGTCGTGGTTTTCACAGCCGCTTGGCTTTTAGATACCGAGGATGATAAGGCTGAAATATACTATAAAGCGCCTGAGGTCACGAAAGCTGATACCGAAATTTTCGATAGTAAGCAAGCTACAACGAAAGTTTCGATGAAAGTAACGCAATTTCCGATAGATATAAATCTGGCGACAGTGGATCAACTCTGCGAAATCAACGGCATTGGCGAGGTGATCGCACAAAAAATTATAGATTATCGCACAGAAGTTGGAATTATACATGATCTAAAAGAGCTTGAACAGATCAGCGGCATTGGCGAATCGACCATCAAACTGCTGGCAGAAAACGTTTTCGTTTCAAATTCTGACTACATACCGTTTACCACTACGATAGCGACGACTACAAAAATTACCACAACTGCCGTTAAAAACACAACTACGCGGGAGATCACAACGACTGCACCGCCGGAATCAGAAGTTCCCGAACCTGAATTCGAGGACGATTCGCCGCGTGAGGTGCATATCAACTATGCAAATGCAGATGAAATTGCCGATAGCTTGAAAATATCACACGAATTGGCTGAGCAGATAGTGTCGGTTCGCGAGCAGATCGGAGGATATTCGACACTGGAGGAGCTGTATCTTGTCGATTCGATGACTCAGAATATCATGCTGCAAATAATGGATCATATCGTAATAGACTGATAAGAGTACAATAAAACGGACTTGTATTTGTAATGCAATACTTAAATTATATAAAAATATTAAACACCACTTGACAAACAAAAGAAAATAGTGTATAATATCATCAATACATTTGAAAGGGGGCTAAAAGCCAAAATGGACGATAGTGACAATGATAATGATAACTGCAACTATTGCAGTAGCATTGCCGCATTCTTTTCTCAATCGAATAGCTTTGATCGGGACATATTTCGCCATCTAATCGAATAGGTGAGTTATGTCTTTTTGTGTTTTTATCAACTATTTTATTTTAATTTGGAAAGGAAATATAATTATATGAAACAAATAGTGCTGCAGATAGTACTTATCTTACTGAACGCAATATTCGCAGCGACGGAAATTGCAGTAATATCCATGAACGATCAGAAAATGGCAAAAATGGCTGATGAGGGCGACCGTAAAGCTAAGCGGCTTGTTTGTCTCACATCGCAGCCGTCAAAATTTCTTGCAACGATACAGGTCGCGATAACGCTTTCAGGATTTTTGGGAAGTGCGTTCGCCGCAGACAACTTTTCCTCGCAGCTTACCGGACTTATCATGAAGACAGGAATTGGCATTTCTGAAAAAACGATAAGTACGATCTCGGTCGTGATTATAACAATATTGCTCTCGTACTTCACTTTGATCTTTGGCGAGCTTGTACCAAAGCGTGTGGCAATGAAAAACGCTGAAAAACTGGCGCTGGCTATATCAGGACTGATCACGTTTGTATCGAAAATTTTCGCTCCGATCGTTTGGTTCTTGACTTTATCCACAAATGTTGTGTTAAAACTGCTCGGGATCGACCCTAATGCGAATGAAGAAGAGGTCACAGAAGAGGAAATTCGCATGATGTTAGATCAGGGGAGCGAAAAAGGAACGATCGATGAAAACGAGAAAGAGATAATCGATAACGTTTTCGACTTTGACGACACACAGGTAGAAACTGTATTTACACATCGCAAAAAGGTCGATTTTATATCCACAAAGGACGATATTGACGAGTGGAAGCGCGTTATCTATCGAAATATACATACGAAATATCCCGTTTGCGGCGAAAATTTCGATGATATTATCGGTGTTTTGGACGCTAAAAAGTACTTTCGACTTGAGAATAAGACTCGCGAAAACATCCTAAATGAGTGTGTTTCGCCTGCATATTTCGTTCCTGAAACCATCGCCGCCGACGTTTTATTTAAAAATATGAAACAGAGTGGCAATCATTTTGCAATCGTACTTGATGAGTACGGCGGAATGTGCGGTGTTATAACGATGACAGATCTTGTTGAGGAACTTGTTGGTGAAATTGATCTATAAATTACATTTTATAAACATTTCTGCATTATTATGTATATAAGCAGCCGGAATAAACGCCGCAGCCACTTTCGTGTGGCTACGGCGTTTTGTTTAGCAATGATATTCGGCGATGGTTCGCAGCATTTTTTCGTCGATCGGGTAGCAGGCGCTCGCGAGTTTCGCTTTGTTTTTCAGCATATCGCCAATGCTCAGCTCCAAAATGTTACGCGGGATTTCGCAGCTATTGCAAAGTCTTGCGATAAAGTTTTTCAGCTCGAAGAAGTCATTAAAACCAAGCTGTTCCATTATTTGCTTTTGACAATTAGCGGGGGCATTCTCGATAAATGGCGGTAAAAACACCGCGCATGCCAAGCCGTGAGCCATTTTACACTCGTAAGTAACGCGGTAGCTCAGCCCGTGTGGGATAGATGTGCCAGTGTAACGGATAGCAATTCCAGCGAATACAGAAGCTGACATGAGTTTATCAAGTACATCATCAGTAAAATTGTGATCTGCAAGATCATTTTTCGCTTCGCCCCAAATCGTCAGACCTTTTTCAACGGCTTTTCGGCTTTTCACATCGGATTTCGCGTGCAGAAAGCTTTCGCAAAGGTGCGCCAGAGCGTCGAGCGCTGTGCTCGTTATGATTTGGTCGGGCGCAGCTTTCAAATATTTGCTATCAACAAAAGCTATCTCAGGGAATATTTGATGTGAGATAGATTTTTTGGTATGGCTGCTGTGAAGCGTAAGAACAGAAACTCCTGTGACCTCTGAACCGGTCCCGCAGGTCGTTGGGACGGCGGCTATGGGCAAGTGGGGAGCGTTTGGTATGGGTGTGTACAAGAAATCTTTGTTAAATTTGCCGTTTGCTATAAGTAAAGCGATCGCTTTTGAAGCGTCAAGAGGCGAGCCTCCGCCAATTCCTATGACAAAATCGACGATTTCAGAAGCTCCGTACTGCGCACCTGCGATCACGCTCTCTACCGATGGGTTTTCCTCGATCTTGTCAAAAACCACATATGGAATATTGTGGGTCGCAAGTGCTGCGGTTACATCGTCGAGTGAGCCGTTTTTTCGCGAGGAATTGCGCCCTGTGACGATGAGCGCTTTTGTTCCGAGTGCGCAAAGTTCGTTTGAATGTGCTAAAACGCAGTTGTTTTCATGGTATAATCTAGTTGAAATGTCAAAATCCATAATATCACCGTTTCATCTAAATGCTTTTATAAATAGTATAATACAACTTGCGGCGTTTGTCAATACACTGGCTGACGTGCAGCAAAAGTTAATTTTATATTGACAAGTTAATAATTTTGTGATACAATATATACAGATTCATGCGCGTTTTTCGCGATAATAAAGTGCAATTTGACAATGTGCACGGTTCATAGCAGTACAAAAATCTGTACTGTTAAATTTTTATGGAGATAAACATGATAATAAGTGTAAATGTGAAAAAACTAGGAAAGAAGATCGCCTCGGTCGAGCCTACGCCGTTTGAGATCGAGGGTATTCCAATGACTGCGGAGGAGCTTGTGACCGCCTGTGTGCGAAGCTGTGTGGCGGCATACAATAGTCGAATCGACAACCGCGAGCCGCGGTGTATTTCTGACGAGCAGTTTGCGGCAATGGAGGCGGCAGGCAAAATGGCGTTTGGTCTGCCTTTTTCTGACAAAAAAGCGAACGTGAACGAGGCGGTGCTGACGGCTTTGCAGGCGTTTGACGATGGGCTGTTTCGCGTATTTGTCGGCGAAACGGAGCTGGAATCGCGCGAACAAGAGATTAAGATAGGCGAAAACAGCGAGGTTACGTTCATAAGATTAACAATGTTGGCAGGGAGGATATGGTAATGGCAAGTTCTGAGAGCTATAATGAGTGGAGGCAGGCGCACGCGACGGCGATCGAAAACGCGCGCAACAAGCTTCCGACTGAGATCAGGCAGTTTCTTGACTGCAGACATAATTGCAAACTTTACAAAGATCTCTATACATATCTGGCAAAAGGCGGCGCTCCGTCCAAGTTTATTAACAAAAATATGGGTGCGATTTTTGGTGGATTGCTGAATGAAAATGGCTGGATAGATAAGAAATACAAAAATGATCTGCTTTGGGCTGTCGATAACTGCACTAAATGGCAGTATTCGTCAAGCATTTGGCGTAGGTCGTTTCGTTCATCAAGCTACACGGCGTACCTGCAATCGAATTTCATTTTGAGTCAGCTGGAAAATTATGCAAGACTCGGTTGGCTTGAAAGCTCGCTTGAAGATGCTCTTATGGGAAATTTATCAGAAAATGAAAACCAATATTTTTACAAAGATGGATTTAGCCTCCCGATAAGCACTCTGTTGGCGGCACATCTGGACGCTGGCGACAGCAAGGTTTTTGCCGCTTTAAAGCACGTTATCATGGATAACGGCACGAATATCAGCCTGGAAATTATCCGCGGCGTGATGATGAGTAGCAATGCCGATGCGCACAATCTGATCTGCCAGCTTTTGGTCGCCGCACGTTTGCAGGAGGGTCTGCGGCAAGCGATATGCGAGTCCGCCGACAGCGGTACGATCGAAGCCCTGCGCGCGGTCGTTGAAACCATCAAGGCGCACGATCTCATTAGATTTTCGGCGGTCAAGCGTGCTATTTTTACCTGGTGCGGAATTTTTGCGGACAAGCCCGAGTCAATCGACCGAATTGCGGGCAAAATGCTCGACCTTATCGCCGAATGTCTTGCTGACAGGGCGGCGCGCGACGCGTATCTTGAGAGCGAGGACGCGATGCAGATATACATTGCGCTGTGGGCTTATTCGGCGGAGGACGCGCGCGTTGGTGCGCAGATCTGCCGTAAACTGGCAATGGGTGAGAGCCGTCACCGCCGTATGGTCGCGGGAATTTTTGCAAGTCAGTTTGAAAACCCTGACTTAGAGAATGAGTTGGGCAAGTTTGCGCTTGAAAATTTTGCCGATGATACCGAATGTTTGGCGGTGTATTTTTATCATTTTATGCCTGATATTAACATGGCGCTGAACAATGTTGCCTCGGATAATCGCCAGGGGCCTTACGAGCGGGAAAAGAAAGAGCCGCCGAAAAGCCGCGTGTACGCTGATCTTTCGGACTATTTCGAGAGCAGGGATGAAGCGGAGAAGTTCCGCGGCATATTGCTTAAGACCCGCGAACTGTTTACACCAAAAAAGAAAGAATTTGACTTTACGCCCTGCGTATTTCCGTGGATCTCGGTCAAACTCAAGCGTATGGACGTCGCGGCGAAACTCTGCTGGATCGCATCTGCGCTGCAAGACAACACGCTGATCGACGAGGCGTGCGGAATGCTTGCGGAAGTCGATAGCGATATTCGCAATAATGTGCTGCGAATGTTGGTGACATTTCCTGAAACTGACATCCAGCGTGACACATTGGTCAACGCGATTGCCGACAAGGAGAGCTACACTCGCAGTTTGGCGATAAAAATGGTCGAAAATATCGAGCTGACGGACGATAATTACCTCATGCTGGAAAATATGCTTCGCTTGAAAAATTCTGAAACGCGAACTGCCGCAATTGAACTGCTCGAAAAGCTGGACGATGAACGTCTGTACGGCGTTTGCGAGCGGCTTTTGGCGGATAAAAACGGAGAAAAGCGCGCGGCGGGTCTGGACATGGTGCTTCGTCTGAAAAAACAGCCGGAGCGTGCGGAGCTTTTTGCGCGGACAAAGGCGTTGGCGGCGGCAATGCAGAGCGATATTTCGCGCGAAAAGATCTTGCTCGACCAAATTCTGGACGAGGGAAATTTTGAACTGCCTGCCGATTGCGGTCTATACAAGCTTGAAAATTGTAAGATTGCGCCAATTGACAAGCAGTTTGTTGACGATAGCAACAAAGTCTTCTGCCGTTATTTTCCTGAAAGTGAGTTGGCTGGCAGCGATAAAAATGCAGATAAGGCAAATTGTGCTGTTGCTCTTAAGAAGCTGGACGCGTTATTGGATGCGCATAAAAATGATGAATTTACAAATTATTGGGGCGAAACGAAACTACTGGGTAATGCACATTCGCTAATTATCAGCCACTCGCCAAAGAAGATTTGCTTTGAGGAACTTTGGGACGAATTTTATCATACCGATGTCGGCTCGCCCGAGCTGCTGCTAAGAATGTACATAAAATTAAAAGCGTACAGAAAAATGGACAAATACGTTACGTTTAAAAAGGCCGGAAAGGCTGCAGCGGCAAGGCTTTTCGGCGCTGATCTTGCCAACCCCATCGACGTACATTTTCTTTGTAAGGACATCGTGCAGTATCTGTATGATAAGTTTGTGCCAATGGACGACAGACGTAAAATCGCCATATCTGCCGCAAATTGGCTGTATACGTTGGACGACAAAACGCTGAAAGTGAAGATCAGCGGCGAGGAGGGCGTGCAGCAGAGCTACGGCAGGCACGGAAGGGAATTTGACCCGGAGCATCGCTCACTGCTAGATCAGGTGCAGATCGACACGGTGCTAAACTGGCTTTTTGAAATGGAAAACAACGAGTTTTTCGCGAAGATGATCGTTGTGAAGACCGCGCTGACCGATCGCCTTGATGGCTTGGCGGGTATGTATTTCGGCGATTACGAGGAGCAGAGCGTTTACGCGCTTGACGCGCCGACCGCCGATGAGCTTGTACGTGCCTGCGCGATGGGCGTGATAAATGACGACGAAATGTACCGCAGACTGGTTAATTCGGATGATCTTGGCGATGTGCTTAGCGCTCTTAGCGGACATATTAAAGTGATTCGCGAGCGTGACAAGCTTGTTGCGGCGCGCAGCCGGTTGAATATGGGCGGAAATGGCAATTTGCGCGGTTTGATCGGCAATCATGATATGGATAAAATGACCGAAATTGACAAAAATGTAATTGCAAAAGCGGAAGATGTCTACAATAAGTTCATTGGCGTGGTGCTGGGCGAGGAACTTAACCGCGGCGACAGCGAAACGCGGTTCTCGCCCTACATTACGTCGATCAAGCGCATTTATGGCGTGGAAAATTACGTTAAAATTTTGGCTGCGCTGGGCAAGGAAACCTTTGTGCGCGGCTACATTTACGGTTCGCAAAGCTCGAAAAAGGAAACGCTCAGCCACCTCATCAGCGTTTGCGTACCGAATGAGGGCGACACCGCCGAGAAGCTTTGCGAGTTGGTCAGCGGCACAGATATTACCGAAAAGCGGCTTATCGAGGCGGCGATGTACTCGCCCGAGTGGCTGAACATTACCGCCGATTACCTCGGCTGGGAGGGATTCAAGTCGGGCTGTTGCTATTTCATGGCTCATATGAATGAATCTTACAGCGATAAGATCACGGCGCTTATCGCAAAATACACGCCGATCTCGGTTGAAGATCTGCAAAACGGTGCTTTTGACATTAAGTGGTTCAAAGATGCCTATGCGACGCTTGGCGAGAAGCGTTTTGCGATGCTTTACGATGCTGCGAAGTACATTTCCGACGGCGCGAAGCACTCCCGCGCGCGTAAATATGCCGACGCGGTGCTCGGAAAGCTCGACCCCGAGGATGCGAAAACGGCGGCTTCGGTCAAGCGCAATAAGGATATGCTGATGGCATATTCGCTTATCCCATGCAATGATGACGAAATTATGCAGAAATACCTTTTTATACAGCAGTTTATAAAAGAAAGCAAGAAATTTGGCGCACAGCGCAGGGCAAGTGAAGCTGCCGCTGCGGAGGTCGCAATGCAGAATTTGGCCTTGTCGGCAGGATCAAGCGACGTTATGCGCCTGAAACTGCGCATGGAGAGCGAACTTTTTGAGAGCATACGTCCACTGTTTGAGCCAAAAAATGTTGGAGAAGTAAGCGTATGGTTGGAAATTCGCGATGGAAAGACCGAGATCGCCTGCGAAAAAGGCGGAAAACGGCTGAAAAACGTGCCTGCCAAGCTGAAAAAGGACGAGTACATCGTCACGTTGACCGAAAGGCGCAAGCAGCTGACCGACCAGTACCGCCGCACGCGCACGATGCTGGAGCAGTCGATGGAGGATTCGACGGTGTTCACACTGAGCGAGATCGTCGGGCTGATGAAAAATGACAGTGTGAAGCCTTTGCTGGAAAATCTTGTGTACTGCTTTGACGGCAAATGCGGCGTGCTGAAAGACGGCAGGCTTTGCACAGTCGGCGGCGAGGAGATCTGCGTGGACGGGACGAGCGAGCTGCGAATTGCGCACCCGTTTGATATGTACGCTGACGGAAGCTGGCGTGACATACAGAAATATCTATTTGATGATCAGATCGTTCAGCCGTTCAGACAAGTTTTCCGCGAGCTTTATATCAAAACTGCTGAGGAGCTGGAAAACTGCGAAACGCCGCGATTTGCGGGCAATCAGATACTCGTGAAAAAGACTGTCGCCACTTTGCGCGGTCGCCGTTGGGTATGCGATCTGGAGGACGGTCTGCAAAAAGTGTACTATAAGGAAAATATTGTTGCAAAATTGTATGCCCTTGCCGACTGGTTCTCGCCCTCAGACATCGAAGCGCCGACGCTCGAGCACGTCAGCTTCAGCGACCGCGTGACGGGTAAGCCGATCAAGATCAAGGACATTCCCGACATAATTTTCTCAGAGGTCATGCGCGACGCCGACCTTGCGGTTTCGGTCTGCCATGCGGGCGAAGTTGACCCCGAGCACAGCCACTCGACCATCGAAATGCGCGCCGCGATACTGGAATTTACGCTGCCGCTCTTCAAGCTGAAAAATTGCGAGGTCAAGGGCTCGCACGTTTTGATAAATGGTACGCGCGCGGATTATTCGGTGCACCTTGGCAGCGGAATTTGCCATATTCAGGGCGGCGCGGCGCTCAACATTCTGCCCGTTCATTCTCAGCACCGCGGAAGGGTATTTCTGCCATTTGCAGACGACGACCCGAAAACAGCCGAAATAATCTCGAAAGTGTTGCTTTTGGCGGAGGATAAGAAGATCAAAGACCCATTCATACTTGACCAGATACACTAAATATTAGCAAAATTGCATGGGCGGACGGTGAAGGCTGTCCGCCTTTTTGTGAAAATTCGCTTCTTGCGGAGGGCGTTCGCTGCGACGATTTTTACCAACAGGACGGCTACCACCCCACGCAGGTGAACGGTTTGCTGACGTCGCTGTACTTTTACGAGGTCATGACGGGCGAAAGCTGTGAAAATGCGGAATATACTCAGCTGCCATTGACGATAAATATGTTTGGCGGCGAGGAAGCGCTTGAAGATCTGATGCAGCAGGGTAAAAAAGTTATAGATGATTTTTATGATCTGTCGATGGACATTGAAAAATAAAATACTATATGAGATATATCGGATTTGCTTGAATACTACATATAGTATTATATTTGTATACATGATAGTGGGAACATATATATGCTCCCGCTTTTTGATATGTATTAAAAGATATAGTAACAATTTGCGGATATATGTCATAATATATGACATAGGGCAGAAATATCTGTCAGAAATATGGAGGTGCTTGATATGGAAGCATTAGACGCAGCATTTTTCGGGAAAATATATGACCCGAAAGATGAGGACGCGGGCGACTGCGAGGTCACGGCGGGCGTATTTCCTAAGGAAACGCCGATAGCTATGGCATATGTTCCGTTCCAAAAATGGGAGAAACCGTATGACGTTATGACAGCTTTGGCACGGGCAACGATCTTCCCGTCGCTGGATAAGCCGTTTATTGGAGAGGAGGCGGTTCGGCGTGCTGCGAAGTGAATTGTCTGAAAAACAGAAGCTGCTGCGAAAGGTTCAGGCGGCGAGATTCGCGCTTATTGAGGCGAATTTGTATCTCGACAGCCACCCGACTTGCCGTGAGGGGCTGAAATATTTTCGTGAAAAACGTGCGGAAGCCGACAAGCTCATAAAAGAATATGAAACTGAATATGGCCCGCTAACAGCTGCGGCAAGTCACGCAGAAGACTGCTGGGAGTGGGTAAACACGGCGTTTCCGTGGGAAAGGGGAGAGAGCTGATGTGGCAATATGAAAAAACACTGGAGTACCCTGTGAACATCAAAGATCCAAACCCCGCGCTTGCAAAGGTCATCATCTCGCAGCTTGGCGGGCCTGACGGTGAAACGGGCGCGGCGATGCGCTATCTCAATCAGCGTTACGCATCGCCTTGCAGAGAAGTTCAGGGTATTCTGACTGATATTGGTACCGAAGAGTTGGCGCATGCCGAAATGATCTCGGCTATACTTTACCAACTCACCCGCAATCTGTCTATGAAAGAGATAAAAGACTCGGGATTTGATACCTATTTTGTCGATCACACTACAGGAATTTACCCGATAGCGGCGTCAGGTGTTGCATATACTGCCGATTATATCCAGTCTACCGGCGACCCGATTGCCGATCTTACCGAAGATCTTGCTGCCGAGCAGAAAGCGCGGTTGAGTTACGACAACATTCTTCGCCTTACTGACGACCCCGACGTTCGCGACCCGATAAAGTTTCTGCGCGAACGCGAGATAGTGCATTTTCAGCGCTTTGGCGAGGGTTTGAGATATATTCAGGATCAGCTTGATTCTAAAAACTTCTACGCTTTCAACCCTGCATTTGACAAATAATATTATTTTAAGCGGACTGCTGTATGTTTGCAGCAGTCCGTTTTATTGTACATAAATATGCAATAGTACGATAAAATGTACATAAAGATCGGCTCAAGAATTTACCGAAAGGTTTTAAGGATGAGTTATTTTCATGTTGATTTTCCTTGTGCCGAGAATTTTGTTGCCCGTGTTACACAGAGCTGGAACGATGAAACCGTACTGCGTGATGCGCACGCCGCCCAAGAACAAATCCTTGATACGCGCGATACAGATAGCGCGCAGTGCGGGTTCTCAACAACATAAAGTAAATCATATAAAAAAACAAAACCTACTGCATTTGTATATGCCGACCCCAGAACCGCACCTGCACGGGGGTTCGACCGCACGCTGCCGGGCTTTGAACCGCACGTCGCCGGACGTTGACCGCATCCATCCGAATCCTGTATACTAATCATAGCACACAGCAATGTGTGACTTGAAATACAGGAGGTTCGGATATGACGAACTATCGAAGAATTTTGGAGATGCATTCCCAGGGGCATAGCCAGAGAAGCATCGAAGCGAGTGTTCACTGCTCGCATCAAACGGTCAGGTCAGTGCTCGACCGCGCTCAGGAATTGAACATCACCTGGCCACTTGATGATGACGTAACCAACGAGGCGCTTGATGAGTTGCTCTACGGCAGACGTGAAAGCAGTCCCACACCATATGCGGTCATCAACTATGAGTACATCCACCAGCAGTTGTCCCGGAAGGGCGTCACGCTCACGCTGCTCTGGCAGGAGTACTGTGATGCCGCTTATGCAAACGGCGAAACGCCGTACATGAGTACTCAATTCGGCGACAAGTACCGTCGTTGGGCGCTTGTCACGAAAGCGACAATGCGTGTGACGCATAAGCCCGGTGACACCATGCAGGTTGATTGGGCAGGCGGTCAAATTCCGTATTATGACTCCATAACCGGTGAGGAATACAAGGCGTATCTGTTCGTAGCAGCGCTGCCGTGTAGCAACTACATCTATGTGGAAGCCTGTGCAGACATGAAGATCGAGAACTGGCTGATGTGTCATGTTCACGCCTATGCGTATTTTGGCGGTGTGACGAGGATTCTGGTACCGGACAATCTCAAGACCGGCGTAACTGCCAATACACGCTATGAAACGCAGCTGAATCAAAGCTACCAGGAGCTTGCGGAATATTACGGAACGGCCATCGTTCCGGCGCGTGTACGCAAGCCGCAGGACAAGGGGCTCGTTGAGAAGTCGGTCGGATTCTCAACGACATGGATCACTGCTGCACTCCGAGAGCGCAAGTTCTTCTCTATCTCGGAGGTGCAGGAGGCCGTTGCAGAGCGTCTTGAATGCATCAATACCAAGCCCTTTCAGAAGCGACCTGGTTGCCGCAGAGAGGCGTACCTTGCCGAGGAAAAGGAATTCATGCTGCCGCTTCCAAAACAGCCGTATGAGCCGTCTGTGTGGAAGCAGCAGGCTGTTGGCAAAGACTATCTCATCAGCGACGGTCTCAATAAGTATTCTGTACCGTTTGACCTGATTGGCGAACAGGTGCAGATCCGTCTTACTCGTGATCTCGTTGAAGTGTACTTCAAAGGTAGCCGCATGACCTCTCACAAAAGGATTACAAAGTTCAGTGTTCAGCCGATCGTCAAACCTGAGCATATGCCGGACAGACATCGGGAATACCTGAATTTCAATGCTGACGAGTTCAAGTCATGGGCGAAAACCGTTGGCAAATCTACCGAGGAGATCGTCAGATACTTCCTGACCTCCGGCACCGCAGCAGAGCAGGGCTACAAGGCTTGTGTCAGCCTGACGAAACTCGGAAAGAGATACGGCAAAAAGAAGCTGGAAACTGCCTGTGAGCGGATGTTGGCATTCACCTCATCGCCGTCTATCCGCACAATTACGACGCTTTTGAAGAACAGTCGTGAGCCGGGCAAGACTTCCGAAGAAACGGAATCCGGCATCAAATACGGCATTACCCGCGGTGCAGCCTACTGGAAGAAAGGCGGTAGCGGTAATGTTGAATAATACCATTGAATGCCTACGTGCCATGAAAATGAATGCATTTGCATCAGAACTGGAACGTCAGCTTGAAGATGCAGAGAACTACAATCAGCTTGGATTTGAAGACAGGCTCTCTCTGCTGGTCGATTGCGAATGGAACCGAAGGCAGAATAATAAGCTCCTCCGTTACATCCGGAACGCACACTTTTCTGATTCGTCTGCAACGATGGAAGGAATCGAATATATTGAGGACAGGCATCTGGACAAGGGCAAAATGCTGCGGTTTGCAACGTGCCGGTATGTTGACGAGGGACGTCACATTATCCTCAAGGGCGCATCAGGAAACGGGAAGACCTATATTGCCTGTGCGCTTGGAAATGCCGCCTGCCGCAAGTTCAAGACCGTGCGTTACATCCGGATGCCAGAACTTCTTGATGAACTGAGCGTGGCAAAAGCAAACGGCGAATTTGCGAAAGTTGTTAAGGCTTACAAGAAAGTGGATCTTTTGATCCTTGACGAATGGCTGATCCGCTGCCTGACACCGAATGAAAGCTATGATCTGCTTGAAATTGTCGAAGCACGAATCGAACGTTCTATGATTTTCTGTACACAGTACCATACCGAGGGATGGTATGACCGCATCAATGCCGACCCGAACAATGACAGTCCGATCTCCGATGCGATTATTGACAGAATCGTCAACACGGCATATCCGGTAATGATCGATGGTGAAGTCTCCATGCGCAGACGGCATGGACTTCCGGAAGGAGCAGAGCCATGATGGAAAATTACTGTGCTTTCAGTCAGGACCACAAGTGCCTGAAATGGGTGGATTACGAGCTTACTCGGCATGAATTGGAAGAGGCTGACCGTCTTTGTCACGGCAACTGGATAGAAATTCAGCGGCTGTATGCGTACATTGACGAACTCAGAGCCATTCTTGAGAAGAATCACATTGATTATCTGGAAATCTAATCAAGCTCAGGGATAATTTACCTGAAAGGAGCCTGTTGGTGTATTCTGACAGGCTCCTTTCAGGCGCGGTTTTGCTCCGGCAAGATGCGATTCAATATCCGGTAAGGCGCGGTTCGCACCCCGTGCAGGTGCGGTTCTGGGGTCGGCATATACAGCATTTACAGTAGGTTTTGTTGGATTGGCTTGCGACTATAAAATAGATGAATGGAAAAGTGTCTGCTTTTGACAACAATTCAAGACATCTAAAAAACGCAAACATGATTACATTTAATATTATACTTTTTCACTTTTGGTTCCGAAAAAGAAACCGTGTAAACGCAATAATCGCCAAATTTCTGACAATACTAAAATTGCAGCCA
>ERZ773225.3247-NODE-3247-length-14941-cov-3.043800_pt1 | contig 14941 bp, 27 predicted proteins | sample MGYA00580993_ERZ773225 | MGnify/ENA primary metagenome ERZ773225 (study PRJEB29015, sample SAMEA2737748) | human gut metagenome | biome: human gut; feature: human-associated habitat; material: faeces | place: China | collected 2012 ... | reverse complement strand
CTACGAAAAGAATCTAGCGCCTAAGTGGCTAGAGGGCGATTATGACCTGCATATTGAGGGCAATCGCATGGTGATGACAAGTAAGGACGGCAAGAAGGTCGAGGCTCGTTGTCATCCAGACGATGATTGGCGGCTACAGGTCGGCATTGATGAACTGAAGGGAAGAATGGCTGAAGTAAAGAAGCCGAGAGAGATTAAGGTTGGGGATAAGGTTAAATTTAAGCGGGCTGATTGTTATAATGCTAAACAGGTGATTGATTTCTTCTCGGCTTATAAAGTTCCTGCTCAAGATGTGATTGATGTTGCTCAGGCTAATGCCACAGGTAACTGGCCGAGCAAGCTCATAGATTATACTGTAAAGTATGTTGGCTATTATACAAACGTAATTAACCACAAGCGGTATAAGGTAGCTCTTGTTCAAAGTAATGCGACCGGTTCTAAATTTGTTGCAGATTATGCCAATTTGGAGCTAGTATCATGACCGATATGCACGATGAAGTTGTAGAGGCTGTTCTAGGTTATTACGATAGCAATCAAGATATTGCAGTAGATTGTCTATTATATCTAGCATTGCTAAAAGATATACATCTAGCATATGCGGCAACTAGAGAGCTAGAGGCGATGAATAGATGCCCTGAATGTGGCTCTAAGCTAGAGTCATACACACATCAGGTGTATCATAGTGAAGTAGATGAGCCGCCATGTTATGAGCCAGTGACAGAAACATATTGTCCAAAATGCGACATTAGAACAGGAGGGAATTATGTCTGACGATAAGCTGAAGGAAATTATTGCTGAGAGCATTGAAGAAAAGCTGAAAGAGCATTTCAATCGCGGCCTAATGACGGGCTGGGACGCTTGTATTTATGAAATCAGTAAGCAGATTGCGCCTCTAACATCGGCTAAGGCGATTAAAGACCTGATCAAAGCTAAGGTTGGTGAGGCTGATAATAGAATGGAGAAAATGAAAGAAATGTCTACGCCAGTAGACAATGAGGATGAGGTTGATAATGGATGATGGGCTGATTCTGTTTATCTTTCTCATTTTATGGATTCTTGTATTATTTTATGAAGTAAAGGATAATCGCCTATGAATAAAGACCGCCTAACGCCGCTATGGATTGCAGGAGGCGCAGTCCTGTTTGTAAGCTCACTGTTGCCTCTGTGCGGCTCGATTGTGGATTTGGTACAGTCAGGTATCAATGCGAAGATAAACCGGATGTCGCTTGAACTAGAGCTTGATAAGGCAGAGCACGAAGCCGCAGCTGAAAAGATTGCGCCTAGTCCTGCTATCACTCAAGCTATTGGATTTCATGTAGATTCTGAGTCTAATTCTGAGGAGGAATATGAATGAGCCGTAGACCTAAGCATATCTATGAAATTCCTTGTATGCGTTGTGATTATCAGCCAAATTGTGATAAATATGTAAAAATCGACCCACGCATGACCACGCAGCGTGATAAAATGTGGAATGACGCCGATTTGAATTGTATGGATTGTGTGCTGAGAAATGTACTAAATATGAGGAAGGAGTCGGCTAGTTGACAGACCGAGGTTGTAAAAAGCCATATATCCACTTCTTATCAAATGCCGCAGTTGATGTAGCTGGCTCTTGTCATCATGTGAGATTCAAAAAATATAGCATCCTCCTAGATTGTGGCATGATACAGGGCATGGGTGATATTGTATCAGACTATAAGGCCAATCTTGCACAGCTAAAAAAGATTAAGGCAAGAGAAGTAGATTTTATTGTATTGGGACATAGCCATTTAGACCACATAGGACTTGCCCCTGCGCTATATGCAAAAGGATGTAACGCGCATCTCTATGTGCCATCTGGCTCTTTAGAATCGTTAAATCTCTACAAGATGGTGGCACATATATTGTTAGATTTAACGAGAGTTTAAGTTGTAGACAAGTTAATATGCTATTGTCAGAACTACGGCTTCACTTAGTCGGACGAAATATTAGAATAGTACCTGAGATGCCACAATATTTTGAATTTGTTAGAGAACCTATAGAAAAAAATTAAATAACCCTCTTGACAACCGCTCCAATCTATGATATAATCCAAGTATCAAATGAAAGGGGCGGTTGTTATTATGAAATTTTGTTTGAACATCACGTCAATAGATTATCCGTCTTATGCGGATGCAATTAAAAAGTATCCTTGTCTTGGGGATGAAAAGTATAAGATGTACATGACACGAGTACGGAATAAAAGCAATAATAGAGAATGGGATATTACATATATTGATATTTCGTCTATGGCTAGGCTAAAAGAATTGACCGATGAAACGGGGCATGAAGTTATCATTGCACCACCACACAAGTGGAGAGATGAGAAGCATTATGTGCTTGAAATTTATGACGATTATAGAGAATAAATAATTATGGATGAAAAATTCAAACTACCAATTCTTACAGAAGAACAATTTAAGAATTTATGGAACAGATTACATAGCTACGATTGGTTTAACAATATGATAGATGACATCATGCCTAAGCCATCACAGGATTTCGACCAAGACAACAGATTGGTAGATTTTAGAACTAATAAGAAGGTAAGGAGTAAATAAGAAGGAATAAAATATGGCTTGGAAATATCGACCACATAGGGGTACGCTTGAAGAATCAATGAAAGAATGCCGCGAATTTGATTCGTTGGCAGATGTGTTTGAGTATGCTACAAGCGAATGGGGCATTCAGAGGTTCGACCTAACCATCAAATATGTATGCGACGATAATCGTATTGGATGGTGTCCAACGTATTATATTTGTACTGATACATTTGACGGATTTGAGCAGTTAGATTATCCACAATGTATTGGTATGTGTACTGAAGTAAAATGATGAAATATAAACTAATGTTTTATGACTTTGAGGTGTTTAGGTATGATTGGCTAGTAGTTCTAATCGACTACACCTCAAAGCGCAAATGTATCATACACAATGATGTAGAGCGATTACGACAAGTGTATGAAAAATGCAATAAGCTGGGTTATATATGGGTTGGATATAACTCAAGAAATTATGACGCGCCATTGCTTAAATCTTTGCTATGTGGTAAAAACGCATATGAAGTAAACGATGCTCTAATCAACAAAGGATTGAAAGAACATCAAATTTTAACCAAAGAACAAAAAGAGCAATATCCTTTGCTTAATTTTGACATTAGTGACAAATTCCACAGTCTGAAACAATTTGAAGGCTTTATGGGTCAGCAAATCAAAGAGTCTGATATCGACTTTACTATTGATCATCCATTGACCAAGGATGAGCTTGAACAGACGATATATTATTGTACCCATGATGTTGAGCAGACCATTGAGGTGTTCGATGCCAAACATGAGGAATTTGATAGTCAGGCATCATTGATTGAAGCATTCAATTTGCCACTTGAAGATTTCAACCGAACTAAGGCACAACTTGTAGCTAAGATTCTAGGTGCTGTCAAGCAAAAGCATGATGATGAATTTGACATCATTTACCCTGACACGTTGATTCTGGATAAATATAGATATGTGCTAGAATGGTTTCAAGACCCAAAGAATCATAGAGTAGATAAATCGCTATATACCACCATAGCCGGTATCCCGCACGTCATTGGATGGGGCGGCATACACGGGTGCATTGATAATTTCCAATACAAAGGCAAGATTCTATGTGCTGATGTGGCATCTCTATATCCATCTATTATGATTGAATATGGCTTGCTTAGTCGTAATGTCAAAGACCCTGAGTTGTATAGGCAGATTAGAGATACACGCCTAAAGCTAAAGAAAGAAAAGAATCCAATGCAGAAGCCGTATAAGATCGTGCTTAATTCAACTTACGGGGCATCTGGTGATGAACACAATCCGCTATATGACCCAAGGATGTGCCGATGCGTTTGTGTAACAGGTCAGCTATTGTTGCTTGACCTAATTGAGAAAATCGAGCCATATTGCAAATTAATTCAGTCTAACACAGATGGTGTATATGTCTATTTTGAGGATGAAGCAAACGAACCGATTGTTGAACAAATCATGCATGACTGGGAAAAGCGGGTGCGGCTATTTCTTGAATTTGATTATGCTTCAGCGATTTGGCAAAAGGATGTAAATAACTATATCCTAGTTGAAGAGGATGGCCCGAAAAGCAAAGGCGCGTATGTGAAAAAATTGAGCAAGGTTGATTACGACTTGCCTATTCTCAACAAAGCCCTTAATTCTTATTTCATCTCGGGTACGCCTATTGAAGATACAATCAACAATTGCAATGACCTGATTGAATTTCAGAAAATAGTCAAGATAGGCGGCTCTTATATTCATTCTATGCACGGTGATACAGTTCTAAGAGAGCGCGTATTGCGCGTATTCGCCTCAACAAGAGAATTGGATGCTGGTGTATTCAAGGTAAAAGAGGGCGGAAATCCTGAAAAGATGGCTGGTACGGCTGATAGATGTTTTATATACAACGATAATGTCATAGGTGTAAAAGTACCAGATTATCTTGATAAGCAATATTATATTGATGAAGCCAATAAGCGTCTTAACGATTTCTTAACAGGTAGAGGTCAATCTAAGGTTAAGAACGAAATTAAAGGCGTGGACAATGAAATCAAGAATGAAATAGAATTGATTGGAAAAGAAAAGCCGTATCCATCCTTTTTAGATTTGCTTGACGATTTGCCGAATCTAAAATGCGGCTATTCACAGCTTGATAAATTGATTAAGCTAGGCTATCTTGATTGCTATGGTTCTGCTAAAGCATTGCTCATTGGTATTGATGTATATAAAAATTTTTCAAAATGCAAGACAATTAAACTTGACAAATGGGCTGAAATGGGTTATAATGTAGATATGCTCAAGCCGTATGCTGGTAAGCTAACAGAGAAAACAGCTAGTCAGCTTAATAATCGCGGTATCATCTTATCAATTTTGCGCTCAATGAAAATGCCTAAGACCACAATCATTGACAAATTGAAATGGCAAATCGAGCTATTAGGCTATGTGGATGGCAATGACCCTAATTCAGACCCTAATGATTGGCTAGTGCTAGATGTCAAGACAACAGGATATGGTACGGTTTATTGTGCACTATACAATATCTGCTATGGGGCAGAACGCACATATCGAGCTAATAAAAAATTCTGGACAAATCATCAATTATCAAAGGGTGATGTAGCAAGGGTGGTGCTGCAAGAGAAGAATAAAATGAAGAAGGACAAGAACGGCGAATGGGTAACATTATCGGAAACGTATCAGGAGATGAAAGTATGGAAGAACCTGTAGATTTTTATGAGCGATACAGTAGCTTATATAATAATATCAATGGAGTCCTTAATGCTGACAATAATGTAGTAAAGTTGCTACTGTTTTATTTTCCAGACGAGCCAGTTGATTATTTAACTAGATTCTGGTTGGATGCAAGGGATGCTGTTGTTAATGATTATAAAATTTGCTGTGATAGGGCGATGGGCGTAAAAGAGGATTAAAGGTTGGAAGAAACATGAAGAAATGTAAAGGATTCTGCGCAAATGAATGTGTGACCGGGTATTGCCCGATTGCGCTCGATAGGCAATATGATTGGTATGGTGATATGGGATATAATGTGCCAAAGAATTGCAAAGAATGTTGTTACAACACCTTTAATTGTGAAGATTGCATCTTTCAAGAGTCAAAATATTGTGTAGAATTAGAGGACATAGTATGAAAGATATATTTCCAATTACAATCGATATAAGAAGAAACCCGTATTTTTTTGCCAAGATTGATTGGCTATTGTGGCGATTGTTTAAGCGTAAACCAAAGCAACCATGCGGCAGATGTAGAAAAGAAAAATATTTATGTTGTTGTCAACCTCTTGATATTGATAGAGTATATTTATCTGATGATGGCAAAGAGGCAATTTGTAAATGTTGTGGGTCATGTAGAATAATGTCAAATCATCCGTTAGACGAAAAAGATGTGTTTGGAACACAGTGGTAGTGAAGGAGGTGTAAATAATGGATGCTGTTGAATTTTTGAAACAGTTTAATCGAATGTGTAAAACATACAACGACGATGGGTGTACGGAATGTCCTGCTTATAGGTATCGTTGCGGAGAAGAATTTGATGGTGTTTCTATTGTTGAGCAATGGGCAAAAGAACATCCTGTCAAAACAAGACAGAGCGAATTGCTCAAGCTGTTTCCTAACGCTAGTGTGCTATATGATGAATATCTAAATATCTGCCCAGCTCAACTTTCAAGTGAATTTCGTGATAAGAAAACTGGTGGATGTTATGACCCAGGAATGGATTGTGCTGAATGCAAACGTGAATTTTGGCTAAAAGAAATTGAATGAGAATGAGGAGGATTAAGTAAATGCTTGGATTGATTTCAAAGAAGAAATTTATTAGCGCTGTTGAAACTCTGTTGAGAGATAGTGCAGATAATAACAAAGCAACTGACAAGAACGATCTGTATTGGCTGTTTGGCAATGCTAATGCGGTGAATTACATCTGCCACAAAGTTGGTGTTGATTTCACAGCACTTGAAAAGAAGATTGATAAGGAGGATTAAGTAAGTAAATGAGTAAAGCAATTATGATTCTTGGAGCAAGCGGTTCTGGTAAGACAACTAGCCTAGAGCATCTTGACCCAAAGCTGACATTCTACATTGATGCAGATGGTAAGGGACTAAGCTGGAAGGGATGGAGAAATCAATATAATAAGACAAATAAGAATTATTTTGTCTGTGATGACCCTAATTCCATTTATAGTCTGATGCGGCAAATCAATGATAAACAGAAGCAGATTAAGTATCTTGTGATTGACACACTAAATGGATGTATGGTAGCAGATGAGATGCGCCGAGCCAAGGAAAAGGCGTATGACAAGTGGATGGATTTAGCGCAGAGCGTATATAGTATTGTAGATTTTTCTAATAAGATGCGCGATGATCTGACGGTCATTCTCATTGGACATACTCAGACCAGTGATGATGGATTTACTTGTATGCTCACTAATGGGCGCAAGCTCAATAAGATTTGCCTTGAAAGCAAGATGACCACTGTGCTATTATCTCGAATCAACGAGAATGGCGAATATGTGTTTGAAACAAGAGCCAAGAATAGCACAGCTAAGACGCCAAGAGGCGCATTTGAAAAGGATGAAATTCCTAATGACATTATGTTGGTCATTGATGCGCTAAAGGATTTCTAACTACTCCAGCTAAAAAAGCTGAGTAAGATATAAACAAACTGAAAATAATGTGAGGTATGTAAAGTATGAAAAAGATTGCTAATTTTGACAAGATCCAGGAAAATGGTGGCGGGTTTAAGAGAATCCCTGATGGCGCTTACATTGTGGGGATTAAAAAAGTAACCGATAATCCAGATAAAAGCTATTTGAGAATGGAGTTGGACGTGTGCAAAGGGGAGTATAAGAACTGGTATCAGAAGCTATATGATGCAGACAAGCGCGAAACAAAGTATTGGCCCCGTGATGGTGTTCTAGTGCGTAGCTATTCAGACAAGGCTCTTCCCTTTTTTAAGGGCTTTATTACAAGTGTAACTAAGTCAAACAAGAATTTTAATTGGGAATGGGACGAGCAGAAGCTAGTTAATAAGGTGTTCGGAGTCGTCATCGGAACCGAAGAATATGAACGGCAGAATGGCGGCATTGGTAAGCGTCCATATATTGCATCTGTTCATAGTGTTGAAGCCATCGAAAAGGGTGAATATGAAATTCCTGCGCTTAAGGAACTGACCACCACTAAGACAACTACATCTACTCCTGCTAATGATCCACTTCCTGATTTTGGTGATGTGTTCAATACAACACCTACTGATACGTCTACTCCTGCTGAATCAGAAAATCCGTGGGATGATTCTGAGGAGAATCCGTTCTGCTAACATATAAAAAATATTAAAGGCGGGGCTTGACAATCCCGCCTTTTTATTATATAATAGCTGTGAGGTGATAAAAATGAACACAGATGTAATGTTTTCAAGTGCAACAGATAATTGGTCTACGCCGCAAGATTTTTTCGATAAGCTGAATGATGAATTTCATTTTACATTAGACGTATGTGCTGATGAAAACAATCATAAATGTGAACACTACTACACAAAAGAAGTTGATGGATTAAGTCGCCCTTGGATTGGAACAGTATGGTGCAATCCTCCTTATGGACGTAAAATTGATGAGTGGGTACGACGAGCTTATATTTCTTCTCATGTTGGCTCTGTAACAGTAGTAATGCTATTACCGGCTCGAACCGATACGCGCTGGTTCCATGATTATATTTACAATAAGCCAAATACAGAGATTCGTTTTATTAAAGGACGGCTTAAATTTGGTGGATGTAAAAATTCAGCCCCATTTCCATCTATGGTTGTAATTTTTAGATCGAAGTAATGACAAAGTAGGTGATGATGCTTGAATAGATTTCTATGTGTAGCTCAACTACAAGAGCTGCGAATCGACCTATATAAGACCCATATGAAAGCCAAATTTAGCGTCATCACCAATAATCAATGCCTGACTATGAGCCAAACATTAAGCCGCAACTGGAACGAGGCGCAAATTAAATCATGGCTCAACATGACACAATATATCCATCCACGAATAGACAGTTATATATATGTCAAAAATAAACATTATTATACAATGAAAAAATCTGATATGCCTACTAGGCTATTGGTATCAGGCAATATCAACGAATGGAAAAAATCATTGTATTATAATGTACAATATTGCCGTATAGTTGAAGATAATGTGGCTGATAGCATGAATATAGAAATGGATGGGCAATGGGTCGATTCAAGCCGATTCTTAAATATATGCGGCGACTCACCTAGGGGGTTTAATATTAAGCGTCCTGACGGCTGTGATGGCTGTATATGCCGATTGCAACTTGAATATGATGCTGGATATAGCATAGAGCAAAATCGGGTTATAACGCATCCAAGTGGTCTTAGAGTGGTTGATTGTAAAAGAACGGATGAGGCTATGAGCCAAGAAGAAATTGATAAGTGGATGTTAGAATATGAGATAATTTCCTCTTGACAAATCGATCAATATATGATATACTTTGATTATCAAAAAATGGAGGGCAAATCAATGAAAACGTGGCGTGTTTGGTGTAGTTATTGGTGCAATGGGCGTTTTGTGGACGACATTATATATATTCAAGCCAATAGCTATGATGAAGCCATTGCTAAGGCTCGTAAATATAATCCAAAATATGATTCTGCTCAGGTGATCGAAGATGCTCAAACAATCTAATCCACCAAAAGGAAAAACAGTTAAATGCCGTCAATGTGGTAAATCAACGCCAAAACAAGATACAATCGAATATAAGCCTAAATTCTATTTCTGTTGTGAACAATGTAAGCAGGATTATATCAATGCTCATACTGTCAAGCCAAAATTAGAATCAAAAGATGATAGGCGCAAATTACTAGATTATATACGCCAATTAGCCCCTGATGCCAATATGCGACTTGTAGGCATACAGCTTGCTCAGTTGATGAAAGATAATCCTGATATGACATATGGCGGCATTGCTTATACTATTAGATATATCTATCAAGAGCAAGGATTGGATATATCTAAATCTCCGCTTGGATTGGTCAAGTATAAGTATGATGAATGTAAAAAATATTACACTTGGCTAAATCAGGTAAGACAGAATATACAGCAATGGCAAGCTGAAGATGGGGTTGAGACGATTGTGAAAAGAAATGATGAGGAGGATGTGTTTGGATGAGTAGCAAATATTATATTGATAAGGATAATATTACATTTATGGCGGAAAAGGCGTAAAACTCTGCGAAGAATGGAAAGATTTTATGACATTCAAAAAATGGGCTATAGAAAGCGGATATAATGACAATTTAACAATTGACAGAATAGATGTAAATGGAGATTATTGCCCTGAAAATTGTAGGTGGGTTGACCAAAAATCTCAATGCAACAATAGGAGCAATAATGTACTAATAGAATGGAACGGACAGAAGAAAACGTTGTCACAATGGTGTGAAATGTCTCCGCTTACATATAAGCAAGTTTATCCAAGGTATCATAATCTTAAATGGAGTTTAGAGAAGTCTTTATTCACTCCAATAAAAGGAGGTAATAAAGATGTATGATGCTATGTCTGCTAGATTATTGTTGGGGTGCTTTATTATAAAGCCCCCACTAATCCTAGAAGATAAATATAAATTGACAAAAGATGATTTTTCTGCTCAAGTGTTTCATCTTAGATTGTTTCAAGCGATTACAGCATTAGCAAAACGTGGAGCGAATAGAATAACTGCGATAGAATGTTATAATTTATGTGGAAACAATGTTGAAGTAAAAAAAATATTTGATAACAATAATTTATCTGATTTTATTGATACGGTTGTCAGACTATCAAACATTGACAACATATCTGTTTACTATGAATCAGTAAAAAAATGCTCTTTATTGAATGGATATAAAATGCAAGGAATATCTATAGATAAATTTGAGAAAAATATAGAACAATATACTATTAAGGAAATAATTGATTATTATGATGGCATATTGGTTCATATTAAGAAAGAGTTTTATAAAGACAAGGACATAGATGAACTAAAAGCTGGTGATGGATTTGAAGCGGTCAAAGAGGGCTTTAAGGCAGAGCCGCTATTTGGTGCAACGACCTTTAGTGAATATCTAAACACAGCGGCTAGAGGCTGGATTCCGGGGCAATTATCTATCTATTCAGTCGGCTCAGGCGTAGGCAAGTCAACCATTGGCTTGGCTAATCTTGTGCAAGTATGCTGTCCTAGAATCTATGACATAAACAAAGGGCAATATGTAGATAATCCATGTTATCAGCATAAGGCTGGTCTATATCTACAATTTGAGATGGCTGGTGATACTGAAATCACGCCTAAGATTGTGGCTACGATTAGCGGCGTACCATGCTTTAGCATCTTGAATGGGCGGTATGAAGAAGGCGAAGAAGAACGTGTAGATGAGGCTATTAAAATCCTGCATGAATCTAAGCTATATATCGTCACCATGCCTAATTATACTGTCGATTTGATTGAATCATATGTAAAGGATTATGTGGTAAATCGTAATGTAGGCTATCTATGTTATGATTATATCGTTGAATCATCATCTGTATCAAGCGACTTAGCTAAAAAGAATGGCGTGTCTACTCGTTCAGATCAGGTGCTATCTGGCATAGCGAGTAAACTCAAGGATTTGGCTGTTGAATATAATATAGCCGTTTTGACATTTACTCAGGTCAATGCTAATGCTGCGACGCAGGAAATTATGGATAGCGGCGTTGCGGCTGGTTCAAGGGCGATTCAGAATAAAGCTGATGTAGCCGGTGTAATTATGCCATTGCGCCGTAAAGAGCAAGAAATAGCTGATATGATGATGGAAAAATATCCTGATAAAACAAAGCCGAATCGCGTGCTACATCTCTATAAAATGCGCTTTTCACAAGTTGAACAGGGCATTAAGATATATTTTAATCTTGATTTGAATACGGGTCGAACAAAGGATTGTTTTGTAACAAGCAAGTTTGACAATCCCTATCAATTAACTAAGACAAGGCTGGTGTATGCTAAATGATTAAGTATTTTTGTGATATTTGTGGTAAAAAAGTTGAAGATGCGTATGAGACAGTATTGCCAAGAGTTGTAAGATACAATGTATATGGCGGCAAAGCTCATGCGCAAGTAGGATGTTTTGATACAGTAGAGCATCGTATTACACAGATTTGCCCAAAATGTGAATATAAGTTAGCAATGGCTTTACCGATTGTTGAGGAGACAAATTAAATGACGAATAAACAGCTTGAGCTATTAAACAATGTTATTGAGGCCGCCGTTCAACACGGAGGAGATTATGGTGGCGCATATCATTGTTATCCAGACGCGTTAGCTGAAGCAATGGATGCTTTGGTTGCATCGCTTGGTGATGATTATTATTGGAAATGGGATAACCCAAAGTATCAACATATTCCATCAGTTTATAGAAAATGATTGACATTCAATCTCTCAAATCTCAGCTAACCGATGACCGCATTATAGAGTTAATGGATGCTATGGGTGCGCCATTGATGAAGGCTGATAGTAACAATTTGATATTCGGCTCAATTTGTCATTGGGGCGCTGATTGGGATAAACATAAGCCCAAATTATGGTATTATATAAAATCTGGTTCATTTCATTGTTGGAGTTGCGGTTTTTCAGGTGATACCATATCTCTAGTTCAGCACGTCAAGCATATTGACTTCAATCAAGCCGTATCATATATCTGCTCAATCCTGTATCTACAAGTAGGACAAATAGAGCAGAATGAACAGGTTGATAATTGGGTTGAATTACGCCGATTTCTACCTAATGCTGAGCCAGAGCCAGATAAGCTCTTGACATATGACAAGTCCATATTATCCTTATTTGACCATTTATATCCGAAAGAATGGCTGGATTATGGTATTTCAGCGGATATACTTGATAAATTTGGTATAGGCTGGTATGCACGTCAAGCGTGTATTTCCATACCTGTTGTGTTTAATGACCAACTAGTAGGTGTGAGGGGGCGATATACAAGAGAGCAGGATGTGTCTAAGGGCAAATATAGACCAATATGTACGTTAGATGGGACAGTATTAAAATTTCCAAGTAGTCAGTTATTTTATGGGTATGACCAAAATAAAGCTGCTATTGAAAAGTCGCGCCAAGTAGTGCTATTTGAGAGTGAAAAGTCAGTGCTAAAAGCGCCTCAATATGGTATAGATAACGCCTTAGCTGTCTTTGGCTCTAATATAAGCAAACAGCATATACAGCTATTGCTAGAACTAGGCGTGAACGATGTGGTACTTGCGTTTGATAGCGACTATAAGCAAGTAGGTGATGACGAATTTAAGTTCTTTGTTGTTAAGATGAAAAAGCTGGCGGCTAAGCTAAAGCCATATTTTTCAGTAAACGTAGTATATAATAACCAAGGTTATGATATGTATAAATGCAATATGATGGATATACCGTATGAACAAGCAATGAAATTATGGGAAAGTAGGGTGAGAGTATGAGTAAACCAGTTATGGAAAAATTTCTAAATGGAGAAAAGCTAACTGAGAAAGATCGCGCTAATTTAGCATGGGGTGATATTGACGATGATGGATATGAATATGTAGACCAAATTGATGGTTCATCTGGTAGATGGACACAAAAGATGCAAACTGTATTCAAATATAATAACGAATATTGGGCTATTGATTGGTATTCTGGGCTTACGGAATGTCAAGAAAATGAATATCCGTCAAACCCATATCGTGTTGAGCGTAAAGAGCGTGTTGTTACTGTTGTGGAATGGGTGAGAGTATGAGAACGCCATGTAAGTATGCGCATGAATGTCGGTATCAGCGATATGTGGACGGAAAAGAGCGCACTGTGGTTAGGACAGAATGCTGGGCAACAAAAGAGCCGTTTGAATGTGATGAGGGGTATAGAGAGCTATGTGGTATCTATAGTCCACTAAGCAACAACGCCAAATTATCTTGGATTCCAACTAATTGTTATGATGGATGGTCTGGCCCCTCATATAAATGTGCTCGATGTGGGCATAAAAGTATTGGCAAATGTAACTATTGCTACAACTGTGGTTATGAATACGAACTTTGGGATGGCACAACATTCAAATAAATTAAATACTTGACAAATCAACCTCTTTATGATATAATCACTATATCAACAATAAGGAGGTTGATTTTATATTAAGATTCATCCACTACTAGATTCCCTTAATGAAGCCACATTCTTGAGGGAATATTTATCCGCTTGTGGCATAGCTGATGTTGACGCATATCTAAACCCAGAGAGCATTGAATATCAATCACCTGATATGTATAAGAATATGGATGTGGCTGTATTGCTACTCAAGCAACATCTTACAAAAATGAGCAAAATCGCAGTTTTGTGTGATACGGACAGCGATGGATGGTGTTCATGTTTTATCGTTTGTGATATGTTAAGAAAGTTAGACACTGAATATAAGCCTTTCTTTCATACGGTTGCAAGAGCACATGGCATTAAAGTTGGTTCGTCTGATAAGGTATTAGACGATATTCTTGAATACGAACCATCTTTGCTTATTATTCCTGATGCAAGTGCAGATAGAGAATCATGCCAGACCCTAAGAGAGCATGATTGCGACGTGATTATTTTAGATCATCATTCATATGATTTTTCAAACAATCCGTATGCCATTATTGTAAATTGTCTACAGCAACCAGAAACAAATCAAGCTGCAAGCGGCGCATTGGTAGCAAGTAAATTTGCCAACGCCGTACTAGGTAATGATGAAGATATTTACTCAGACCTTGTAGCTATGTCATTGATAAGTGATGTTATGGATTTGCGCTCACTAGAAAATAGAGCATATATCAACCAATGGCAAAAAGATTATGAACAATTTGTAAACAATAAAATTTCTTCTTGACATTATATTTATAATATGGTATAATGTAGTATGAGGGTAATAGTTAGGTTGCAAACTGACTATTTTTAAGGATGGTTGCTTACATCGTCCATCCTACCTCAAATAATAATCTTATGTAAGGAGATTTATAAAAAAAATGAAAGAACATGCAAACAAACGACACAACAAATATGATTTATCTGGGGAATACGGAATCGGCTATACCTCAAAAGGCGAGGAATTTTATTTCGATTTAGAAGATTACGATAAAATTTATCCGTATTGTTGGGTTGTTAGCTCATCGACTCAAACTATAGTTGCAAGAAACCCGGAAACAGGAAAATTGATTGCTCTACATAGACTCGTTATGGGATTCCCAGATGGTAAACAAATAGATCACATCCATCACAAAAGATATGATAATAGAAAATCTGAGTTAAGGATTTGCACCAATCAACAAAATAGCCTTAACAAAAGTATTCAAAAGAATAATACTTCTCGGT
>ERZ773225.3236-NODE-3236-length-14958-cov-4.730457_pt1 | contig 14958 bp, 17 predicted proteins | sample MGYA00580993_ERZ773225 | MGnify/ENA primary metagenome ERZ773225 (study PRJEB29015, sample SAMEA2737748) | human gut metagenome | biome: human gut; feature: human-associated habitat; material: faeces | place: China | collected 2012 ... | reverse complement strand
TCCTACTCCGTCATCCACAATATATTGTGGATTATTTGTCCAGAGGCTTCATAGTCGGGAACAGGATCACATCGCGAATCGTTTCGGCGCCGGTAAAGAGCATGACCGCGCGGTCGATGCCCATGCCCATACCGCCCGTGGGGGGCATGCCGTACTCTAACGCTGTGAGGAAATCCTCGTCGAGCATTTCGGTCTCATCGTCGCCGCGCTCGCGCTGCTCGACCTGCTTCATGAACCGCTCGCGCTGGTCGATCGGGTCGTTGAGCTCGGAGTAGGCGTTGCCCATCTCCGCACGGCAGATGAAGAACTCAAAGCGCTCGGTGAGTCTCGGGTCAACCGGGCTGCGCTTCGTGAGCGGCGAGACCTCGACCGGGTACATCGTGATGAACGTCGGCTGCACCAACTGTTCTTCGACCTTCTGATCGAAGCAGGCATAGAGCGCGTTGCCCCACGTCTTTTCGGCAGCCTCCGCCAGCTCCACGCCGACTGCCTTTGCCGCCGCAACGGCCTCCGCATCGTCGGTGATCGCGCCGAAGTCAATGCCGACGTACTTCTTGACGGCTTCGATCATCGTCAGCCGCGGCCAGCCGGGCGTCAGGTCGACCTTTTCGCCCATCCACTCGAGCTCATACGTACCGAGATATTTCTGGGCAAACGTTGTGTAAACGCCCTCGGCGATGTCCATCATATCGTGGAAATCGGCGTAGGCCTGATAGAGCTCGACGGTCGTAAACTCGGGGTTGTGCTTCGGGTCCATGCCCTCGTTGCGGAAAATGCGGCCAACCTCATAGACTCTGTCCATGCCGCCGACGATCAGGCGCTTCAAGGGGAGCTCAGTTGCGATACGCATGTACATATCAATATCGAGCGTATTGTGGTGCGTGATGAAGGGTCTTGCTGCCGCGCCGCCCGCGATGGTGTTGAGAACTGGGGTCTCGACCTCGATATAGCCCATGTTGTCGAGATAATCGCGCAGGTGCTTGATAAACTGCGAGCGGATGATGAAGTTCCGCTTGACCTCGGGATTCACAATGAGGTCCACGTAGCGCTGACGGTAGCGGGTCTCCTTGTCAGTAAGCCCATGGAACTTCTCGGGCAGCGGAAGTAAGGACTTCGACAGCAGCGTGATCTTCTTTGCGCGCACGGACATTTCGCCGCGCTGCGTCCGGAACACCTCGCCGTCAATCCCGACGATATCACCGATGTCGTACTTCTTGAAGCGGTTATAATCCTCCTCATCCATCTCGTCCTTGCGGGCATAGAGCTGGATGCGGCCCTCCTTGTCCTGCAGATCGCAGAAGGAGACCTTGCCCATGCCGCGCTTGGACATGAGCCGTCCGGCGATGGAAACAGGCTTGCCCTCCATCTCGTCAAAATGCGCTTTGATTTCCGCGCTGTTGGTGGTCTGGAGAAATTTCGTGATCTCAAACGGGTTTCGCCCCTCGGCCTGCAAGCTTGCCAGCTTCTCGCGGCGCACCTTGATCTGGTCGCCGACGGAAACCTCCTGCGCGGCAGGCTGGTTCTGGTTCTTCTTTTCCTGCTCCATCGTTTTCCCTCAATTCTATCGTAAATTCTTGTTCTTTTCTTATCGTTCCACGCTCAAAATCTTATAGCGCAGCGTGCCGATCGGAGCCTCGACTTCGACGATCTCACCGACTGTATGGCCGAGCAGCGCCTTGCCGAACGGAGAGTCGTCCGAGATGCGGCACTCCATGGGGTTTGCCTCTTGCGAGCCGACAATGGCGTAGATTTCTTCCTCTTCGGTCTCCATATCGAGCACTTTGATCGTGCAGCCAAGGCCGATTTTGCCCTCCGCGTCCTCGTTCTCGTCGATGATCACAGCGTGCGCGAGGATGTTCTAAACCTCCGCGATGCGGCCATAGAGCTTGGCCTGCTCGTTCTTGGCCTCGTCGTATTCGCTGTTTTCGGACAGATCACCGAACGAACGCGCTTCCTTGATCTGCTCGGCGACCTCTTTTTCACGGGTCGTCTTGAGATAGAACAGCTCCTGCTCGAGCTCCTTGAGCCGCAGTGTGCTGATTTTGAATTCCTTTGCCATTTTTATATCAACCTCCATGGTAAAAATCCGCTTTTTTCGCGGTTACAAGCCTGAATTGACAGCGAATAGATTATATAATCCGCACTACGCGATGTCAAGAGATTTCGTCCGTCAAAATGCCGATTGCCGCCTGCAATTGCGTATCCTCTTCGTCCGGCAGCTGGCCGTAATAGAGCTTGGCATACGTTTCGTCGTCATACTCAATTTCCTCGTCCGGGGTCACGCCGATATCAGTCAGGCTTCTTCCCTGCGGGGTGTAATATTTGCCGATGGAAATATTGAGATACGAGCCGTCGGAAAGCGGGAAGCCGGTCTGGAAATTGCCCTTGCCGCAGGTCTTCTCGCCCACGACCTTCGCCCAGTCGTATTCCTGAAGCGCCGCAGCGAAAAATTCCGCCGCCGAATAAGAGTCCCGGTTCACGAGCACGACCATCGGAAGCTCGATGCACGCACTATCCGACGTATCGGTCTGCGTTTTGCCCGCGTAGTCCTCGCTCTGGAAGACGGTTCCCTCTGGCAGGAGCTTATCGAGAAGCTTCACCATCTCGTCTTTATATCCGCCGCCGTTGAAGCGCACGTCAAATAAAAGCGCCTTCGCGCCCTGCGCAAGCAGCTTGTCGATGCACGCGCTCGTCTCCTCGAAGCAGCGCGTATCGAAGTTGTTGATCTTCACGCAGCCGATATCATTCTCCAGCATCCGGCAGGTCGCCACGTCGACCTTGATGCTCTCGCGCAGCACATCGCACTCGAACGTCTCGTCTTCGCGTTGGACCTTCAAATGCACGCTCGTCCCCTCTTCGCCCCGGACGATATCTCGCGTGCCGGCCGTGCCAAGGTCAATGGTCTTCTGTCCCTCGGCCTCGAGGACGATATCGCCCACCTGAAGGCCCGCTTTATACGCAGGGCTGTCTGCTGTGACCGATTCGATGCGGAGCCCGCCCACATCCTCATCGACAATGATCGTAATGCCGATGCCGACGTAGGCATTGCTCATGGTCTCCTTGTAGGTCTCGTATTCCGAGGCGCTCAGATAGTAGCTCCAGCGGTCGCCCGTCGCCGTGACTATGGCCTTGGCCGCCGCGTCGGCAAGCGCTTCGTCGTCGTAGTCGTCAATGAAGAATTTCTCCAGATACGCGGAAATTTCGCTCGTCTTATTCGTGACAGGCATGGCCTGAAGCTCCCCGTAAATCTGCGCCGAGGTCACGCGGGACGCCGTCATCCACGTAATCCCCAGAATCGCCGCGAGCGCGAACACGCACAGCACGCCAAACAGAATCTTCTGCGATTTTTTCATAAGCCCTCCCGGTTTGAAGAATATATCCCAGTAAAAATCTGCCCCACAGCCCGGATCCGGGCTGTGGGTGCGGAAAAAGCGAAGTTCTCGTTACGGCATGGACACGTAGTTCATCGGATTCACGTCCGAGCCGTTGTAGTAGATCGTGAAGTGCAGATGCGGGCCGGTCGACCAGCCGGTCGAGCCGACGTAGCCGATGGTCTGACCCTGCGTCACATAGTCGCCCACGGAGACGATGTAGTTTGTCATGTGGCCGTACAGACTCGAATAGCCGTTGGCATGGTTGATCGTGACCATGTTGCCGTAGGCCTCATTGTAGCAGGCAGAGGTCACGGTGCCGGACTGCGTGGCGTAAATTGCCGTGCCGGAGCCTGCCGCAAAGTCCACGCCATTGTGCCACTTATACTTGCCGCTCAGCGGGTGGATGCGGTAGCCATACGCGTCGGTGATCGAAACCGCGTAGGGAAGCGGATACAGGAAGCCTCCTGTCGAAGATGCTGCGGAGCCGGAGTTTCCGCTGTTCGACGGGACCTTATTGTTGTTCTGCCGGTTCAGCTCTGCCTGCCGCGCCGCCTCTTCCTTGGAAAGGGCGTTAAAGTAGTCCGTCTCGGTCTTCTTGATCTGCGCGGACATCTCGTCCTCGAGTTTTTCGTAGTTCTGATACTCTTCCGACATGGAGTCGTATTCTGCGGCCATCTGCAAAATTAGCTGGTCAGACTCGGCTCTCTGTTTCTCCATCTCTGTCTGCTGCTCAGCAAGATCGTTCTTTGCCTGCTCGAGATCATCCATCTGGGTCTCGAGCTCTGCGCGCTCAGTCGCGATCTGCGCGGCAACGTCTGCCATCTTTTCGAGCATCAGCTTGTCGGACTCGGCGATCTCATTGATCATATTGACCTTGTCGAGAAGATCGGAGAAGCTGCTGGCACCAAAAAGGATCGACCAATAGGAGATCTTGCCTGTCTCCTCCATCGAGCGCAGGCGGGTCTTGTACTGCTCGTTGAGCCGCGCCTCCTCGGCCTCGGTTTGCTCGAGCTCGTCCTGCTTCTGCGCGATGAGAAGGCTGTACTGCTGGATCTGTTCGTTGAGGTTTTCGATCGACTGGCGGGACATCTCCATCTGCTGGTCGATATCCGCCTTCTTTTCTACGAGCGTCTGCGTCTTGGCTTGATTGTCCTTGATGGACGACTGGAGCGCATCGCTCTGCTTTTTGAGCTCGGCCTGCTCTTCGCGCAGCGCAATAAGCTCCTTTTCAATTTCCTTTGAGCTCGCCGCACCAACCGTCATGATAAGTGCGCCCGATACCAGCGAGCCAAGGATCAGGACCGCCAGCACAAGGCAGATGACCTTTCGTGCCGTGTTCCGTTTTCCAGAATTCATATTGTTCCTCCAAATTACCCATTACACCCGCAGGAACTTGCGGATGGAAAGCATACTGCCGAACACGCCGACGATAAAGCCCGTGATGGCATAGGCGATCGCGACGATCTCGATGCACTCGGCAAAGGGCACAACCGTAATGAGCTGCAGGGTGTCGATCTGCGCGATCTTGGACGCGAGGAAGTCATAAAGCCCCCACTCGAGAAAGAACGCGACAAGCGAACTGATAAAGCCCAGAATCAGGCCCTCGACCACGAACGGAAGCCGGATAAAGCTGTTCGTCGCGCCGACCATCTTCATGATCGCAATTTCCTGACTGCGCGAGTACATGGCGAGCTTGATGGTGTTCGAGATGATGAACATCGACACGACAAAGAGCACCACGATGATGACCATCGCCGCAATATTCAGGACCTTCTGCACCGTCTGGAAACCGTTTGCGATCTCATCGTGCGCCACGACCTCCGACACGCCGTCGATCTGCTCGAGCATCTGCTTGGTCTGTGTGATGAGGCTGTTGTCTTCCAATGTCACGACGAACCGGTCGCGCAGGGTGTCGGCCTCAATGCCCGCGAAGAGCTCGGCGTCATTCTGCGTGGCGACGAACTCGTCGAGCGCCTGCTGGCGGGAGACGAACTTCGCCTCATGAACATTTGAAATGAGATTGATCTGCGAGCCGACGGATTTTGCCTTGGCCTCGGAGTAATTCTCGTCGATGTAGACCAGAATTTCGTTTTCCTGCTCGAGGTCGAGAATCATCACATGCAGGTTATAGAGGATCAGGCTGAACGTACCCATGATGATCAGGCACGCCACCGTCACGCAGATGGCCGCGAAGGACATGAAGCCGTGCAGGAACACGCCCTTGAAGCCCTCTCGCAGCAGATAACCAATATTATTCTTCTTCATTGAGATAATACCCATCCATTCCGTCGCTGATGATTTTTCCCTCGTTGATGGCGACAACGCGCTTTGTAAAGCGGTTGACAAGCTCCTTTTCGTGGGTAACCACCATGACTGTCGTACCGAGGGCGTTGATCTGCTCGAGCAGCATCATAATCTCCAGCGACCGCGCGGGGTCTAAGTTTCCCGTCGGCTCGTCGGCGATGATCATGCTGGGGTTATTGACCAGCGCCCGCGCGATGGCGACTCTCTGCTGCTCGCCGCCGGAAAGCTCATTGGGAAGGCGTCTTCCCTTATTTTCGAGTCCCACCAGCTCCAGCACATACGGCACGCGCTTTTTGATCTCGCGCTCGGGCGCGCCGATGACGCGCATGGCAAAGGCCACATTGTCATAGACGGACTTGTTGTCAATCAGCCGGAAATCCTGAAAGATGACGCCAAGCGTTCTTCTCAGATACGGGATGGCGCGGTTTCTGATTTTTTCGAGTGCGAAGCCGTTGACATTGACGCTGCCCTCGGTCGGCTGAAGCTCGGCGGTGAGGATCTTGATAATCGTGGACTTTCCGGAGCCCGAGGGGCCGACCAGAAAGACGAACTCCCCGTCTTCAATTTTCAAAGACACGCCGTTCAGGGCTCTTGTGCCCGTGTCGTATGTCTTTACCACATTTGTTAACTCGATCATATTCTTCTCCAGACGTAAGGCTTCCGGGCGCGCGCATCAGATGATGCGGTTTTCCCGCGAAACCAGATACTTCTTGACCATCAGCGCGACCTTGAAGATGATTGCGTCGTCAAATTCGCGCAGATCGAGCCCGGTGAGCTTCTTGATCTTCTCGAGACGGTAGACCAGCGTGTTTCTGTGAACGAACAGCTTTCTGGACGTTTCGGAGACGTTGAGGTTATTCTCGAAGAACTTGTTGATCGTAAAGAGCGTCTCCTGATCAAGCGTGTCGATGGAGTTCTTCTTGAAGACCTCAGACAGGAAAATTTCACACAGGGTCGTCGGCAGCTGGTAGATCAGCCGGCCGATGCCAAGGTTTTCATAGTTGATGATGGTTTTTTCGGTGTCGAAGACCTTGCCGACCTCGATGGCGACCTGCGCCTCTTTAAACGAGTCCGCAAGCTCTCTCAAATGGCTCGCCACCGTACCGATGCCGATGACGGTTTTGATGAAAAGCTCGGAGTGGAGCGTCTGCTCAATCGTTTGTGCGATCTTGATGAGCTCTTCGCGCTCGGTGTTCGGCTGGATCTGTTTGACGACCGCAATGTCCATCTCATTGATGGACAGTACGAAGTCCTGCTGCCGGTCGGGGAACATGCCTGCCACCACGTCCACGGACGCAACGTCGGCTCTTCCGACCTGCCGGATGAGGAAGACTGCGCGCGGCACGTCGGTCACGAAATGCAGCTCCTTGGCGCGGATGTACACATCGCCGGGCAGAATGTTGTCGGTGATGATATTTTTGACAAAGGTTCCCTTGTCATGCTTCTCTTCATAATAGGTCTTCGCGCCGTTGAGCGCCACGTAGGCCATGACGCACAGGCTTCTTGCGATCTCGTCGTCGCCCTCGGCGAAGACGGCATAGTCGAAATACGCGCTCCAGCTGACCAGCGGCTTGAAGGTCTTCTTGTCGACCACGACAATGGAATCCGGCGCGCTGTTGAGCCGGATGACCGCCTCCGGCCATTTTTCGCCGATCAGGGACGTATCACTACAGGAAATGACGTTGCTGTCGGCGTCGATCACGCCGATCATACGGTCGGTAGCTTCCTTCATCTGTACGATGACACTCTGAAAAATGCGACTGGACATGGTGAGCCCCTCCTAATTGATTACCTTTTACACAAACAACCATTGACATAATACTACGGATTTAGCATTTGCGCAAGAGGGTCTTGACATTTTATTTCAAAATGGCCGCTCTTTTTTGTATCTTTTTCATAGTTTTTCGTCATTCCCGCCAAAGGGCTGGGAATTTCTTACGCAATTCGCAAGCAGCTTTTTTTCGTCAAAATCACAAGAACTTGTGATGAGCCGCTCCGTTTCCCCCATATCCAGTTCCAAAACGGCCCCGGGCGTGAGCCCTCCCAGCCAGAGCCCGCCTTCGGCCACGCGCTTGAGATAAAAAAGCGGAAGGCCCCGCGCGGCCATCATCCGGCGCACCTGATGGAACTTTCCCTCCTGCACGCGCACGGCGCTTCGTCCCGCGCCAAGGGGAATGAGCACAGCTGGCAGGCATGAAAGTCCATCTGCGAGCTGCAATCCGTCTTTAAACGCCCGCACATCCGCCTCGCTTGCCTGCCCCTCGTGCTCGCAGTAGTAGGTTTTCCACACGCCATGCTTGGGACTGATGATGCGGTGCGCCAATTGGCCGTCGTTCGTCAGAAGCAAAAGTCCCTCCGTGTCCTTGTCGAGCCGCCCGACCGGCATGACGCCGAATTTCCGGTAGCGCTCCGGGATGAGCTCCATGACGGTTCTCTGCCGGGGGTCGTCCGCCGCCGTGAGGTAGCCCGCGGGCTTGTTGAGTAAAATCAGCGCCGGGCGCAGCAGCTCAACTGCTTCGCCATCCAGCGTAATTTCCGCCGCTTGCTCGTCAAATTTTGCACTCTCATCGCAGCAAACCGTGCCGTCGACCCGCACGCGTCCTGCCCGAATGGCGGCACGCAGCTCTTTTCTCGAGCCCGCTCCGGCGCTCGATAGAATTTTATCCAATCTCTGCATGTTTGTCCCCTTCTCCCGGAATATTTTTGTCCATGCGACAATAGGTTGTACCAGACTGATTCTGAAAAACAGGAGGGATTCCTATGGTAATCATGACCGCCAAAGTCTCCAAACGAAAGCTGCTTCTCATCGGGCTGCTGATCATCCTCGCCGTCGTGCTGCTCATTACGTGTCTGAAAAAATCGTCAGGCTCCGATACCCCGCCGGATACCGCCGAGGAAATCACGGAGGTTGCCACCAACGAAGCGCGCGTCGCGTTTCTGGAGCAGTTCGGCTGGGAGGTCCAGCAAGAGCCCGTCCAGACCCAGCAGGTGCGCGTGCCCGAAGACCCGTCGGAGGTATTCCTTCGCTACAACGATCTGCAGCAGTCGCAGGGGTACGATCTTCTTTCCTACAGCGGCAAAACCCTTACGCGCTACGTCTATCAGATCACAAACTATCCCGGCAGCGACGGCGTGTATTTTGCGACGCTTCTTATCTACAACGACAGCGTCGTCGGCGGAGACGTGGCCTCCAGCCGCCAGAACGGCGTGATGCACGGCTTTTCCATGCCCGCCGCCCAGCCCTCGTCCGGTGCGTTTCTCCCCGAAAGCCCCGAAAGCGAAGAAATTTCTGAAAATCTATCTTAACAGAAAAAATGCCTCTTTACAACCGACCATATTAGAAGTATAATATGTGCAAAGAGAAATAACATATCTTCAGGGCAGGGTGCGATTCCCGACCGGCGGTAAAGTCCGCGCGCGAAAGCTGAACCGGTGTGATTCCGGTACCGACAGTATAGTCTGGATGAAAGAAGATAGCCGCAGGCCGGTTCTGGATTTGCATGCATCCAGTTTCTTCCTGCCTATTGAGCGCCCGGAGAAGCTTCTTCGGACGCATATTTTTTTATTGTCAGGTGATACATATGAAACCATCAACCCTCCAGCTGCTTCAGGAAAACCTCTCGTTTCTCGGCGTCAGTCTCGCGCTTGTCGCGGTGATTCTGCTCGCGGCGCTCGGCTCCGAGTACCTCGTCATGAAAAAGCGCCACCGTCTCAAAAAAACGCGCGCCATCACGTTCATCGCCATGTTCTCAGCGATTGCGGCGGTTCTGCACATCGTAGATATCCCGCTCTTCTTCGCGCCGTCGTTTTATAAGCTCGATTTCAGCGAGCTTCCCGTCATGATCTGCGCGTTCTACATGGGCCCCGTCGCAGGCGTCACGTGCGAGTTCGTGAAAATCGTGCTCAAGCTTCTCATCAAGGGCACATCGACGGCGTTTGTCGGCGACCTTGCAAACTTCTTAGTTGGCTGCTCGTTCGTCCTGCCCGCCGCCATCTGCTATCAGGCGACGCTCTCAAAAAAGGGCGCAATTCTCTCGCTCGCACTCGGCACGGCGGTCATGAGCGTCTTTGGCAGCATGTTCAACGCGTGGTACTTAATTCCGAAGTTCTCCGAGCTTTTCGGGATGCCGATGGACGCGATCATCTCCATGGGCACCGCCGTCAACTCCGCCATCACGAGCCTTCCGACGCTGGTCCTCTTTGCCGTCGTCCCGTTCAATATCTTAAAGGGCGTTCTTGTGTCGATTCTCACGATGCTTCTTTATAAGCGCGTGGAGAAGGTCTTCTTCCGCCGCAAAAAGTCCGCCTGAGATGCTTGCAGGGCGTATGGTTTTTTGCGGTTCCGGACAGGCTATTTTTGGTTTGCATTTTCCTCCTTCTTCGGATATAATTTAAAAACCGATAAAGCACTCAGCCTTGAAAGGAACTGCCCATGAAAAAGCCGTCCAAGCCCCTGCACGCACGCGGCGAGCTCAAGTCCGTCATCCGGCGTCAGCCCGTCGTGTTTGCCGTCTATCTCGTTCTGCGGCTCATCGTTCTTGCGTCGCTCGTGTCGGCCATCCTCCGGCAGGAATATGAAAGCGCGTTTGTGTGCGTGCTGGTGCTGTTTCTGTTCATGCTCCCGTTTTTCATCCAGAAAAACTTCGGCATCCGCCTTCCGAGCACACTTGAGATCATCATTCTGCTGTTCATCTTCGCGGCGGAGATCTTAGGCGAGCTCCAGAGCTACTTCATCCAGTACCCCTACTGGGATACGATGCTTCACACGACGAACGGCTTTTTGTGCGCGGCGGTCGGCTTTTCGCTGATCGACATTCTGAACCGCGACGCGAAGATCAAGTTTACGCTCTCGCCCGTGTATGTGGCGCTGGCCGCGTTCTGTTTTTCGATGACCATCGGCGTTCTGTGGGAATTTTTTGAGTTCGGGATGGATAGGCTTTTCCACATGGACATGCAGAAGGACACGATCGTTCACACCATTTCGTCCGTGATGCTGGACCCCACGAACAGCAACATTCCCATCACCATTGACGGCATTACCTCCGTCGCGGTCAATGGAAGGGATCTCGGCTTTACCGGGTACCTCGACATTGGCCTGTACGATACGATGGAGGACCTGTTCGTCAACTTCATCGGCGCGACCGTGTTCAGCGTGATCGGTTACTTCTACCTCAAGCACCGGGGCGAGGGCAAATTTGCAAAGGCCTTCATCCCGACCATTGAAGAAACGGACAAGGAGCCTGATTCTGACCATGTCAAAGAGCCCTCGCAGGAAGCTGAAAATCGGGACAATTGATGATTTTCACCATTTCTGGTACCTTCTCATCTGGATTGTCTATCTGTCTTTGTTCTATCTCGCGGAGCATCTCGTGACCAAAAACTACTGGGTGTCGTATCTGCCCATCGACGATCAGATCCCGTTCTGCCGGTTTTTTATCGTTCCGTACTGCCTGTGGCACCCGCTGTTAGTTTTAATGACGGCGTATCTGATCTTCACCGACCCGCCCGCCTTCAAGCGCTTCATGCTCTACATCGGCTTCGGCTTCGGCGGCTCGATTATTTTCTGCATGCTCTTCCCGAACGGGCAGGACCTTCGCCCGACGGATTTCCAGCAGAACGACTGTTTCATCTGGCTGGTGAAGAGGATCTACGCCGCCGACACGAACACAAACGTCATCCCCAGCATGCACGTCATCGGCTCCGCGGCTTTGACCCTTGCGTGCTTCGACGCGCCGCGGCTGCGGGCCAAAAAGCTGCACCTTGTGATGCTGCCGCTCAGCCTTCTTATCAGCATGTCCACGGTCTTCGTCAAGCAGCACTCGATGCTCGACGTTCTTGTCGCGATTCCCGTGAGCGCGCTTTTGTGCGTCCTCATCTACCGGCCGTTCCCCAAAAACCGTCTCAAACAGTCCGCATAACCCAGCGCCCGTTCGTCAAAGCATGGCGAATGGGCGCTGTTTTTGTTGTGTTTTCAGGAAAGTCATGATATACTATGCTTACTTTTAAACATTGGAGGCGCTTTTATGTCCGACTTTTCCCGATTCCGCACGGCGGTCGGCGGGTTCTCCCGCACAGACGTTGTCAATTACATCGAAGAAACCTCTGCCGCGCATCAAAAAGCGCTCCGAAAGCTGGAGGATGAGAAGCAGGCTTTCGCAGACGAAAACGACCATCTGCTGGCCGAAAACACCCGCCTGCAGGCAGAGCTCTCCGATCTGCGCGCAGAGCACGAGAAGCTGAAAGAGGAAGACAGCGCGCTCTCGGCGCAGGTCGTCTCCCTTTCCGATGAAGCAAGCGAGCTCGCCGCGCAGCTGGAGACGGCAAAGCAGGAACTCGAGCAACTGAAATCCGAGCAGGCCTCTTTGGATTCCTCCGAAACGGCATGCGAAGAGGACGCCGCCGGCGAAGAACCCGCGCAGCCGGAAGCAGCCGCGCCGGTCGATCTCAGCCAGCAGGAGCTTGCCGCCTATCGCCGCGCCGAACAGGCCGAGCGCAACGCCATGGTGCGGGCAAGAAAGCTTCGTGAGCAGCTGAGTCTTCTTTGCGAGCAGTCCAAAGACCGCTACACCGACGCGGGCGAGGAAATTTCCGCGCTCACCGCCGACCTGTCCTCCGGCCTTTCCCGTCTGCAGGAGACGCTTGCCGACATTCAGGCCATCTTCGACGACGCGGAAAGCGCGTTCGACGAGCTCCAGCTCCCAGACGATGATGAAATCTGACTTGTATCACAAACGCTTTCAGCCGTCACGCTTCTGTGTGGCGGCTGTGCTATGAGGGATCAACTTTGGAAAAACGGACGCTGCTGAAAAAGTTCTTTGGTCACAGCGCCTTCCGCGGCGGGCAGGAGGCGCTCATCGACGCGATTTTGTCCGGCCGGGACGTTCTGGGCGTGATGCCGACGGGCGGCGGAAAATCGATCTGCTACCAGATCCCCGCGCTTATGCTGCCGGGGCTCACAATCGTCGTCTCGCCTCTCATCTCACTCATGAAGGATCAGGTCGCGGCGCTCACGGAGGCGGGCGTTCCGGCGGCCTTTCTCAATAGCTCCCTGTCTCTCGAGCAGCTGCGCGAAACGTACGCGAAAACCGCGAAGGAGCAGTATAAGCTTCTGTATGTTGCGCCGGAGCGGCTCGAAAACGAGAGTTTTCTGTCTCTTATTTCGCACGTTCCCGTGTCGCTTCTCGCCGTCGACGAGGCGCACTGCATCTCACAATGGGGGCAGGATTTCAGGCCCAGCTACCTGAAAATTGCCGACTTTATCGCGCAGCTCCCCACACGTCCCGTCGTCGCCGCCTTCACGGCCACCGCGACCAAGCAGGTGCGTGCAGATATCATCTCGCAGCTGGGGCTCCGGAACCCGCTTCTCAACATCACGGGCTTCGACCGTCCGAACCTCTATTTTGCCGTCCAGCACCCGACGAGCAAGCTGGCCGCCGTCTGGCAGCTCGTGCGCGAACGAAGCGAAAAATCCGGCATTGTTTACTGCAATACAAGAGCCTCCGTCGAGCGCGTGTGCGAATTTTTAAATGACAAGGGCATTGCCGCCACGCGCTACCACGCGGGGCTCTCCGAGGAAGAGCGCCACGCCAATCAGGACGATTTCCGATTCGACCGCAAGACCGTCATGGTCGCAACGAACGCGTTCGGCATGGGCATTGACAAGTCGAACGTCAGCTTCGTCATCCACTACAACATGCCAAAATCGCTGGAAAGCTACTATCAGGAGGCCGGGCGCGCGGGCCGTGACGGAAGCTACGGCGAGTGCATTTTGCTCTACGCCCCCGGCGATGTGCAGACGGCGCGCTTTCTCATCCAGAACGGCGGCAACGAAGATTTAAGCCCCGACGTGCAGGAGCATGTGCGTGAGGGCGAGCTTCAGCGCCTGCGCCAGATGACAGGCTACTGCAAAACGACCGACTGCCTGCGCGGCTACATCCTCTCCTACTTTGGTCAGAGCCACCCAGAAAGCTGCGGCTGCTGCGGCAACTGCAAAACAGAGCGGCGGCTTCAGGATGTGACCGTTCCGGCGCAGATGGTGCTGTCCTGCGTGTACAGGATCTATGAAAAGCTCGGCTACTTTGTGGGAAAAACGATGGTTTTGCGCGTGCTGCGCGGCAGTCGGGACAAACGCGTGCTCGATCTTGGGCTCGACCAGATTTCGACGTATAATCTCATGCACGAAAAGCGGCAGGAGCTGAATGCGCTGTGCGATTTTCTGGAATCTGAAGGCTACCTCCATGTCGATCCAGAGCACAGCACGCTCGAGCCCGGCGAAAAGGCGCGGGACGTTCTCTTCCGCGGCAGGCAGCTTCTCATGCCTGTGCTTGATACGTCAGAGCCTGCGTCGAAATCTTCCCAGAAGGGCGCAAAAAAACAGGCCGCCCCGGCGGCTTCCGGCGCGGACGATCTGTTCGGCGTGCTGCGCGAGACGCGCATGAAAATTGCGCAGCGGGAAAACGTGCCCGCCTACATTGTCTGCTCGAACTCAACACTTCTCGACATGGCGGAAAAAGCGCCCGAGACCATGGACGCGCTTCTTGCCGTCTCCGGCATCGGCGAGGTCAAGGCCTGCCGCTACGGTGAGGACTTTTTGAGCGCCATCCGCAATTATCAACGTGGGAAATAACAACGCCCCTACGGATTCTGCGTCCATTCGTGGATGCACGTTATGAAATTTCGAAAATCCTTCAAATCATGCGTAGGGGGCGATGCCTACATCGCCCCATTGGGAAGTTACGAATTCGCCAAAGATTTTCGCGTTTTGGAAATACATTTTGCCGGGCGGAAGCCGCGTCTGCCCCTACGAAACCCACAGGAAAAACGGGCTCCCGGATCATCGGGAGTCCGCTCGTTTTTTATTCTTCGCCGTTCCACTGACAAGCCTTCAGGTCGACCCGGCCGTCCGGCAGAAACGGCACGCCCTCGGCCTCTAGCAGCGCTCTGCGAAGCTCCGCATAGCCGCCGCCCGCGATGGAGCCGTCTGCTTTAATGACCCGCTGCCACGGAAGCTCGTCCGGGCACTTGCGCATCGCCCAGCCGACCTGACGTGCTGCTCTCGGCGTGCCCAGCATCCACGCGATCTGGCCGTAGGCTACGCATTTTCCGCTTGGAATTTTCCGGACAACGTCATACACGCGCGCAAAAAAGCTGTCTGCTTCCTGCATAAAAGCCTCCCACCGTTCAGGAATCCTTTTCGGCCTTATGATGGTGGCGCTCGCCGTAGAGATAGCTGTAGTCCTGCCGGAGAATGTTTTTGACGAACGGAATGCCGAGCGCAATA
>ERZ773225.3229-NODE-3229-length-14984-cov-2.689530_pt1 | contig 14984 bp, 10 predicted proteins | sample MGYA00580993_ERZ773225 | MGnify/ENA primary metagenome ERZ773225 (study PRJEB29015, sample SAMEA2737748) | human gut metagenome | biome: human gut; feature: human-associated habitat; material: faeces | place: China | collected 2012 ... | reverse complement strand
CTTCGCTTTCAAAGAACCATAAGCTTTCTCTTCATCGAAACTCTCTTCTATACGTTCGATGATCTCGTCCACACTATACGAACCGATTACTTTATGAAGTAACCGGCCTTCTGCATCCAACACCAAAAAAGTCGGATAAGCCCGTACCTCAAACCGTTTCCCCAACTCAGGCCCCTCTCCTTTTTCCATATCATACTTTACACAGATAAACTTCGGATTGAAATAATCTCCGGCTTTTTTCTGCGGAAACACATTTTGAGTCATATTCTTACAAGGCCCACACCAGGAAGTATAACAATCCATAAACACGTACTTCTGCTCACTCTTCGCCTTGTCCAATGCTTCCCTAAAACTCAGGTGTTCAAAATTCACCCCATCCTGTGCAAAGCTAACCAAGCTTATCCATAAAAATGCAATAAAAAGGAATATTTTTTTCATACTATTTTTCATCTATACCATTATACTATGTTTCCGGTATCCGACAGTTTATCGATCCACAAACCTCAAATCCCAACCTCCAATACACCATCGGTACCGGAAACGACACGGCAGAATTTTAATTCATGCCCTCAAAAGCCCCCCACCGACGCATTTACAAAACTGCCCTCCAACTCATATTTTTCACTTTGGTCAAACCTTTCCAAACTGCCGTCGGATCTGCTTTCAACTCTACCTTATCCGGATTATTGCCCACATAATATTTCCGTAAAGTTCCTCCTTCGGCAGTATTGTAAGTAGCGATAAACAAGGCATCTTTCATCGGTTCCATCGTCAGATCGAATTTCAACATCGTAATCTGATCCGTTGTTTCCAAAGGGATGGTTTCTACCCGTTCATTCCCCTTGTCGTAATTATAAGCATATAAAACATTGTTCTTTACATAAAACAAAACCGAACGGGTCGAAGAGAAAGCATAGAAATCTGCCGTCAAAATATCCGAAGCGACATTAGAAGTTATCTCATACATACTCTTAGTCTCCATATTGTTCACATAAAACTTGTAGATATACGCATTCGTTCCATCCCCCATAAGTGCGAATGAATTTCCGTCGCATACCCACACTTTCGCTTCATTCCAGGTATTTTCCCCATATATCAATGTACGCCCTGTACCTTTTTGATCCCAAGGGAATACATCCGTACTTTTCTGTTCCAATGTATCAGAATAAGGATATAAATAACTCTCTGTCTTATAAAAACGATTGGTCTCTCCGGAATACCAAATAAACTTTTTAAAAGATTGAATACTATAAAAAAGATATTCACTGGCAGGAATGTATTTAGTCATATCAGTCTTCAAACAGTTCAAAGGAAAAGAATACATACCATATGCCAGGATAGATAAAGAGGTGTAAAACAACTTACCGTTACTACATACAACAGCTCTTTGACTTTCAACTTTTCCATCTATATCACTCGGCTGCGGAACGATTGTAACCGGAATCATAGGTTCATTGTAAGACTCCAGTAAAAAATTATCGAATACATTGGACTCGGAACCCTGTAAGGTTTCCCGGTCTAAATAATAAGAACCCGATTCAGTAAGTACCCAAATCTGTCTGTAATCTTCACCTTGCTTACCAGTATGCAAGAACGAAACAGGACCATGCAAAGTAGGTAATCCACTGTTTTTCAGAATATCCTTAAGAATCAGTGTATCTATACCCGCCATAGAAATCATCTGTGCATCTGCATTCCCATTTGCATCTTCTCCCATCAGTAAAATTCCCCGGGAATAAGGAGTCCCGACAGTCACCGTAAATTGCTTTTTCCACTGTACCTCTGTTACTCTATCCCGGATTTTCAAATACAAATTATAAGTTCCGGGAGCCAAAGTAACCGGATAACTGAGTACCCGATCCGTAGAAATCGTATCTTTCACATGGCTATCAGACGGAGAAAAAATCACCCACAAATATTCAAAACGATCTGTATCGGTAAGGTCTCCCTGACTCATCTCTACAAAATCTCCGACATCAATTTTTAGCGTATCAATATTCAACAATACATTGTACATGGTATTGATCTCTCCAAAGGTCACCTCGTTGATATCATGATAATCGTAATTACCTTCATCATCATAACAGGAAACTATACTTAAAAGCATAATTCCCAGCAATATATATAAAATTTGTTTCATCATATTCATTTTTATCACGGTCAAACTTACTATTCATTCGTTTCGGGATATGCCCCGTTCGCATAAACACAACCACTGACCCACATTAACCGACCATCGTTTTCCAAAATTGGTTTTTTATCGTAATAAGCTTTATTCAATATCTCCGAGAATTTCCTTGAGATCACCATTTGTTCCACCATAGTTATTTTTTGGGGATTCTGAAAATCAGCATAGGTATAGCCCAATTCCAGACATATCCGGTTCAACTTTTCGGGAGTAAAGGTGCCGAATTCCCAATCCGACCACTGTGAAGGCTTAGGCATAATATCCGTTACTAAGATTTTATGCATTGTAGCGTCGAATTGTTCAAACACAACACTCCCGCTGGTAAAACCTTCCATTTTGTCGAATTCCTTAAAAGTCAAAGAAAAATGATCGTTAGCGACCAGTTTCAGTCCTAAGGTTACCGTATCGTTTTTCATCTCAGGCTGACGGTAAAACAATACCGGAATATAAGCATAGGAACGATTCGCTTCTACCGTATATTCACCTACAAGCGCCCTATAATCAATTCCTTCCCGGGCAGTCGTACTATCCGGATTGACTACGACCCTGAAAGGACGCGGATAATCTTTTTCAGGCCCGGTAATCATCACTTTGATATTAACGACCATAGTATCTTCCTGAACTTTACCGAATTCAGCCAGCGTGTAAGGCATATAGGGCCAATCCTTTTCCGAGGCATAGGAATGACCACTCTGTACAGCAAAATAAATAGCTTCTTCTCCCTCGTACGACATTAAATCCCGCTCACAAGCGATACATAAGGGAAGCAATATCCAGATATATAATAATTTTCTCATAATTCATTATTTTAGTTCAATCTCATATCGGTTTCACTATCAGGAAGTGGGATCACATAATTACTCATCGACATATCGATCCACTGTTTATCGTTATCTGTCTCGAATCTTCCGTTCGGAAGCTGTTGCTCAGCCCTCCGTTTATAGAAGAAAAACATTTGTCCTTCCCCTAAAAATTCCCGCCGGCATTCTTTTGTAATCTCCTCCATCAAGGTCGGCTCGGTTGCCACCGAGCTAGGACAATTCCGGCTATTCCGTATCCGATCCAAATACCCTTTGGCGGTTACAAAGTCATCGGTATATTCAGCAGCCAACAAATAAATCTCACTCAACCGGATCAAAGGAACCATCTTATTCAATAACTCAGCCCCACTCGTTGTTATATCTTCATATTTCCGATGATAGTCGATCAGTTTTCCGGCATTGCTATAACTTGCCCAAATATTACGACGATAATCGTTTTCAGAAGCGTAAAAAGAATAGTCTTTCCCCAATTCCAAACGTTTACCCGTGAAAGTATATATCTGGTCCAGGGTCGGCAGGAACAACTTATCCTGAATCTCTGTACCCCGGTAGGAATCATATAACGAAAACATCACTTCCGAAGAAAATACCCGGTCAGGTTTAGAAACATCGGTAGCTGCCGCATGGGTTACAAAAGGGAATATCTCCGCCCCTTCCACCTGTACTTCACGCAGAATCTCTTCGGCAGTAACCAACGCATTACTTTTATCGTGTCCCCAGGCATAAGCCCGGACCAACAAAGCTTTTACAGCATAATAATTCAACCGGAACTGACGGTAATTCAATGCATTATCTCCGATACTGTTTCCCTCGTTCCGTACCCCATCCGTCAAAACCGGATCGGACTCTTTCAGTAAATTCAGAGCAGTTTTCAAATCTCCGATCACCGACTCCAAAACAACTTCAGCAGACAGTAAAGGAGAAATCTGAGCATCGGTATTGGTTACGTAGGGGATACATTCGGCCGTTTTAGAAGTTTCATCGTAAACAGGTCCGAACAGACGCAACATATCCAAATGGAGCATCGCCCTTAAAGCCAATGCTTCACCTTTATACAAACCGTAATATACACCGGGTAAAACGTCTTGCCGTTCATCACACTTTTCGATAATGATATTACAATTCAATATCAACGCATAAGCCTTTTCCCAGATAACCTGAAATACATCTTTGACATTCTGCTCCTCATATTTATAAGCGCCGAGCATGGAATTAAAATCAGACCCATTCCCGTATTTATAATACTGAGCCATCAAATCGATCACTCCGGCACTCAAATTCCGGCCATAAAGTGAACGATCGACCAATCCCACATATACACCGTTAATCGCTTTTTCAAATCCCTGTCTATCTTCGAAAAGCATATCTTCATTCAAACGATCGGAGGGCGTTATATCTATCCAGGAATTACAGGCACTGAAAACCAACAGGCATAAAAGCCAACCATATTTTATTTTCGTTTTCATATCTCAATCAGTTAATATTACATTTTAGAACGTCACACCTAATGAAAAGGACACCGAACGGGCAAAAGGATAACTCAGACCACGTTCATTTTTTACGGTCGAAATCCGGAAAATATCGTTCATATAAGCCCGGACAGACATCGAAGAAGCTCCGATATGTTTTAACCAGGGAGCTGTACTTTCGTATCCCAACGAAATCGATTCTCCCGACAACACATTATTATCTTCGACAAAACGGGAAGATATCGGCGTCACTTCACTGCTGGCGATAGATTTGAATTTAGCCTGATCACCGGGTTGTTTCCAACGATCGTACAATGCCCGCTTATCCAGATTTTCCCATTTCTTTGAAGAAGAAAGATTTTCTACTTTATCATAAAGGGTCTGCATAAAAATCTGCCCACCCAAACGATAGCGTAAATTAATAGAAGCAGAAAAACCTTTGTAATAGAAAGAAGTACCGATCACCCCCTCCACTTTCGGATCACTGTTTCCGACTACGACTTCATCATCGTAATTATGCACAAAAGTCTGTTCTCCGTTCTTATCCAGGAAAATTTCACGCCCGGTTGCCGGATCGATACCACAAGATCTCACCGCCCATAAATCGGAAGGACTTCCACCGTCGTAATAACGGGTCAGATTACGGTTCCGGTTATCTAAATTATATTTCGTCAATACTTCGCTCACCTCTTTATATTCCGATGTCTGATGACGCAAATTCATATTCACGGACCAAAACATATCTTCTCTACGTATGATAGAATAATTCATCGTCAGGGTTATCCCCTCGGTGATTTGTTTTCCGACATTGCGGGGAAGCGTCTTTACACCGGTCGAAGAAGCCGTACCTATCTGTACCAATAACGGGTCGGTTCTTTTATTAAAATAATCGAAATTGACCCTCAAACGATTGTCGAGGAAAATAATATCGAAACCGATATTCCGGTCCAAGGTTTTCTGCCATTCCAAATTGCGGTTTCCGAGATTCGAAACGATTGCACTCGAACCGAAAATATTCATATTGTCGGTATTATAGGTATAAATCCGGGTAGAGATATAATCATCGAAATTCTGGTTCCCGGGATTACCGATAGAAGCCCGCAGTTTCAACAAACTAATACCCTCTATATCACTGAAAAAAGCTTCTTTATGAATATTCCACCCCAAACCCACAGACCAGGTATTCGTAAACTGCCTGTCCGAACCGAACACGGAAGAACCGTCCGAACGGTAATTCACATCCAGCAAATAACGGTCGTCATAAGCATATCCGAAATTCAGGTAATAACTGACTGCCCGTTTTTTAGAATCCTGATAAGTAGCGTTACCGTCTTTCTGATAACCTAATGCAAAAGCAGGGTTGGAAAATTCATCATCGATAAAGCCCTGAACTTTATAAGCACTATTATTCGATCCATTCTGACTCAGACGCATTCCGCCGACCACATTTACCATATGTTTCTCATTAAATAATTTCCCATATGTCAAACTAAAATCACCATCATAATTCAAGTTTTGAGTATTTCTCTCTTCATAACTTCCTTTATTCGCAATATCTGCCTGACTGTTAAATTCTGTATTGAAAGGAGACCGGAATTTTTTCATCTGTTCGTTCGATTTGGTCAAGCCGAAACGTCCCCGCACCCTTAACTCATCGATCACTCTCCAGTCTACTTCAAAATTATTTGTAAAACCGGTTGTCTTGGTTTCTTCGAAATTGGTTTGGTTCATATCATACAGCGGATTATAGTAAGTTGCTGCATAGTTTTGAAACAATATTTTCTTTAACTCACCATTTTCATCGTATTTCCGGAAATAAGGATTTGCCTTGGCAAATTCAGAAAAAGCAACCGGTTCCCGATCGGCTTTCGAATAATTGATATTCAGATTATTCGTAAAAGATAATTTTCCCTTACGGTAGATCAAACGGATATTTCCATTCATCACTTCCCGGTCAGAGCCTTTCATCACCCCTTCGGTCTTGCCATAGCTTAATCCGGCACCATACCGGAAAGTAGCGTCTCCCCCTTCAATCGAAAGCGTATGTTTATGCGTAGTAGCAAAACGCAGAGGCTCGTTCATCCAATAGGTATCTACTCCGCGAGCCACTTCTTTCATCAGGTCATTATAGATCTGATCCTGTTCTTCGTCTAAAATATTTCCCTCATCGTCTATCAAACGATAGCAACCGGCCAGGCGTTCGAAAGTCAGTTTCTCATAAGAATTCATCAGATTATAATCCGACAGATCGGCAAAAGTCAACTGCAGATTACCGTTATAGTTTACCCGAAGCGATCCCATGGCAGGTAATTTAGTCTCGACGACCACGACACCGTTAGCTGCTTTCGAACCATAAATGGCTGTAGCTGCAGCATCTTTCAATACGGTGATACTTTGTACCCGGTCCATACTCAAATCGTTGATAGTCTCCAAATCGGATTCGAATCCATCCAGAATAAACAAAGGCTGATTCGGATCGGTTTCATATTCATCGGTTAAGCCTACGATACTACTTTTACCCCGAATCTCGATATTGGGCAAATGGTTGGGGTCGGAACCGAACTCATTGTTTTCGATAATGGCAAATGAAGGATCGAGGGTCTTTAAACTCTGTAATACACTCTGATTCCCGACCATTTTGAGTTCTTTCGAAGTAAAAGTAGTCGTCGATCCGGTAAAATTCTCCTTTTTACGGGTAAAAATACCGTTCACCACCACCTCTTCCATTTCGGCAATATCGTCTTCCAGGACTATATGCAAATTTTCCTGTCCGGTATACTTCACTTCCTGTTTTTTCATACCGACGAACGAAAATACCAGGATCATATCTTTCTGATCGGGAATTTCGAATTTAAAGTTTCCTTCGGCATCCGTCACACCTCCCAGCGTAGTTCCTTTCAATATCACCGTAACCCCGGGTAGTTTTCCCCCTTTGGTATCCGACACAACTCCCTGTACCGTTCTCACTTTTTGGGGAACTGCAGGTGCCGCCGTCTTCGGTGCCGTCTTAATCAGAATTACATCATCGTCCAAACGCCAGGTCAAATGAGTACCGTCGAGCAATTGTCTCATCACTTCCTCGACTCCTGCATCCTGTACCTTCAGGTCTCTTTTCCCACATTTCCTGAGTTCATCCACCCGGTACAAAAACTGGTAATCCGAAACTTTCCGCAGTTCTTTGATAATTTCCAGTATCGACCGTTGCTCTAAATTGAGCGTCACCTTAACTTTTTGAGAAAAGCCGTTAGCACTGACTGTAAATGTTGTCAGTAAAACCAAGTAAATCCCAAGTCGCATAATCTTTAGGAATTTTAACACATACTCTCCGGGACGAAGAGCATACATTCGATTTTTTTTCATAGATTTGTATATATTTAATTAATAATGTGGACGAAAGTTCACAGGGAACGGAAGGAGGTAGGATGCCTTCCGTTCTTTATTTCGTCCCTATCACAACACAATTCTCTTTTATAGAGATTTTTATACCGGACACTTCCTCGAGCATCCGGATAATTTTGTCAAAATCATCATATTTTTTCAAATCACCACTGAAGGTATATTGTTTTACTTCTTCATTGGTATAAAACACAGACATTTCATACCAACGCTGCAATTGTTTCATAATTTGCTCCAACGACTGTTCTTCGAATATAAATTTCCCGTCTTTCCAAGCCAGATACATACCGACATCTACTTTTTGTACCCGAAGCGACCGATCGCCTTTACAAAACAGAGCTTGTTCTTCCGGTTTCAGCCGCACAGAACCTTTCTCATCTCCCACTTCGACACTCCCTTCCGCCAACGTTGTCGTAACCTGCTCATCGTTTTCGTAAGAAGCCACATTAAATTTCGTTCCCAATACTTTCACGTCTATACCGGCGGAAGTGGTTACCACAAAAGGGATTTGTGCATTCTTCGCCACTTCGAAATAAGCTTCTCCTTTCAGAAATACCCGGCGTTTCTCAGCGGTAAAATTGACCGGATAACGCAACTCGGTTTCCGAATTCAACCACACCCGGCTCCCATCGGCCAGCTGAATCTGAAATTCTCCGCCTTTAGGGATAATCAGGGTATTGAATACTTCTTCCTTTTCCAGACTATCCGATTGCTGATAAGTAATGCCCTGCTCATCGAGCCGGACCTGTTGCAAATCAGCTTCCCGGCCCCAACCCACCGAATCGTTCAACAACATTGTTCTGCCATCGGCCAATACCAACAAAGGACTTCCCTGAGCCAAACTAATCGTCTGAGTAGTCCTTTCACTCGTTTTACGAGTCTCATCCAACTGCCACTTCAACACTCCCGCAGCTCCCAATAATAACACGATCAAAGCCACATAACGATAGCAGGATCTAAAAACAGGATGAATAGTCCGGTTTCGTTTACTGAATTTTTTCCATTGCCGACCGATTTCTTCTTCCGGATAAGGCTCCAGAATATCGCCTGAGCGGAATTCTTGCAAAAGCTCCTGATATTCCTGTTCATTGCCGGCCGATTCTTTCCTCCAGGCCTCCAGTTTCGCACGGCGGTCCTCATCGATAATTCCGGCAAATTCCTCGGCTATCCATTGAGAAACCAGTAAACGATGTTGTAAATCATCCATAAATTTTCACTTTTACACCGACGCCTTTTTTGACATCATTTATATAAAAGACGACATTTCTTCTTAAACGGGTGAATGAGGATAGAAAATTTATTAAAAATTAAAGTTATAAACTTTCCGGCCGGAACCATTAACTTTTGTTAATTCCTAAGCAATTAATATTTTATTGCTACTTCCATTAATACTCAGCTCCTCATTTTTGTTTCGGATCGATCGGTGTGTGGTTAAGCAGAATAATCACGTAAGATAACAAATAATAAAAGCAGATATTCCTTCGAAAGAACCTGCCGCAATACGGCATAAGCATTCTTTTTCAATGTTTTGACGGTATTCACGGAGATACCTAGTTTTTCTCCTACTTCGGCATTGCTGAGCCCTTCCATACTCAGCATAATAATCTGCTTACTCTGAGCAGGCAGCTTGTCGATCGCCGTATGCAGGATACGGAAAGTCTCTTGCCGGGTAACTTCTTTTAGGAATACAGGATCGTCCGCTTCTTCTCCATGCATGTACTCAGACAGATAATTAGCTTCGGCTTTCTTATGTTTGATAAAATCTAAACAAAGATTCCGGGCTGCAATATACAGAAAAGCCTTGGCATTCCCTAAAGAGTCGAATTCATTCCATTTTTCATACACTTTTACAAATACCTCCTGCGCAATATCGGCCACTTCCTCCTCTTCCGTATATCGTTTAATAAAGTGACATACCGGAATAAAAAAACGTTCGAAAAATTCCTTAAATTCTTTACTTTCCCTTTTCTGCATATTCCTCCCAAGCTCTTTCCAGCAAAAATACAATTTTTTTATGGACAGAGCAATACAGTAACCGATCAGGCAGAGAATAATCGTTAACGATGATATTGTCCCTTATCTTTCACTAAAATAACCTTCAGTTCCGGATCGTCCAGCATTTTATGCCCCTTAGGGGTAAGCAGCAATTGCCATTGGGTTGTCCGATGTTTCCAGGTCAACAAATCGATAGATCGGTTCAAATTTTCCTTGATGGTCGAATACCACCAACCCGGAAAGGATAAAGCATGGACTATTTTATGGTCCACCGCTTTCCTTAATTTATCCATGTAAGAATCGATTTCTTCGGATTCCAACCGAGACGGATTTTCCCAACCGATATACAAAGAAGTATAATATCCTTCCTCTGTAAATCGCTGCAAAGCTTGCCAATTACGACTTTCAATGATCAACCTTTCTTTGTCGATGTCATACCGGGAAGTCAGATCAGCCAAATGAGTTAACATAGCCGAAACATTTTGCAGATCGAGATTTTTAATATCCAACCACAATTTACCTCCATTTTGCTGAATATAGCCAAAATAAGGTTCTATAGACAGGTTAAAACTAGTATCTATATCATATGTCACACCGAATACCGAATCCTGCCGAAAGACGATATCTACTTCAAAGTTACTATACCTTTCACTGTGTTCATATAATTTTTCCATCGAATTGCAACGATGCAACCAAATTTTATCCGGATGCTCCCCAACCTCGTCGATGGCTACGATACACCAAAAAAATAGTCCAATGACACAGGCAACTCCTATAAATCGAATAATACGCACAATTTTTTCTTTTCACTCGGATAAAAGTAAAAAAGACCTGACAAAACCACAAAAATATTCGACAAAACCGGAATTTATTTCGATTAAATAACGAATTTTATCCATCTTTTAAGTCTGATCTCTGATTTCCCCCCCTCTCCCTTTATCCGTACCAACCCATCGCTTAGCCGGATGAACCGAATAAACTTTCAGGCGATTCATTTGACAATCCTGAAATAATAATTATATTTGTCACGAAAAATCACCTTATAAGTCGGAATAATATCATTTCTGGGAGGCTCGGAAGGAGCAGTCTCCGGGAAAGGTTTGTATTTCTAACAAAAAAAGGAGAAAAATAAAATTGTTCTTACTCAATCTTGAACTAAAACAATACCCCTAAGTGTGAGTATCGAAAACATTTCATATCTTTGTTGCGTCCTTTACAGGATAGCATTTTAAAGATGAAAGTGTTTCACTTTTATCCTTGACAGGAAATCTGACAATTTCGAGAATACAAGGATAATCAATACAAACACTCATCACTTGTCTGTTGATGTATCGTCAAAGTACATACGGATAAGTGTGGGGTATTGTTTATTTGTATTCGGGTTTTGTCAGAACCTCCTGTCAGATAAAGCAAGGCTCCACACTTTCTTTTTATAATCAACCGGCCAATCGGAGTCTGTGGTCATAAAACGATTTGAACATCAGTTATAAAATTCAAATTCATTGCATTATGAAAAAAATTTCATTCATTCTGCTGGCTTTGCTATGCTGGTCAAGTATGGTGTCGGCACAGGAAAATAACAATCGTTTACGTAAAAAGTACCGCAATCTGAGTTTTGTAAAGCAGGAATTCGAACCGGCTTCTTACTTCGGTATGGATCAAACGCTCAAAAGTAATTTCGGAGCAGCTTTCACCGTCGGCAGGACTTTTTATCTTCATAAAAAACCGATAGCCGGTTTGATCCGTTTCGGTCTCGACGCCACCTGGTTCGATTTGAATTACACCAATTACAAACTCGAATACCGTTGGGAAGACAATTACGATGAGGAAGAAGAACCAGAAACCAGTAATTTCCATCAAGCTGAAATCGGCATGCAAGTAGGTCCTTCTGTTACCGTCAACCCGGTCGGGAAACTAAACGTCAACGCTTATTTCCGGTTTGCCCCCAGTTTTTCAGCTTTATACGACGACGATACCCTCCTGGGAAACTATGCTTCTTATTTTGTCACCGGCGGCGGTATCTCTTACGGAGTTATCGGCCTTGGAGTGGAGTCCAGATGGGGAAGTTGTAAATTTAAATCTTTCGGAAGCGGTGATTCCGAAGAAGACGAACAGGAGCCGGCACCCGGAAAATCCAAATTCAACGGAATGCGTGTTTACCTATCCTTCAGATTTTAATATTAAATCAGCTTAATCATGAAAAAGATATTACTATTCATTCAGTTGTTTATTGCTGTATGCCTGACAGCCTGTTATACCAATGTGATTACCGATTATGAAGGCGAAGGCGACGGAGGCGGCGGAGGCAATCCTTCCAATCAATTTATAACCCTGTCCGATCCTGCTCAACTCAATCAGACAGCTTATGCCGACTCTCCCTCCTGCGAGATCACTTTTACCACCACCTCTTCGTGGGAGAGTTATATCCAAAACGATGAAGCCCGCTCCTGGGTTACCGTAACCCCTTCTGCCGGAGAAGAAGCCGGGGAACATACCGTGCAAATATTATTAGATGAAAACACGACAGGAAATCCCCGGACAGTTCGAATCGACCTAAACTGTCAAAGCCAAACCGAAACAATCACAATCAATCAGGAAGCTGTCCGGCAGGACGGCAGTTTCCCGGAATCTTACGAACCGGATCCCTTCGAAGCCTGGGTGGAGCGCATTACCATCACAGAAATCACAGAAGGAGTAGAAAACCGGAATAATTGGCTGGAAATCAGATTCGGTTACAACGATGACCAAATTCAGTATATTGAAAAAACAGGCATTTATACAGAAAATATCGAAGGTGAAGAAATTCAAAATGAAACGATACTGTCGGATATTCATATAAATTATATGCCCGAAGATCACCGTTTATTTTATGAGCAGAATATTTATGAAAATAACAATCAGGTTACTCAAAAACTTTACAGCGAATGTATGCTGAACGAACAAGGCCATATCAGGGAAAATCAGGCAACTTACTTCGACATGATGAGTAATGAAGAGCCCATATCGATTGTATATCGTTACAAAAATTTCCGTTTACAAAATATCGGTAGCGACCAGGAACAGTTCCAATATATATGGTCGGATCAAAACAGAGTAGAAACACAGGAAAAAATCACAAGTGACGCTGAATATGCTACTCTGGAAACCTTCACGTACACCACGGAAGAAAATAATAAAGCCAACCTGGACCTTAATCAACTTTATCAGGAGGACTACCTGTCGATGGTCGGTTTGCTAGGGAAACGCAGCCAAAATCTGTTGGCTTCGATCAGCGACAAAAAAGGCAGCAGAACAGAATTCAGTTATACTTTCAACATGTCCGGTTATGTAGAAACCATTACAGCCACCCATTTCTCTGAAGGTATTAAAACTCCGACGAAACAAGTGTATACTATCTTTTATCAAGGCTTTTGAAGTTGAAAATCCACATCCTTTTCAACAATTACGGAGTAATTTTCAACTTTCAGGTCCTATCTTTTTCAGTGACAACGGTTACAGTGATCAGATTTGATTTCCATAACCGTTGTCACTAAAAAACGGCAGGATTATTTCGGTATTTGTTCGTCTTCGGTATTCGTGTCCGGGAACGCGATCGCTTCTGTCGGTCGTCTGCCTTTTTCTTTCATTGACCGGTGGTATCTGACGAACGTAGTGAGGAGTTATGCTATACATCTCCCTCACAAAATTACCCCTTTCCGCGAGAAACACAAACAAAAAAAATTCAGAAAATTTAATTCAGAAATCAAAATTCCAATTCTTCGGAAAATTGACTATTTTAGCAGATCATTTTATCACCATTTTCATGACAGATTTAAAAGCAATCACTTCACATTTTGCCATTTCGGGAGAGGTGGCAGAAATAAAACCGTTAGGATCGGGGTTGATCAACGATACCTTCCTGGTAACAACCCGATATCCCGATACCCCGGATTACGTATTACAACGCATCAATCAGGCTATTTTCACGGATGTTCCTTTATTACAGGAAAATATCCGTTACATTACCTCCCGTATCCGTTACCATTTGCAACAACGGAATGCAAACGATATCGACAGGAAGACATTGACTTTAGTACCTGCTACAGATGAAAGGCTTTATTATTACGACGGCAACAGTTACTGGCGGCTGACTATTTATATCGCCGGATCGAAGACTTTCGAACAAGTGACGCCGGACCTGGCCTATCAGACCGGAAGAGCTTTCGGAGAATTTCAATACTTTCTGTCAGACATTCCGAATCCACCGATCGGAGCGACCATTCCCGACTTTCACAACATGGAATTCCGCCTCGGACAGTTCCGGGAAGCGATCGCTCGAGACAAAGCGGCCCGTCTGGCTAAAGTGCAACCGATCGTGGATGAATTGCTCGGACGTTCTGAGGAAATGTGCCGGGCTGAACGGCTTCATCGCGAAGGAAAATTACCTAAACGCATTACCCATTGCGATACAAAAGTCAACAATATGCTGTTCGATCAGGATGACCGTTTTCTCTGTGTGATCGACCTCGACACAACGATGCCTGGATTTGTATTGTCGGATTTCGGTGACTTTATCCGTACCGCTGCCAATAAAGGAGCAGAAGACGATAAAGAATTGGACCGGGTAGGTCTCGATATGGAAATATTCCGGGAATTTGCCCGGGGCTATCTCGAAACGGCAAGTGCCTTCCTTACCCCTATCGAAAAACAATTGTTACCCTATGGGGCACAACTTCTAACCTATATGCAAACCGTCCGTTTTCTGACCGATTACCTCAACGGAGATACATACTACAAAATCCAATATCCCGAACACAACCTGCAACGGACCTTGGCTCAATTGACCCATCTCCACAGCATAGACAGTCATCTGGAAGAAATGAACGCCTGGATTAATCAACTCTCAAATCAGTAATTATATGAAAAAAATCACTTACCTATTGACCGCTTTTCTGATCCTGGGCATCAGCAGTTGCCAATGTCCTAAATCTTCGGATCAAACGACTCCCAATCTGATTCGCACCGCTATTCCGGAACGTCCGGCCGGTCAGACAGACGTCATAGGCCTTCGCTGTGCACCCCTCGACACCGTACGGGTCGGTTTTATCGGATTAGGCATGCGCGGCCCGGGGGCCG
>ERZ773225.3222-NODE-3222-length-15027-cov-2.983302_pt1 | contig 15027 bp, 5 predicted proteins | sample MGYA00580993_ERZ773225 | MGnify/ENA primary metagenome ERZ773225 (study PRJEB29015, sample SAMEA2737748) | human gut metagenome | biome: human gut; feature: human-associated habitat; material: faeces | place: China | collected 2012 ... | reverse complement strand
CAAAAAAAAGCGTATCTGAACTATATAACCACAATTCTGACCCTTTGCGGCCAGGAAACCGCAACTGCGTCAGAGAATGCGCAGGCATTTTTTGATTTTGAAAAACAGCTCTCAGACGCGTCTCTCACAATTGCAGAGCGATATGATTTAGAGAAAACCTATAACATTTATAACCTGGATGAACTGAAAGAAGTATTTCCGGCCGTTGATATAGAAGCGGCGTTCACACAGACTGGTCTGCACGATAGCAGCAGAATTCTCGTTGAGGACAAAGGGAATATGACAAAGCTTGCCGAGTTTTTGACAGATGAAAATATTGAAAAAATTAAAAATTATCTGAAAATTACATTGATTGTAAACTGTGCGGGCTTTTTCGGAGAAGATTTCAGAAATGCAGACATTACATACAACCAGGAAGCTTTGGGAATTGAAGGCGCAAAAACCCTTGAGGATGAGGCGGCGGAAACGATTGCAAATGTTTTGCCCGACTATGTGGGTGAGGCGTATGCAGAAAAATATTGCTCAGATGAAGTGATAAGCGATGTGACCGAAATGGTTCACGAAGTAATTGCCGTTTATAAAGAACGGATAGCCAAACTGGATTGGATGAGTGAGGCGACAAAGGAAAAAGCCCTTTTGAAGCTGGAAAACATGCGTGTTAATGTAGGCGCGCCCGATTACAGCGAGGTGAAATCTCCCCTTGACGCCGCTGATTTAAAAAGCGTTAAAGACGGCGGAAGCTATTACAAAAACATGATGGAAATTGCAAAGGCAATGCAAGAAGAAGACGCGCGTCTTTCGGCAGAACCAGTGGATAAGGATCAGTGGATTGCTACGCCGCAGACGGTTAACGCCTTTTATATGCCGAGCTTTAATTCGGTCAACTTCCCCATGGCGTTTTTACAGTCGCCTGTGTACGATAAAAACGCGTCCTATGAGGAAAATCTGGGCGGCGTAGGTTTTGTAATCGGGCACGAGCTGACCCATGCCTTTGATTCCAGCGGCGCGCAGTATGACGAAAACGGCAATGCCGCAAATTGGTGGACAGATGAAGATAAAAAGGCTTTTGACGCTTTGTGCAATTTGGTAATTGATTACTTTGACGGTGTGGAAACCGCACCGGGAATTGTAACGGACGGAACGCTTACGCTGACCGAAAATATAGCTGATTTGGGAGCGCTGTCGTGCGTTACTGAAATCGGAGAAAAAACAGAAAACTTTGATTTTAAGAAAATGTTTGAATCTTATGCTAAGCTTTGGATGGCAACCGCGTCAAGAGGATATTTGCAAAGTGTAGCATATAGCGATGTTCACAGCTCGGCAAGAGTTCGCACTGACCGTGTGTTGCAAAGCTGCGATAAGTTTTATGAAGTTTACGGAGTCGATGAAAGTGACGGCATGTATGTAGCTCCTGAGGCCAGAGTGACGATTTGGTAAAACAAATTAAGAGGAAGACCGGTTTGCATGAAACCGGCTGGTTGTTTCACAGATGAGTAAGGTTGACTTTTTGGTAAAAAGGTCATTTATTTAAGAAATGAGGGGTGTAAATGAAGTTTAAAAATTTTTTCTGCGTGCTGATATCCGCAGCGATTCTGTTTTCGGGAATCGCTGCTCATGCAACCGTTTTGCAGCATATAAACAGCGGCTCCATCGTCCATGATGACGGTTATGCAGCAGATGAGACGGTAACCTTCATCGTAGAGGTTGAAGGAGATCCGGCGTTGGTTTCCCGGCAGGCACAGGCTATGGGGGCGGAAGACTACATAAAAACCGCTGAAGCAAAGGAAGCAGAAGCAAAAATATTGAAAAAACAGGCAGACGTTGTTCGGGATATTGCAAACAACGTACAGGCGGGTGCAAAAAAAGGATATACCTATACCTCCCTGTTTAACGGCTTTTCTGTGGACGGAAAGTTCCGGGATCGGGAGGCGATTTTGGCGCTGCCCGGCGTGAAAAACGTATATATTTCACAAAAGCGTTATTTGCCAAAACCGTTCCTTGTCAGTGCAGGAGAGCAGACCGGTGTTCCGGATGCGGCGAAAGACTACGGATGGAATGGTGAAGGACAGGTGGTTGCAGTGATTGATTCCGAGTTTGACACCTCACATGAATTTTTTGCAGAACCAGTTGACAACCCGAAGTATACCAAAGCAGATATAGCGAAGATCATAAAAGAGGAAACGATGAATGTTTCCGTTGCTGCAAACCAGGTGTATGAAAACTCCAAAATTCCGTTCGCCTTTGATTATGGCTGCGATGATGCGGACACCTTTGACGACACTCCCGATTATATTCACGGTTCCCATGTGGCGGGTATTGTGGCGGGAAAAAATGGTAAGGGTCCGGAAGGCTCCCTGATGTCAGGCGTTGCGCCGGAGGCGCAGATGATTTTAATGAAGATAGGCGACCGTAACGGGGCACTGCTGGACGCGGCAATACTAGCGGCGCTTGAAGACGCTGTAAAGTTCGGCGTGTCGGCAATTAACATGAGCTTCGGATCCACATATGTACCCTCGTCACATCAATTGAATTATCAGTCGGTGCTCAGTGCGGCAAGAAATGCGGGGATATTTCTGTCTGCTGCAGCGGGCAACGAAAGCCGTGGTTTTAGAGAAGCGAAACCGACTGTGGAAAATATCGACTATTCTTCGTCCGGCATACCGAACGGCTATTCCGCGTCCACTTCTATAGCGTCTGTAGACAATCTATTTCAGTATAATGAAACGGGTAAGCTGATTTTAGCCGATGACAATGAGATTCCCTATATTCTTGCACATTCCGATTCAACGTTTGGAACGCTATTTGCAGATAAAACGCTGAAATATGAATACTGCGGACTTGGTAAGCCTGAAGACTTTGAAGGGCTGGATCTTGATGGAAATATTGCGCTGGTAAAGCGCGGCGAAATCGATTTTACTGAAAAGTCGGATAATGCAAAGGCAGCCGGCGCGGAAGGGATTATTATCTGGAATAACGTAGACGAATATTTGCAAACCTATCCGCTGTCGCTTCCTGGCGCTTTGGTGAGCCCTGATGTGGGACAGGCGCTTTGCGATGAAGAAAATAAGACAGTCACCGTTACGGACATTGTTTTAGAACAGATCAAACCGGATAATGCCGGCAGGCCGTCTTCCTTTACAAGCTGGGGTACAAACGAAACGCTGGAACTAAAGCCTGAGCTTTCCGCTCCCGGCGGTAATATTTATTCCTCCGTTCCCAATGATGAATATCAGTTTATGAACGGAACATCTATGGCGGCGCCTCACGTTACGGGGTTAGTGGCTTTAATGAATCAGTTTTACGAATCGAAACCTTTTGCAGAAAAGTATAATGATCTTGTGGGAAATGAAAAAGTTTCTTTATTTGAAAATCTGCTGATGTCCAGTGCGAAAGTCATAGAAGATGAAGACGGTGTGCCGTATTCGCCCCGCCACCAGGGGGCGGGTCATGCCAACATAAAGGCGGCGGTATCCACGCCTGTAATTTTACAGGGACCGGACGGGAAGGCAAAAATCAGTCTTGGACCGGATATTGAAAATAATTTTGCGTTACACTTTGTTGTAAAAAATCTTACAGACAACGAAGTGAGATATGACAAGCTGACCCTTGACGTTTTAACAGATGACTACATAAAAGAAACGGACGGGCAATATTATGTGGGGGATATGCGCCGTCTGACTGCCACTGCCGAAAGCAACCTGTCCGGCAGTGTTACTGTTCCTGCGGGAGAAGAGGCACAGATTGACGTGAAAGTAACGCTGGATGATGAAGAAATGGCGGCAAATGCTGAAATCTTTAAAAACGGTTTTTATATCGACGGTTTTGTGACGCTTACCTCCTCAGAAGAGCTCCCGGCGCTGAGTATCCCGTTTACGGGATTTCGCGGCGACTGGCAGAGCGCGCCGATTTTTGACACGACCATCTATGACGAGGGCGGAAGTACGCTGTATATTCCGAATGAGAAAGATGCGCAGGGAACTTTTCTCTATTCGGGCATTAACGGGACAGCCAGAGCATTGGGAAGAAATCCATTAACCGAGGAGAATATTGTAAACCGTGAATATATTGCCTTTTCTCCCGACGGAGACGGTTTGTTCGATACGCTGTCTTTGAACCTTCAGTCCCTGCGTTCGATGTCGTCTTTGCAGCTGCAGATCATCAATGAAGCGGATGAATGTGTGCTGACAGACACGCATAAGAGTATCGCGAAGTTTCTCCAATGGAAGGTGCCGTTTGAGAATTCTGATACGCTTGCTGACGGAAACTATACCTTCCGTGCATCCGGCGTGTATGACTATCCGGACGGCGAAGATGAATTTGACGATTGGTTTGAACTGCCGATTACGATAGATACCCAAAAGCCTGTGGTTACGGAGATTCAGGTTGAAGAAAACAAGCTGACGGTGACGGCGAAGGATAACCACTTTATATCCGGCATTGCAATCGGATATGTAAATGATGCGGGAGAGGAAATTTGGGACACGGTTGCTTTCGATCCCCTATCGGAGGAAGAACCGAATGAATTTTGTACGGCAGAATTTAATATAACGGGTATTGATGCAGAGGAAATAAGCCTTGAGGTTTATGACTATGCACTGAATGGAAGGATTGGCAAATTGTCGGATTTTACAGATGATATTTCCATAATCCTTACGGATTTTCAACAGTTTTTGGGAATGACAGCGGCGGATTTTACCGTTATCAATCGGACAGAAACCGAGGCCGACGGCGTTATGGTGCTTGCATTTTATGATGCAGACGGACGCTTGACTCACATGGAAAGCAAAGAAACAAAAGTTTTGCCCGGCGAGGAGACACATTCGCTGCGGACGGCTGTTAATACGGAAAACGCTGTGATAATGAAACTGTTTTTCTGGGATCAGATAACAACTATGCGGCCGCTGATTCCGGCGAAAGCATTTGATATTCAGTAACGGCAAAGATTGAATGAAAACTGAAAAGAGGTAGATGCAATGAAGAGAATATGGATAGCAGCTGTGACAGCCGCCCTGCTTTTAATGAGTGCAGTAAGCGCACACGCCTATTCAGGCAAGGCGTTTGCCAAAATGCCGACACGGCAGGCGGCAGGGGTTTATACGCAAATTACCGATACTGAGGGGAAAACGCATCTGGTAGACGGTGCTGTTAACGCCAAAACAATTGAAAACGGAGATTTTGCGGAAGAAATTGCAGAATATTCCATTTACTATGGCGAGGAATTGCTAATCCGTGTAACGCTTAATGATATTCTTCCTTCCGGTCAGACCAATCGTTTTGCAAAAAGCAGCGGACTTGTTGTAAACGGATTTTACAGCGTGAAATTTCCTCTTTCCGAAACGGAGAACACAGAAGTGTTTTTAACGGGCCTGTCCGACTCGAATGTCGATTTGGTTCAGAAAGCGATGATCAATGCAAAAATTGAAAATTCTCAGTTTTCCATGGAGTCGCTGGATTTTATCGATGCGGAAAAGACGAATTTGCCCGACGACGGCGACGATATGCTCTGCTGGGCTGCGACGACGGCTAATATGCTCCACTATACCGGCTGGGGTCAAAAGGCAGGGTTTTACAGCCCGGACGATATTTTGGATGAATTTCTCGCAGCTTTTGACGATAACGGCTCACTGATGCCATATGGACTTAATTGGTTTTTTGGCGGTATAAACGATCCGCAAGGATATGATGGCTGGGCGCAGGTTAAGGATTACGGCAACAGCGGGAAATATTTACCGGAGTATTCTGTAATGCAGAATATGGATCTCATAGACATTACGCAAGACCATAAACAGATTATTAAAGGGCTTGACGCACTTGAAAAAGGCTGTGGTATGGGAATTGCGCTGGGCTGGATGACAGACGGGGTTAGAAACGGCGGTCACGCGATTACGCTTTGGGGCTATATCATTGACAAGGATTTTCCCGAGGAAGACAGCAACCGCTATCAGGCGCTGATTGTGTCGGATTCTGACTTCGATATGCCGGAGGATTCCAACAGAAGAGTAGCGCCCAATAAGCTGTGCGTGCTGAATATGATACCGTATCAGGATGAAACTTATGACTCATGGCTTTTTGAAGGATACGCCGGCGGCAATTTTGGTCTGCTGGAGTCGTTAACGTATCTTACTCCTTACAGCGATGATATTGCGTATGAACCGGCGGATTCGGATGCGACGCTTGACGCCTTTACCGACTATGAATTTTTGGTAAGATCCCTATTGATTTCAAATGACAGTTTGGACAATTCAACCGTTTCAAAGGCGTTTGCCAAGGGAGATACCATCTATCTTACCCCGCTTTTTGAGAATAACAGTATGTGCACCTTTGCGGAGGGAAATGAGCTTTTCTATGACGTTATTGTAACGTCAAAGGAAAGCGGCGAGAAAAAGTTTGACCAAAGCGATTCCTACAGCGGCGGTATTGGCAGCATCGACCGTTCTAACATAGTGAAGACCCAAAAGACTGAATTTTCTGTTTCTGACTATGAACCGGGGGAATATACGGCGCATATCACGATAAGAAAGAGCAAGGATTATAAAGAAGCTCTTTATTATAACAATACATATTCATATGATTTTGTCGTTACGGATAAAACTTATGATCTTTCAAACGCAAAAATAACAGCGGAAACGAGCGAATTGGAAGACGGCGAAATTAAGGCCGCATTGTATTATGACGGTTTGGAGACCCTAGACATCCTGCAAAGAGATGACGTGCAGGTGAATCTGTATCATTCCTATTGCATCGGCGGTGAATGGAGCCCGTGGCAAAGGGCATATACCAATGATATTCCTGCTGTCGGCAAAAGGAGCATAGCAGAAGATGTACTGCCCGATCACTGCACACTGTATCCCAACGGGGAGAAGGTAAAATTCAGGCTTGCAATCGCTGCGGCAGATGAAACGATTCCGACAATCAACATATATTCGGACGAAATTGAGCTAAAATATATGAAACTCGGTCTTGAATTGGACGATTCCCACACCTTTGTATGTACGCCGATAGAAAGCGGCGGAAAATCTTTGGCAGACGGAGAGTGGATAGCGTTTCAGGTAAAAGATTTGTCAACGTATCCTTCAGGCGAGGATTTATTTTGTAACATCAAAATATATGCACAAAAGGGCGTTGAACAAGTTGAACTGGAAACATATGATAATGTTCCGGTTTCGCGCGGCGGAACTTCGGAGCTGATAAAATTTAATTCGTGGTCGGCAGATTTGGACGGAAAATATGATATAGTCGTAAAAATTGAGAGCGATTACAATTACGTAGAAAATCTTGTAAGCTCGCTGATTGTTGGAAAACATTATATATATGAAGTAACGACCGCAGAAGATGTTGTTGACAATCAGGACGGTAAAATATCTTTAAGAGAAGCTGTATCAATGCTGAAAGACAGCGACGAGGATCTTACAATTACATTCGCCGACGACGTGAACATAGTTTTTCTGAATGCACCGATTGTGATTGACAGTGACAGCAAAATCGAAATTGACGGACGCGGCGTTTCGATATATGGTTCTGAAAAAAGCCAGCTGTTTAAAGTGGAAAGCGGCGGAACGCTGCACTGCAATATGGTTGCACTGGACCGCGGCTACAGCAAAAACAGCGGCGGCGCGATTGAGAACAACGGCGGTGATGTGAAAATCGAAAACAGCGCAATTATCTGGTGTAAGAGCGGTGTATCGGGCGGCGGTATCTACTCAAACGGCGGAAGCGTTACGCTGAAAAATTGCAGCCTGTTGGAGAATACCTCCGGTTATGGCGGTGCTGTTGCAACAGACCATGGTGCAACAGTCAATTTGTTAAACTGCAATCTGTTTCAGAATAAGTCCAACGGCGGCGCGATATATAATAACGGCGGACATATGTCGGTAATTTACTGTACAATCGCTGATAATTTTGTATCGAAAGATTCTTTATTAAAAGTCGGCGGTATTACTTCTATCGGCACGACGGATGTGTTCGGTTCGATTATTACATTTAATGACGAGTGTGATTTAAGCGGAAAAATCAATGCATATGGCAATTATTTCGCTTATGCAGACGATAAGGTAACGCTTCATGATTATAATAAATACGGCGACGGGTTTCAAGCGTTTATGCTGAATGAGAATCTGAACATGATCTGTGAGCCTGTGGATACGGACGAGTGTTTGGGATACAGAACAAAGGTATCTGCTGTGGTTGAAAACGGGATATTTATAAAAAATCAAGAGGGAAAAATAGCGTATTCCGCTGACGGCAGGGAATGGATACTGACAGACGTCGATTCTGTGTTTACCGATGAGGAATATTCCCGCGATATGCTTGGAAAAGAACACGGCGCTTTGTTCGGCGCGAATTCTGATGCAGAGAATGAGACGAAGATCATCACCGGCGGAAACGGTTATCTGTATGTTTATGTGCCGAAACCGCAGGAGGCGGTGTTGATTGACAGGCGTGAAACGGACGATCGCCGTTTGTCAGGACTGAACTTATTAGAAGCTGATTTTAATTATGGAACAAACATAATTCAGCTTGAAGCGTATAATGGAAGTGAGGTGCGAAGCGTTATGCTGTGGAGCAGTATGGAGGACATGAAACCGCTTTGCACAGCGTTTGCAATCGATAAAGTAGAAGGAAAGTAATAGAAAGCTTGTGGTAAATAGTCTATAAAATAGACACAAAAGAGACAGCCCGCGCCTCAAGGCGCGGGTTGGTACCAGAATTTATAGCTCTTATGCAAACCACCCGTCTAACGGGTGGTTATGATTATTTTATGACGTAAATATATTCGTTTCGTGTGATGCGGGACATATTGTTAGTAGAAATTAAATTTCCGTGTTCGTCATAGGTCGATTTTCTCCAATATCCGTCGGAATTTTCAAAGGAAAGCTCGTTACCGTTTTTATCATAGGAATGTTTTTCCCAAGTTCCTGAAGAGTCTTCAAAATATATTACATTGCTGTATTCATCGTAGTTGTATTTTGCCCAATATTCACCAACAAGTTCGGAGTAGATGATACGATTGAATTCATCGTAAATAGCGTTTGTTTTCCGACCATCAGAATATTCTGAATGGGTTCTGTTCCCATTTTCGTCATAAATATGCTTGCTCCAAGAACCGTCGGAATTTTCGTAGTATATGGTATTCCCGTTCTCATCGCGTGTATATTTTGTCCAGTCACCATCCCAGTTTTCTTTGTAAATTAAACGGTTTTGTTCATCATAAACAAATTTTTCATATCTGCCGTTGGTGGCTTTCCAGCCAAGGTTGTTACCCCATTCATCATAAAACGTTTCCACAATTAAACCGTCGGAGTATTCAGAATAAATTTCGTTTCCGTTTTCGTCGTAAGAGTATTTAAACCAACGGCCATCAGATTTTTCCTGATAAATTTCATTTCCGTGTTCATCATAGAAAATTTTGTCCCAATCGCCGTTGGATCTTTGAGAAAAATAGGAATATCCATCATCGCTGTAAGAATATTCACCATAATCACCGCCAGAGTCTGCCCAGAAAATCAGTCTTCCGTCTTCGTCATAAGTAAACTTTCTCCAAGAACCGTCAGATTTTTCTAAAAATGTGTTATTTCCATTTTCGTCGTAGGTAAATTTGGTTTGAACGACGCCGTTATTATCTAATAGCGTGCGTACCCACACGCCTTTTTTCACTTTCACGGTTCTTGTTCTTTCGTTCCAGATGACCTCATTTCCGAACGCTTCGCTCACCGCGCGAACGGGAACCATAGTTCTGCCCGAGATGAGTTGAGCCGGAACCTCCAGCGCTTTAATTTTTCCGTTTACCGTCATTTCGTTGCTGTTAATTTTTAAAGAAATTTCAGTATCCTCTTTTTTCGCTGTAACGGTTTGCGAGCTTTCGTCCCAAATAACGTTAGCGTCCAGGCTTTCAAAAATTTCCCGCACAGGTACTAAGGTTCTGCCGTTTATTAACACGGGCGCCACATCTGTCTTAATTTCTTCGCCGCCTACTCTCAACCGTATGGGGCGCTCTGCTGAAACAAAGCCGCTGGTCCCAAGCAGAAGCATCACTGCAAAAAACACCGCAAACAATTTCTTCATTTACATTTCCCCCCCTTTTTTATTGATTATATCATGTAAATTTCAATATAGCAAGTGAAAAGGCTGAACAAAATTTGTTCAGCCTTTCGTTCATGTTCTTTATTCTTCTGTGTCTGGTTCTTCTGCTGATTCTTCCTCGTTATCCGCTTCGTCCGGCACATATTCGCCAACAGTTTCCTCAGGGGAAACGGTTTCGGCTTCTTCGTCCTCTTCCTCGTCAGTGCGGGCAATGGAAACCACCGAAACGTTATCATCTAACCGCATGAGCCTTACGCCCTTGGTAAGTCTTCCAATTCTGCTGATTTCCCGCGTTTTCATGCGGATTACCACGCCTTCGGAGGTGATGAGCATAATGTCGTCAGACTCTCTGACCACCGTTATGCCGGCAATGTTGCCGGTAGCGTCCGAGATACGGTAGGTGGTTACACCCTTGCCGCCCCTGGTCTGGGTTTTATACTCAGACAGCGGCGTTTTCTTGCCGAAGCCGTTTTCGGTTACCACCAGCAAATCATCACCCTCGCTGGCCGCACTCATTCCAACAACATAGTCGCCGTCAGAAAGCTTTATGCCGCGCACCCCGCGGGACACTCTGCCCATGGGGCGCACGTCGGCTTCGTTAAAGCGGATGCACATGCCGCCGAAAGTGCTTAAGATAATATCGTCGTCTCCGTCGGACAGACGCACGTTAATCAGTTCATCATCTTCGTCCAGCACAATTGCTGCCAAACCGCCTTTTCTTGCGGTGTTATACATCAAAAGATCAGACTTTTTCACCACGCCGTGCTTTGTGCCGAAGAACAAATATTTTCCTTCTTCGAATTCGCGCAGGGTGATGGCCGCAGTGATTTTTTCGTCGGAGTCAAGCTGCAAGAGGTTTACAATGGCCGTGCCCTTTGCCTGCCTGCCTGCCTCCGGAATTTCGTAGGCTTTCAGGCGATACATCTTGCCCTTTGAGGAGAAAAACAAAATGTGGTTGTGGGTGCTGGTTACAAACAGCTTTTCCACAAAATCCTCCTCCCTGGTGGTGATGCCTGTAACGCCCCTGCCGCCGCGGCGCTGAGATTTGTAAGTGTCCACCGGCAGGCGCTTTACATACCCAAAATGGGTTAAGGTGATAACCACTTCCTCCTCGTCAATTAAATCTTCAATGTTAATTTCATCGGCATAGGCAGTGATTTCGCTTCTGCGCTCGTCACCATATTTATCGCGGATGGCGATCAACTCATTTTTCACAATATCCAACACCAGGTGTTCGTCGGAAAGCACCTGGTTTAAATATTCAATCTGCTTCATCAGTTCCGCATATTCGTTGTCGATTTTCTCGCGCTCTAAGCCCTGCAAACGTGCCAGGCGCATGTCTAAAATAGCCTGTGCCTGAACGTCGGAGAACGAAAACCGTTCCATTAAGTTTGCCTTTGCGTCGTTGTAGCTGGAACGGATGATGGAGATAATCTCGTCAATGTTATCCAACGCTATCCGCAGGCCGTCTAAAATGTGGGCCCGGGCTTCCGCTTTCTTTAAGTCATATTTTGAGCGGCGCACAATAACAGATTCCTGGAACCGGATATAGTGGTCCAGCATTTCCCGCAGCGAAAGTGTTTTCGGCTGGTTGTCCACCAAGGCCAGCATGTTGATGGAAAACGTGTCCTGCAGCTGCGTAAATTTATAAAGCTGGTTTAAAATTACGCTGGCGTTGGCGTCGCGCTTCAGCTCTATTACCATGCGCATGCCTTCGCGGTCAGACTCATCGCGGATATCGGAAATACCGTCTACGCGCTTGTCTTTCACCAGTTCCGCAATCTTTTCAATCAGCCGCGCCTTGTTCACCTGATAGGGCAGTTCGGTTACTACTATGCGCTCTTTGTCGTGGGCCATCTGCTCAATTTCTGTGCGGGCCCGCATAATAATTTTGCCGCGGCCCGTGGTGTAGGCGCTGCGGATGCCGCCCAGGCCCATGATGATGCCGGCGGTGGGAAAGTCCGGCCCTTTTATGTAGCTGAGTAACTCGTCTGTGTCAATTTCCGGATTATCGATAACGGCGACAATGCCGTTGATTACCTCGGTTAAGTTGTGGGGCGGAATGTTGGTGGCCATACCCACCGCAATGCCCGATGAGCCGTTCACCAACAAACTGGGGAACCTGGAGGGGAGCACAACCGGCTCCTTCAGGTTTTCGTCGTAGTTGGGAATGAAATCCACCGTGTCTTTTTCAATGTCAGTAAGCATTTCTAAAGAGAGCTTAGACATTTTTGCTTCTGTGTAACGGTAAGCAGCCGGGGGGTCGCCGTCCACGGAACCAAAGTTACCGTGGCCGTCTACCATGGGATAACGCAGGGAGAAATCCTGCGCCATGCGCACTAAGCTGTCGTAAACCGCTGCGTCGCCGTGGGGGTGATATTTACCGAGCACGTCGCCGACGGTGGCCGCGCACTTTTTATACGGCTTGTCCGGCGTAAGACCGGCTTCATACATCGTATATAAAATACGTCTGTGAACGGGCTTCAAACCGTCGCGCACATCAGGCAGCGCACGGCCCACGATAACGCTCATGGAATAGTCGATATAGGACTTTTTCATTTCTTTGTTCAAATCGACATTTATAATATTCTGCAAAGCATCTTCAAGCATTTTCTACAGTCCTTTCGGTTAAATGTCCAGGTTGTTTACATATTTCGCGTTCGCCTCAATAAATTCCCGCCGGGGCTCAACGTTGTCGCCCATTAAAATGGTGAAAATTTCGTCCGCTTTCACCGCGTCGTTCAGTTCCACACGCAAAAGTGTTCTTTTTTCTGGATCCATGGTGGTTTCCCAAAGCTGTTCCGGGTTCATTTCACCAAGACCTTTATAGCGCTGAACCTTTGCGTCCTGCCCGATTTCGGCGAGGGCATCTTTTAGCCCCTCGTCGGTATAGGCATAAAGCTCTTTTTTGCCCTTATAAATTTTGTAAAGGGGAGGCTGCGCAATGTAAACATAGCCGTTTTCCACCAAAGGACGCATGTGACGGAAGAAAAATGTCAGCAGCAGCGTTCTGATGTGAGAGCCGTCGACGTCAGCATCGGCCATTATAATGATTTTGTGGTAGCGAAGCTTTTCAACATCAAAGTCGTCGCCAATTCCGGCGCCCAGGGCCATAATAACCGGCTGTAGCTTTTCGTTTCCATAAACCTTGTCCAAGCGCGCCTTTTCCACGTTAAGCATCTTTCCCCAAAGGGGCAGAATTGCCTGAAATTCACGGTCGCGCCCCTGTTTAGCGGAGCCGCCGGCAGAATCACCCTCGACGATATAAATTTCTGTGTTTTCAGGATTTCTGTTGGCACAGTCTGCCAGCTTGCCCGGCAGAGTGGAGGACTCTAAAGCAGATTTTCTTCTGGTTAAATCCCTGGCTTTTCTTGCGGCTTCCCTTGCTCGGGAGGCAGTCAGGGCTTTGTCAATCACAATCCGTGCCACGGCGGGGTTCTCTTCTAAAAATGCGTCCAGCTTTTCGCTCATGGCAGAATCGGTCAAACCGCGAACCTCGCTGTTACCCAGCTTGGTTTTGGTCTGCCCCTCAAACTGGGCCTCTAAAACTTTCACAGAAATAACTGCCGCCAGGCCTTCCCTCGCGTCGTCGCCGCTTAAGTTTTTGTCGCCGTCTTTCATCAGTCCGTGGCGTTTGGCATAGTCGTTAATAATGCGGGTTAAAGCCGCCTTAAAACCAATTTCATGGGTACCGCCCTCGGTGGTGCAAATGTTGTTTGCAAAGCTGATAATGTTTTCGGAATATGCATCGGAATACTGCATGGCAACCTCAATCACCATGTCCTTTTGCTCCGCTTCAAAGTAGATAACCTCATCGTGGAGCACAGTTTTGTTCTTATTTAAAAACGCAACAAACTCTTTAATGCCGCCGTCATACTTCATGTCGGCGGTTTGTCCGTCATCCCGCTTGTCGGTCAGCACAATGCGCAGGCCCTTGTTCAAAAACGCCTGTTCCTGAAGTCTGGTATGCAGCGTTTCAAAATCAAATTCAAGGGTTTCAAAAATTTCGCCGTCGGGCTTAAAAGTAACTCTTGTTCCCGTTTTATCCGTGTTGCCGATAATTTTTAAAGGCCCGCAGGAATGGCCCCGCTCATAGCGCTGAAAGTGAACATGCTCACCGTCAGACACCTCAACTTCTAAATATTCCGACAGCGCGTTTACAACTGACGCGCCCACACCGTGCAAACCGCCGGAAACCTTATAGCTTCCGCCGCCGAATTTGCCGCCGGCGTGCAAAATGGTGAACACAACCTCCACGGTGGGAATTCCCATCTTAGGCTGAATGCCAACCGGAATGCCGCGCCCATCGTCCACAACGGTGATGGAGTTGTCGCCGTTAATGTCAACATAAATATTTTTACAGTATCCGGCCAGAGCCTCGTCGATACTGTTGTCCACAATCTCATACACAAGATGGTGGAGCCCCCGTTCAGAAGTAGAACCTATGTACATACCCGGCCGTTTGCGAACGGCTTCAAGGCCTTCTAAGACCTGAAGTTGGGAACCGTCATAGTTCGTATCTACTTTGATGTCCATGTTTTTGCCTCCTAAAAAATCAACTTAAAAATAGAATGTAACATTATAAAACAAACGTAAAAATAACGCTAAAAATAACTTATATTCATTATAACACAAAATAAGCCGAAAATCAAATTTTTTTAGAAAAAAAGAATGAAATAGTTTTTCCGTATCGATTTTACGTTGCCAAATCGTTGCCATTATACTACCATTAATTTATTGTATTGGTAAATTTAAAATTTCCTTTACAATTTTAAATAACGGCAAAAAAATGCCCCGGTTCTAAAAAAGAAAACCGGGACGTTTTTCGGTGGAATTTTAAACAGTTGGATCTGCCGGCACCTCGGCCTGTTCTGTCTCTGTCAGCAGGGCGGACTGATATTTCTCCAAAATCGAGGTTTCTAAGTCGTCGCGCATTTCAGAGTTAAT
>ERZ773225.3218-NODE-3218-length-15046-cov-6.041558_pt1 | contig 15046 bp, 13 predicted proteins | sample MGYA00580993_ERZ773225 | MGnify/ENA primary metagenome ERZ773225 (study PRJEB29015, sample SAMEA2737748) | human gut metagenome | biome: human gut; feature: human-associated habitat; material: faeces | place: China | collected 2012 ... | reverse complement strand
AAAAAGCCAGACATTTAGCCTGTTTCGACGATAGTGACGCAAGTGACGCAGATGTGCGTAAAGGCCGTTAGAGTACATTTACACGAACCTTTCGTCCGTGACCGTATGCCCTGCGAGGCGGGTGCGGCGCATGTCTATTATGCGCTGATTGTCGCTGCCGCGGAACATCAGCTTCAGGTTCTTGCGCTCCTCTATAAATTCGCCGTCAACCAGCGTGTCTATAAGGCCGAGCAGCTTGTCCGTTGCATCGCAGCGGTAGGGGGAGGGGGAAAGCAGGTCCCGCTCCAGCGTGCAGCCCGTGTAGCACCATATGTCCTTTGAGGGGAAGCGTTCCTTAACGCGGCGCACGAAGGGAAGCAGCGCCGCCTGGTTCTGCGGCTCCATAGGCTCCCCGCCCAGCAGCGTAAGCCCGTTTATATAGGAAGGAGCAAGCGCTTCCATAAGCTCCCGCTCAGTATCCGCATCAAACGGTTTGCCGTTTGTAAAGCTCCATGTTTCCCTGTTGAAACAGTTTTTGCAATGCCTGTTGCAGCCGGATACGAACAGCGTTACCCTAACGCCCAGCCCGTTTGCAATGTCGGTCTTTTTAATCTCGCTGTAATACATTATAAGTGCAGCACCCTGTCCTTAATCTCCTGCGTGCGGCCCTGGTTCCAGAACTGCGTACCTATGTAGCCGCAGGTGCGGCGGGCAACGTTCATGGTGTCCTGATCCTGATTGCCGCATTGCGGGCAGGTCCATACAAGCTTGCCGTCCTGCTCCTTAATGGTTATTTCGCCGTCCCAGCCGCATTTCTGGCAATAATCGCTCTTTGTATTAAGCTCGGCGTAAATAATATTGTCGTAAATAAAGCGCATCACCTGCAAAACGGCCTCAATATTGTTCTGCATGTCCGGCACCTCAACGTAGCTTATGGCCCCGCCGGGGGAAAGATGCTGGAACTGCGCCTCAAAGCCCAGCTTCGTGAAGGCGTCTATCTTCTCGGTAACGTGAACGTGATAGGAATTGGTGATGTAGCCCTTGTCCGTCACGCCGGGGATTATGCCGAAACGCTTCTGTAAGCATTTGGCGAATTTATACGTTGTGGATTCAAGCGGGGTGCCGTAAAGGGAATAGTCTATGTTCTCCGCTTCCTTCCATTGTTTGCACTTGTCGTTCATTTTCTGCATTATCTGCAGGGCGAACGGGGTGGCCGTGGGGTCCGTATGGCTGCGGCCTGTCATGAACTTTACGCATTCGTAAAGCCCCGCGTAGCCAAGCGATATTGTGGAATACCCATCGTAAAGCAGCTTGTCTATAGGCTCTCCCTTCTTCAGCCGCGCGCATGCGCCGTATTGCCAAAGTATGGGCGCGGCGTCGCTCAGCGTGCCTTTAAGACGGTTGTGCCTGTATTGCAATGCCCTGTGGCAAAGCTCCAGCCGATCTTCGAATATCTGCCAGAATTTTTCCACGTTTCCGCCGGAGGAAAGCGCCACGTCCGGCAGGTTTATGGTAACAACGCCCTGGTTGAAGCGGCCGTAGTATTTATGCTTGCCGGGTTCGTAATTGAGCGCGTTTGCAATGTTGCCCACGCCCGCGTCGGTGAACCTATCCGGCGTAAGGAAGCTGCGGCAGCCCATGCAGGTGTAAACGTCGCCCTTAAGCTCGCGCATCTTCTTCGCGGAAATATAGTCCGGCACCATGCGCCTTGCGGTGCACTTCGCAGCCAGCTCCGTAAGGTAATAGTAAGGCGAATCGGGGTAAATATTGTCCTCGTCCAGCGTGTATATAAGCTTTGGGAACGCAGGCGTTACCCAAACGCCCTTTTCGTTCTTAACGCCCTGATAGCGCTGCAAAAGCGTTTCTTCGATAACCATGGCAAGGTCTTTCTTTTCCTGCTCGTTCTTAGCCTCGCCCAGATACATGGATACCGTTACGAACGGCGCCTGACCGTTTGTGGTCAAAAGCGTTACCACCTGATACTGTATCGTCTGCACGCCGCGGCGTATTTCTTCCCGGAGGCGCTTTTCAACTATTGCGGAAAGCTTCGCTTCGTCATGCTCAACGCCAAGGTCGTCCATCTCCGCTTCCACCTGAGCGCGTATCTTTTTGCGGGAAACGTCAACAAACGGCGCAAGATGGGCAAGCGATATGCTCTGCCCGCCGTATTGGTTGGAGGCAACCTGCGCGATTATCTGCGTTGCAATGTTGCACGCGGTCGAAAAACTGTGCGGCCGCTCTATAAGGGTGCCGGTTATAACGGTGCCGTTTTGCAGCATGTCCTCAAGGTTCACAAGGTCGCAGTTATGCATATGCTGGGCAAAATAGTCCGTATCGTGGAAATGGATAACGCCTTCGTTGTGCGCTTCAACTATTTCCTTTGGCAGCAGTATGCGGTTGGTAATATCGCGCGAAACCTCGCCTGCCATATAGTCGCGCTGGGTGGAATTGACAACGGGGTTCTTGTTGGAGTTTTCCTGCTTTGCTTCCTCGTTGTTGCATTCAATAAGGCTGAGTATTTTATCGTCCGTGGTGTTGGACTGGCGGACGAGCGTGCGCGTATAGCGATAGGTAATGTAATTCTTGGCCACCTCAAACGCGCCGTGCGCCATAATCTGCTTTTCCACCATGTCCTGAACCTCTTCAACGCTGGGGGAGCGGCCGAGCCTTTCGCAGCTTAATACAACGCTTTCGGCTATGCGCTGTATCTGCACCGGCGTCATGCGGATGCTTTCGTCAACGGTTGCGTTGGCCTTGCCTATGGCAACGATTATCTTTGAAATGTCAAACGCGGCCTCCGAGCCGTTCCTCTTGATTATCTTCATAATAAAAATACCCCTCTGCAAATATAAAACCGAGCCGCATGGCGCTTTGATGCCCTGCGCATGACCGCCTGTGCACCCGTTAGCTTATTATATCCCCTGCGGCACAATTTGTCTATATATTGTTATAATAAAATATTCCAATACACGATATATTGTGTAGTTCGATGAATTTAAGCAGACACATATGGTATGCCTAACAATAAATCCCCAAGTTTCGGGCAATGCCATAAAGCGGTTGAGAATGGGCGGCGGGTGTGGTATGATTTATCATAAAACTGTTATATCCATAATGAGATGCAGCATGAAGCTTTATACCATAATAGAAGGAAAGGGGATAAGCCATGTTTGACGCGCACATACATTCTTCCATGTCGTTCGATTCGTCCGTCCCGCGGGAGGACGTTGTTGCAGAGGCTGTAAAGCGGGGCTTTTACGGGCTGTGCTTTACCGATCATTACGATGTTGTGGATAGCTATGGCAAGTTTGTTTCCGATTACGATTGGGAAGGCACGCGCATGGCGCGGCAGCGCGCCCTTGCCCGCGCCGGAGGACGCATAATAGTAAATAACGGCATAGAGCTTGGCAACGCGCCATATGGCTTTGCCGCGGCCGAAAGCGTGCTTAATGCGGAGCCGGAGGTGGACTTTGTGCTTGGCTCCATACATAACGCAAGCGAAAAGCTTGACTATAAGGATTACTATTTTGTTGATTATACCGATACGGACATATGCTATAAATATCTTGACGATTACTTTATTCAGCTTGAAAAGCTGGTGGAGTGGGGCAATTTCGATTCGCTTGCCCATGTGCCCTATCCGCTAAGATACATGATGCAGCGCGACGGCATGGACGTTGACATGGCGCGCTATCAATCAAGCATAGATTCAATGCTGCGTACGCTTATAAGGCGCGGGCAGGCGATAGAGATAAACGCCGGCAAAAAGCCATATATAATGCCGGAATACGCTTACCTTCTCGATCGCTACCGCGCGCTCGGCGGCAGGCTTATAACCGTTGGTACCGATGCGCACAGCATACCTCAGTTCGGCATGGGCCTGAAGGAAGCGTATATGCTGGCGCTTGAAAAGGGCTTTGAAAGCGTTGCCGTATTCAAGCGCCGTAAATGCGAGCTTGTGAGCATCAGGAAGCTGCTTGCACTTGAATGATTCTGCCGCCAAGGCTTTCATACACCCTGTGGGATATTGAAAGCACCGTGCGCCCTGCCGATGCGCGCCTGAGCGCATCCAGCACCCTTGCTTCCGTCTCCGCAATATCCGCGGCATCCCTGCCGCCTATCGTTATCGTGCCGGAATTTGGCTTATACAGCCCCAGCAGCAGCTTGAATATGGTGCTCTTGCCCGCGCCCGTGCGGCCAACGAGCGTCACCTGCTCGCCCTGCTTCACCGTGAAAGATATATCGTTCAATACTATCCGCCCATCATAACCGAATACAACGTGCGAAAGCACAACATCTCCTTCGGGCGCTTTGCCGCCGCGCTCCGCAGCCATGCGGCGCTCCTCCCGCGCAAGGAAAATGGAATGGGTACGGCAGATGAACGCTTGCAAGGCACAGGCAGAGGAAATTGTGAAAATCGAATTGATTTACGATTGAGTGAGGAAGTCCGGGCAGAAAACTGTTCGGACTTTTCTCATATATTCCAAAGTTGCGGTAGAATTGTTCACAAGTTTTATGGTATAATTTGAATACAAAAATTGAGCAACAAATCGGAAGTTGTGGAGGTGATCTACATGGCAAAACACGAGTTTGGAATTATGATGGATGCTCCTCAGCAGGGCAAGCGATATGACGAGTATGAGCCGTGGAAATATGCCTGTATTTCTGTTGATGACGCCTATTTGGAAGGCGTTGTCGAAAGGCTTACATCCATTGACTTCTATTGGCATACACTTTCCGTCAAAGGCAAAGGGCTTGCATACTGTGGTGTTACACTTGTTCCACCTTGTTCGCTAAAGGCATTTATTGATGTCATTGCAGATAATTCTGAACTATCCGAACTAAAAAAGCTGTTAGAAAAGGCATTAAGCAATAACAAGTGGGTAATTCATTACGGACTCTGATAGAGACAACTTTCAGTTTGTCGAACTGATAAAAACCCTTTAGGAACTAAAGGGCGCACTTCTATACTCTCCTAACGGGAGTATCGTGCGTCCTGCGGAGCTTCATTCTCCGTCAGCAGGAGGATACTGCATGACCGAGAATGTTGCGTCACTTCGTTCCGTCAAGGGGGCTACACCCCCTTGCGCTGCTAAAGCGGCTATCCCCTGTGGACTTGCCGCCAGCAAGTTTGAAGATTAGACATAAACAAATCCTCCGCATGGTCTAAGCCATACGGAGGATTAACTGTTTTACGGACACCCGTCTATGCACGGGCCTGACTTTATAATGCGTTATAGCTTCACTCAGCCTGGAATATTATGGGCTTGCCGCCGCAATACAGCATGCCGCCGCTTACGGTAACGGTAGAGGAGTCTATCAGGTTTTCGTATTCGCCGTCCGGCACGGCTATGCTTACGTCCGCCCCTTTAGCCTTCAGCGAGAATATGCCCACGAACCGCTTGCCTTGGCTTCCGCGCTGCATAACGGCAATGTCGTTTGTATCATCCGCCGCTGCGGTAAACCAGTCCGCTTCGCCGAAGCGCTGCTTTATGCCGTAAAGCGTGCGCATGAGGCCGCTTATGTCGCGCCCGGTATTGCGGTCCATTTTATCTATGTCAAAAAGGCTGGGCAGATGGTCGTTTTCAAACTCCTGACCGGCGTATATGAGAGTTGTGCCCTTTATGAAATAGAGCATGGCGGTGTAATTGATAAGCGCGCGTTCATCGCGCACAAAGGAGCATATGCGCGGCTGGTCGTGGTTTTCAAGAAAGCGCAGCTTATTGTAGTTGGCAGGGTAGCAGCCCTCCTGAAAGTTGAGCATGTCCGTATAATGGCTCAGGGCAGCTTCACCGCGCAGATATTTATCAAAAACCTCACGCACGTCGTATTCGTATTCCATGTCGAACGCGGAATAAGCGTCGTAATCAAGCGCTGAATATATGCCCTGCCTGCGGGCCAAGCAGCCGTAGCTTAAATGCACCGTCTCCGCAAGCCATATGCAGTCCGGATTGACCTTAGCCACGGCGTCGCGCGCCTGCCGCCAGAACTCCACCGGCACGAATGACGCCACGTCGCAGCGGAAGCCGTCCACAATCTTTGCCCACATAACGAGCGTATCCGTAAGGTATTGCCAAAGGGCGCGGTTATTGTAATCCAAATCTATAACGTCCGCCCAGTCGCCCATCTTGTTGCCGGGCTTGCCGGCGGCATTATGGTAAAAGAACTCCGGATGCTCATTATAAAGCACGGAATCGGGCGAGGTATGGTTATATACAACGTCTATCATGCATTTCATGCCGCGCGCGTGTATTTCGCCCACAAGCGCCTTAAAATCGTCCAGCGTGCCGTATTCGGGGTTAACGCTTCTGTAATCACGGTTGGCATACGGGCAGCCGAGCGTACCCTTCTTGCCCACTATACCTATAGGATGAATCGGCATGAACCATATTATGTCCGTACCCAGCGCGCGTATGCGGTCAAGGTCGCCCGCCACGGCGGCAAAGGTGCCTTCGGCCGTGTGATTGCGCACATACACGGAATATATCACCTGCTTTTGCAGGGCAGCGTTTGTTTCCTTAGCCATTTGTAATTACCTCCGCAAAATCTATGCCGAGATTTTAGCACAAATCCACGGGTTTGCAAGGGGGGAAAATATAAAAAGAAGGGACGCTACCGCGTCCCTTCACAGCCTATCGCATTACATTTTGTTTAGCTGTTCAAGCCTTGCTTCAAGCTTGCCCAGCATATCTTCCGCTGCGGCGAGCTTTTTGCGCTCTTCGGCTATTACCTTTTCGGGGGCCTTGGCCACAAAGCCGGCGTTGTTCAGCTTGCCGCTGCTGCGCTCTATGTCCGCGCGAACCTTGGCGGCTTCCTTGTTCAGGCGTTCGCGCTCCTTGTCCACGTCTATAAGGTCGCTCAGGGGGATGAACGCTTCCGCGGCCTGTGCCACGGCGGAAACAGCGTTTTCGGGTATGCCGGTCTTGTCCTGCTGAATGGCAACGTGCTCCGCGCCGGCAAGCTTCATTATATAGGGTATGCTTGCTTCAAGCGCTTCGGCCTTCGCGCCGTGCGTAACCAGGGTCATGCTCAGCTTGCGGCTGGGCGCAACGCTCATCTCCGCGCGAATGTTGCGCGTGGCGCGGATAAGGTCCATAACCTCTTCCATGGTCTCCGCCTCCTCGGGGAAGTCCCACTCCGCCTGCGCGGTGGGCCATGCGGAACGCATAATGGTTTCCTCGCTGTTGGGCAGGTTAAGGTAAAGCTCTTCCGTTATGAACGGCATGAACGGATGCAGCAGCTTGAGCGAATCGGTGAGCGCACGGCAAAGTATTGCGCGCACGTTGGCCTTCTGCTCCTCGTCGTCGCCATTCATGCGGGGCTTGGCAAGCTCGATGTACCAGTCGCAGAATTCGGTCCATACGAAGTCGTATATCTTCTGCGCCGCAAGGTTAAGGTCAAAGCCGTCCATGTTGGCGGTTATCTCGCGGATTATGGTATTGAGCCTGTTCAGCAGCCACTTATCGGCTATGTCAAGCTTGGCTATGTCTATTTCGCCAACCTCTGCATCGCCTATGTTCATAAGCACGAAGCGCGTTGCGTTATAAAGCTTGTTGCAGAAGTTGCGCGCGGCTTCAACCTTCTTTGTGCCGAAGCGCATATCTCCGCCCGCTCCGTTGCCGGTAACAAGGCTGAAGCGCAGGCTGTCCGCGCCGTATTGCTTTATTATTTCCAGCGGATCCACGCCGTTGCCAAGGGATTTGGACATCTTGCGCCCCAGCTCGTCCCTCACAAGGCCGTGAATGTAAACATGGGAGAACGGCTTTTGATGCATCACTTCCATGCCGAACACTATCATTCTGGCTACCCAGAAGAATATTATGTCGTAGCCGGTAACAAGGGTGCTGGTGGGATAGAAGTATTCAAGCTCCTTTGTATGCTCCGGCCACCCAAGCGTTGAAAACGGCCACATGCCGCTGGAGAACCAGGTATCCAGCACGTCCTCATCCTGATGCACATGGCCGCCGCACTTGGGGCAGCACGCGGGCGCGGATTCGGCAACTATGGTTTCGCCGCAATCGTCGCAGTAGTAGGCAGGGATCCTGTGTCCCCACCAAAGCTGGCGGGAAATGCACCAGTCGCGTATGTTCTCCATCCAGTTATAATAGGTCTTGTCGAATCGCTCGGGCACGAATTTCACTTCGCCGCTCTTAACAACGTCTATCGCGGGCTTTGCAAGGGGCTTCATGCTCACGAACCACTGCTTGCTCACCAGCGGCTCAACCGTGCTGTGGCAGCGGTAGCAGGTGCCAACGTTGTGGCCGTAAGGCTCTATCTTTACCAGATTGCCGGCCGCTTCAATATCCGCCACCAGCTTCTTGCGGCATTCCATGGTGGTCAGCCCTTCGTATGCGCCGCCAAGCTCGTTTATATGCCCATCGTCCGTGAACACGCGCATAACGGGCAGGTTGCACCTTACGCCGACCTCAAAGTCGTTGGGGTCATGCGCGGGGGTTATCTTCACGGCGCCCGTGCCGAATTCCTTTTCAACGTATTCGTCTGCTACGATGGGTATTTCGCGCCCCACAACGGGGATAACTACGGTTTTACCAACTATGCCGGCATAGCGTTCGTCGTCCGGATGCACGGCTATCGCCGTATCGCCAAGAATGGTTTCGGGGCGGGTGGTGGCCACGGTTATGGAATAGCTCTTGTCCGGCGCATCGTAACGCACGTGCCAAAGATGGCTCTGCTGTTCTTCGTATTCAACCTCCGCGTCGCTCAGCGCGGTCTTGCAATGCGGGCACCAGTTTATTATCCTGTCCCCGCGGTAAATAAGGCCCTTGTTGTAAAGGTCAACAAACACCTTGGTAACGGCCTTGGAGCAGCCTTCGTCCATTGTGAAGCGTTCGCGGTCCCAGTCGCAGCTGGCGCCAAGCTTCCTGAGCTGCTTTACTATCCTTCCGCCGTATTCCTTTTTCCAGTCCCACGCGCGCCGCAAAAACGCCTCGCGTCCTATGTCGCGCTTGTCAAGGCCTTCCTTGGCCATCTGTTCGATTATCTTTACCTCGGTGGCTATGGACGCATGGTCGGTGCCGGGCAGCCACAGCGTTTCAAACCCGGCCATGCGCTTGTAACGGATAAGCGCATCCTGCAGCGTTTCGTCTATTGCGTGGCCTATGTGCAGCTGACCGGTTATGTTCGGTGGGGGTATGACTATGCAATACGGCTCCTTGTCGGGATTAGGCTCGGCATGAAAATAGCCGTTCTTTTCCCATTTTTCATACAGCCTGTCTTCCACGCCCTGATGGTCGTAAGACTTTGGCATCTCCTTCATGGTACTCTCTCCTCCTGAAAAAATAGTTTGTTTGGTAAAATAAAAGAAGCTTCTGTCCCTGATTAAAGGACGGAAGCTCCGCGGTACCACCTTTGTTGGGCATGATATGCCCCGCTCTATGCGCCTTAACGCGGCGCGCACGTTTCGGACTACTGCTGTTTCATCCAAAATAGCTCCAAAGCGACCTTCCGCCAATCTTCGCAAGCAGCCCTTTCAGCCGGTGAAGCCGCATCTCTTTTGCAAAGGAGCTTGGCGTACTCCTCTTTTTCTGCGCTATTACTGTATTCTATGCGCTGATGCCCGCTTTGTCAAGCCGAAAACGGCATATTTTCATAACGCATTTGCATATGGCTTTTCCGCATGATAAAATGCAAGCATATTGAACGGAAAGGCGGCGAGCGGCATGAAGGCGTTACCGGGCGAATTTCTATCCCGTATGCAGGCGGAACTGAAGGGCGACTACGCGGCATTTTTAGAAAGCTATAATAATGAAAGCGTGCGCGGGCTGAGGGCGAATACGCTCAAAGGGAACGCGGATGCAATTGCCGCGCTTTGCCCCGTTAAGCTTGAAAGGGTGGATAATACGGCGGACGGTTTCCGCCTTATGGAAGCATGGGAAGGAGTGGGTTTAAGTCCCGTACACATGGCAGGGCTTATATATATGCAGGAGCCGAGCGCCATGCTGACCATTGCCATTGCGGATATACACCCGGGCATGAAGGTGCTGGATATGTGCGCGGCGCCCGGCGGCAAAACGGGAGCCGCGGCGGCAAGGCTAAACGGGCAGGGGCTTATAGTATCCAATGAAATAGTGCCAAGTCGCGCCAAAATACTCGAATCCACCGTTGAGCGCATGGGTATAGCTAACGCGGCGGTGATAAGCCGCAGGCCGGACGAGATTGCAAAAGCGATGCCGGAGTATTTCGACAGGGTGATAGTCGATGCGCCGTGCAGCGGGGAGGGCATGTTCCGCAAGGATGAGCGCGCAATAGAAGAATGGAGCGCGGAGCATGTTTCTTCCTGCGCCAACAGGCAGCGGCTTATACTTGAAAGCAGCGCGCAATGCGTTGCCAAAGACGGCATGCTGATATATTCCACCTGCACTTTCTCACGCGAGGAAAACGAGGACAATATAGCGTGGTTCCTTAAAACGCATACGGATTTTGAACTTGCTGAGCAGCACAGGCTTTATCCGCACACCTTCGCCGGCGAGGGGCACTTTGCCGCGGTGCTTAGACGAAAGGGCGGCAGCGTGCGCCCTTATGCGCCGCTGAAGCTTACCCCGTGCAAAGATAAGGCGTATGCCGAATTTATTAAAGATACGTTCACGGTGCCGCCCAAGGGCACGGCATATGCTTATCAAAACGGTGTGAACATAATTTCCGCGGAGCTGCCTGAAGCGATAGCGCCCATGCTCAGGCGCAGCGTTGGAGTTTATGCGGGGGAACTGCAAAAGGGACGCTTTGTGCCGCACCACACGCTGGTTATGGCGGAGCACGGCGGCGAATACGCCCGTATGCTGTCGCTTGACGAAAGCGACGCGCGCCTTGCGGCATATATGCGCGGGGAGGAGATAAACTGCCCTGAGGCTTGGCGCGGGTACTGCGCCGTGGCGTATCGTAACCACTCGATAGGCTGGGGCAAGGCGGTTGGCGGCAGGCTGAAGAACCATCTTCCAAAGGGCTTGAGAGCATGGTGAACGGCATACTGAAATGCAATAAAATAATGGTTATAGGCTGCCCGGGCGGCGGCAAAAGCACGTTTGCAAGGGCATTGGGCGAAATAACCAAGCTGCCGGTATATCATTTGGATATGCTTTTCTGGAATGCGGACAAGACAAACGTAGACAGGGAAACGTTCCTTTTACGGCTTGGCAGCGTGCTTGAAAAAGACCGTTGGATAATAGACGGCAATTACAGCTTTTCAATGGAAATGCGGCTGAAGGAATGCGATGCGGTGTTCTTTTTGGATTACCCGGCGAAGGTATGCCTTGACGGGGTGCGCACGCGCATGGGCAAGCCGCGGCCTGATATGCCGTGGATAGAGCAGGAATATGATGAGGAGTTTATTCAATTCATAAAGAGCTTCAAAACGGAGCGCTGCCCGCAAATATACGCCCTGCTTGAAAAATACCGCGATAAGCCCAAGGTTGTTTTCAAGACACGCGCGGAGGCGGAGGAGTTTCTTGAAGCGGTAAGAGACAAAACAAAATAAAACAGCGGCACGGCGCATTGCACAGACATGCGTTGTGCGGTATAATTTCAAAAAATCGCACGATAGGCAGCAGAGGAGAAGGAGAAGCGTAAAAATGGAACTGAACGGGAAGATATGGCTTGCAAAGTCGGACGAAAAGGTGTTTCTTGAGCCCAAAATGGCCAATCGGCACGGCTTCATTGCCGGCGCAAGCGGCACTGGCAAAACAATAACGCTCAAGGTGCTGGCGGAGTCCTTTTCTCAGCTGGGCGTGCCGGTGTTCCTTGCGGACATAAAGGGAGACCTTGCCGGTATGTGCAAGGCGGGCGTGCATAGCGAAAGCATGGAAAAGCGCATAAATAAGCTTGGGATAGAGGATTGGCGCTACCGCGTGTTCCCAACGCGCTTTTGGGATATATACGGCGAATACGGCCACCCCGTAAGGACAACCGTAAGCGAAATGGGGCCGATGCTTTTGAGCAGGCTGATGGACCTGAGCGACGTGCAGAGCGGCGTATTGAACCTTGTGTTCAAAATTGCGGACGATAAGGGGCTGCTGCTCATAGACATAAAAGATCTTAAGGCCATGCTGCGCTACGTTGGCGAAAACCGGGCGGAGTTTTCCGCGGAATACGGAAACATGAGCGCGCAGAGTCTGGGCGCGATACAAAGGAGCCTTATAACGCTTGAGGATGAGGGCGGCGCGGAATTCTTCGGCGAACCGGCGATAGATATACGCGACTGGATGCAGCGCGACGAGCAGGGCAGGGGATACATAAACGTGCTGCACAGCGTGAAGCTTGTGCAGAATCCTACGCTGTATGCAACGTTCATGCTGTTTTTGATGAGCGAGCTGTTTGAAAAACTGCCGGAGCGCGGAGACGCCGAAAAGCCGGAGATGGTGTTCTTCTTTGATGAGGCGCATCTTTTGTTCAGCGACGCGCCGAAGGTGCTTGTGCAGAAAATCGAGCAGGTGGTTAAGCTTATCCGCTCAAAGGGCGTAGGCATATATTTCATTTCGCAAAGCCCGTCGGACATTCCGGACAGCGTGCTTGCGCAGCTTTCAAACCGCGTGCAGCATGCGCTCAGGGCATATACGCCAAGCGAACAGAAGGCTGTAAAGACCGCCGCGCAGACATTCCGCGCAAATCCCGCGTTCGATACGCAAACGGCAATAATGGAACTTGGCGTTGGCGAGGCGCTTGTATCCTGCCTGGATGAAAACGGCGTGCCGGGCATAGTGCAGCGCGCGTTCATACTGCCGCCGCAAAGCCGCATGGGCACCATTACGGACGAGGAGCGCCGCGCTGTTATAGACGCAAGCGACATGAAGCATAAATACGACAAGGCGATAGACAACTTCTCCGCCTACGAATACTTTGAACAGCAGAACGGGGAGCCGGAAAAGGAGGAGGAACGGGCGGCAAAGCAGGCGGAGCGGGAGGAAAAGAAGGCCGCAAGGAACGCCAAAAAGCCAACGGCCGCAGCAAAAACGGTTAAAAAGAAAAAGTCCGCCGCAAGCAAGGCAATGACCCGCGTTACAAACAGCGCCATGAGCACCATAGGCCGCGAGCTTGGCCGCTCCATAATACGCGGCATATTCGGCTCAATAAAATAAGGGGGGGGAACGGGCATGAAGGAAAACAAGAGGCTTGTAAGCGAAGTTATAAAGGACATAGAGCACGACATGACGGACGAGGAGATACTTAGCCTGCTTGCAAGCAGCAAAGTATCCGAAAACACAAGCAAATCGGCAAAGGATGAATACTCGTTCGGCCAGCGCGCGGCGGATAAAATAGCAAAGTTTGCGGGAAGCTGGGGCTTTATATTTTCATTCGTGGCTGTGCTTGTGCTGTGGATGGTAATAAACGTGCTGATGGCAAGCAATGCGTTTGATGCGTATCCGTTCATATTGCTCAACCTTGTGCTGTCCTGCGTGGCGGCAATTCAGGCGCCGCTGATAATGATGAGCCAGAACCGGCAGGAGGAAAAGGACCGCCGACGCGCCGAGAACGACTATAAGGTCAACTTAAAGACGGAAATAATGATAGAGGATATGCACAATAAGCTTAACCGCATACTGTCGCAGCAGGAAAAAATATTGGCATACATAAAGGCGCAGGAGGGGAAAGAAGAGAGCAAGAACGCATAAGTCGTTTTCTTTCGCCGCATATGCACACATTTCGCTCCCGATGAGTACTATATCTTAGAATTGCCCATCGGGGCGAATAACAAGGAGGAAAGCATATGTGTAGCTCTTGCAACGGAAACAACTGGTGGTGGATAATAATACTTATCCTGCTTGCCGGCGGCTTCAGCAATAACGACTGCGGCTGCGGCTGCAACAATGACTGCGGCTGCAACGGGAACAACTGGTGGTGGATAATAATACTTATCCTGCTCGCCGGCGGTTTCAGCAACAATGGCTGCGGCTGCGACAACGGCTGCGGCTGCAACAACAATAATTCCGGCTGCGGCTGCGGCTGCAACTAAGCATATCCCTGCGCGGCATACGCGCGGAATATACAAAGAGCGGGGGCAAATATCCCCGCTCCTTTTGCGTGCGTTAAGCGCTGTTTTAATCAGTTGTTTCCCGCACCGTGCTTCATTGCATGGGCGCAGATGGCTTCGTAGGTTTCCTGGCTTATGTCGTGCTCTATTTTGCATGCGTCCTTTTCCGCTGTTATCTCATCTATGCCAAGGCTCACAAGGAACTTGGTCAAAGTATGGTGCCTGTCCAGCATTTTTGATGCTATCTCCATGCCGCTGTCTGTCAGCGTTATAAGCCCGTCTATATCCATTGTGATGTAGCCGTTTTCCCTCAAACGCTTGGTGGTATAGGTAACGCTCGGCTTGGTCACGCCCAAATATTCGGCAATGTCTATGGAGCGAATGTAACCGCGCCTGTTTTTCATTATAAGCATAGCCTCAAGGTAGTCCTCTGATGCCCTAAGTATCTTCATGCAGCTTTGCGCCGTCCTCTCAATAAGTTACTTACTAACTTAACACACACTCGGCGAAAAAGCAAGCGTTCAGGCAATAAAGCAAAAAATGTTCAAAAGGGGGTTGACATATAAGGTTAGAGATGTTAAACTATGCCACGGTTAAAGAAGTTTAACCTAATGAAATTAACATTAGTTAAACAAAGTTAACCATTATTTTTTCATCAACGGTTAGCGTACACTAACCTTGGGATGAGGAGGAGAGAATATGATGCCGCTTACGCTTGCAAACATGGGCGAAGAACAGATAATCCGTAAGGTGGGCGGAAGCCCGGAGGTGAAGAAGCACCTTGAGGATATGGGCTTTGTCCCCGGCGGGAACGTTACGGTGGTGTCTGCATTGGGCGGCAACGTAATAGTTAAGGTAAAGGAAGCCCGCGTAGCCATAAGTGAAGAGATGGCGCGCAAAATAATGATTTGATTAAATTTAAATAAATCAACCAAACTGACAAAAAGGAGAGGACAGCAATGAAGACGCTTAGAGACGTTAAGATCGGCGAGACCGCGAAGGTCGTGAAGCTGCACGGCGAAGGCCCCGTGAAGCGCCGCATCATGGACATGGGCATCACCAAGGGTGTTGAGGTCTATGTCCGCA
>ERZ773225.3212-NODE-3212-length-15077-cov-18.568366_pt1 | contig 15077 bp, 3 predicted proteins | sample MGYA00580993_ERZ773225 | MGnify/ENA primary metagenome ERZ773225 (study PRJEB29015, sample SAMEA2737748) | human gut metagenome | biome: human gut; feature: human-associated habitat; material: faeces | place: China | collected 2012 ... | reverse complement strand
CAAATGTAAAACTGGTAGCAAGTAAGACCTCAGCTGTAACCGTGGAAAATAAGGAACAGCTGGCAGAGCTTACCATTTACAAAGAAGGACAGGTGCTTTCCGGAGCAGATGTCAGTGAAAATGGAACGGTATTTCAGTATGAAAACCGCAGACAGAAAAATGCAGTGTATAACGTGTATGCAGGGGCAGATATCGTAACAGCTTATGGCACAAAAGTGTACAGTAAAGGTGACCTTGTAAAAGAAAACCTGACAACAGGTGAGAATGGTTCTGTCACACTGAAAAACCTGCATCTTGGAACCTACGTGGTAAAAGAAACAAAAGCACCGGACTCTTTCTATAACGGCAGCGAAGAAAAGTCAGTGACTCTAACTTATGCTGGTCAGAATAAAGAAGTTGTATTTGCAGATGTGACTTTTAACAACGAAAGACAGAAAGCAGATGTTTCCGTAGTAAAACAGGATAAAGATACAAAGAAACCACTGAATGGCGGTATTTTTGCTCTGTATGCATCCGATGATATTAGAAATGCAGACGGAACCGTTGTTGTGAAAAAAGGAACACTGATTGAGAAAGCAACTACTGGAGCAGATGGAACTGCAAAATTCACAGCAGATCTTCCGATTGGATATTCCTATTCCGTAAAAGAAGATCAGGCGCCGGAAGGTTATGTAAGAAATACAGAAGATGTGTATACGTTCCAGTTTTCTTACACCAATGATAAAGAAGCAACCGTATCATTTGCCCATACCTTCAGCAATGACCGTGTGACAGCAAAGATCAATTTATTCAAAGTTGATAAAGAAACAGGAAAAGCAGTACCACAGGGAGATGCCACACTGAAAGGTGCAGTTTATGGTCTGTATGCCCGTGAAGATATCGTGCATCCGGACGGAGCAACCGGAACTATTTATAAAGCAGGAGAACAGGTAGCATCTCTTACAACAGATGACAAAGGACAGTCTTCTGTAAAAGGTTTATATCTTGGCAAATATTATGTCAAAGAGATCACACCGCCGACCGGATACCTGGCAGATACAGAAGAGCATGATCTTGTGTGCAGTTATGAAGGAGATATGACAGCAGAAGTAAAAAGAGAGTGCACTTCCAGTGAGCGGGTCATCAAACAGCCATTTCAGATCATCAAAGCAGCCAACAATGGAAAGACCGATGCAGATCTGTTATCCGGAGCTGGATTTACAGTTTATCTGAAATCTTCCCTTACAAAGAAAGCAGATGGAAGCTATGACTTTGATTCTGTCAAACCAGTAGTGAGTGGAGAAAATGGAGCAACTGAGATTTTCACAGATGAAAAAGGGTATGCCTGCAGTATTCCATTACCATTTGGAAGCTATATCGTGCGTGAAACTACAACACCGCACAATTACAAGCCAGTCGATGATTTTGAAGTGAATATCACAGAACATCATCCAAACGAGCCACAGATCTGGCGAGTGCTTCTGGATGAAGAGTTTAAGGCAAAACTGAAAATCGTGAAAAAAGACGATGAAACAAAGAAATCTGTATTGATTGCCGGAACAGAATTTAAGGTATATGACCTGGACAACAAGAAGTATGTGGAGCAGGTAACAACTTACCCAGTGACAACTACTCACAAGTCCTATTTTACGGACAGCCAGGGATATCTGATCATGCCGAAGAATCTGAAGATCGGACATTACCGGATTGAGGAAGTCAACGCACCGGAAGGGTACACAATCAATAAGAACTATGTAGAGATTGCGGTGGATGCAAATACAGCATACCAGATGGATTCAGAGAGCGGAGATGCCATTATTGCGGTAGACTACGAGAACCATCCGGTAAAAGGAAAGCTGACGATCTATAAAAAAGGTGAGATGCTGACCGGATTTAAAAAGGATTTTGTTTATGAAGAAAGATACCTGAAGGGTGCATCATTTCATGTCTATGCAGCTGAAAATATCTATACACCGGATTATCAGAAAGATGAAAACGGAAACAGACAGCTGATCTATGCAAAAGATGCACTGGTAACAACGGTAACGACCGGGGAAGACGGAAAAGCAGTTGCTGATAACCTGCCGCTTGGTTCTTACTATGTGGTAGAAAAGACTGCACCGGAAGGATTTGTCCTGAACCATGACAGATCGGATGTCTCATTTGTCTATGCCAATCAGGATACACCTGTGATCGAACAGGAAGTGACGGTTGGCGATGACCGCCAGAAAATTGCGATCCAGGTAGAAAAACAGGATGCAGAAAATGGTACAACCGTAGCAGGGGCTGTCTTTGGTATCTATAACAAAGAGGATATCAAGGCAGATGGAAAAGTGATTGTGAAAGCAGATACACTCTTACAGAAAATGACTTCTGATAATGATGGTCTTGCAGCATGTACGCTGGATCTGCCACTTGGACAGTATTATGTGAAAGAGTTAAAAGCACCGGCGGGATTTGTATCCTCTGATGAAATTCTGAATCTGGATGCTTCTTACCAGGGACAGGATGTGAAGACAGTAAAACTGAAAACAGTGAAAAAGAACCAGCCGACAACAGTAGAAATCACGAAATCTGATGTAACAACAGGTGTGGAACTGGATGGGGCAAAACTCACCGTTCTTGATAAAGAAGGAAATGTTGTGGATCAGTGGATTTCTGTAAAAGATCAGCCACATGTGATCAAACGACTGACAGTTGGAGAGGAATACACACTTCGTGAGGAAATGGCACCTTATGGTTATCTGAAAGCAACGGATGTGAAGTTCACGCTGGAAGATACCGCAGATATTCAGAAAGTAGAGATGAAAGATGAAGTACCGACAGGACTTCTGATCATCAACAAAAATGGAGAGTTTTTGGATAAAGTGACACTTCTGGACAATGTAAAAGGTACTGTGGAGCATCTCTTTGAATATGTAACTGGAAGTCTTACAGATGTAACTTTCGATGTATTTGCTGCGGAAGATATCAAAGCGGCAGATGGTGTCAGTGAAGATTATTTCAAAGCAGATGAAAAAGTAGGAACCATTACTACGGATTCCAATGGTATTGCACAGATGGGAGATCTACCGGCTGGCAAGTACTATGTGAAGGAAGTAAAAACAGCCCATGGTTATGTGCTGGATAAAGAGCCGAGATATGTTGATCTTTCCTACCGTGATCAGGACACACCAGTCATTACTTATGATGAGAAATGGCAGAATGCCCGTCAGAAAGTAAAGGTTACGGTTGTGAAGAAAGAAAAAGATACAGACCGTGTCCTTGCAGGTGGTGTCTTCGGTCTTTACTCCAGTGAAGATATCAAAAATGCAAAGGGCGAGGTACTCCTTGAGAAAGACAGTCTGATCGAGCAGCGAGTAACGGATGAAAAAGGACAGATTACTTTTACGGCAGATCTTCCGGTAGATGGAAAATACTATGTGAAAGAAATCTTTGCGCCGGACGGATTTGTTACAACAGAAGAAGTACAGGAATTTACCTTTGAATATGCCGGAGAAGACCAGGCAGAAGTAAGCTACGACTTTACTTTTGAAAATCAGCCAACAACAGTGGAGCTGTCCAAAACAGACCTAACAACAGGTAAAGAACTTCCAGGTGCACACCTGAAAGTAACGGATTCAGATGGCAATACAGTAGATGAATGGACTTCTACGGAAGAATCCCATGTGATCAAAAAACTGGTTGTTGGTAAGAAATACACCATGACAGAGACAAAACCGGCAGATGGATATGTCACTGCAGAAAGTATTACTTTCACAGTAGAGAATACAGCAGAGGTTCAGAAGCATGAGATGAAAGATGATGTGACAAAAGTAGAGATCAGTAAGACTGATATCACAGGAGAAACTGAGATTCCAGGTGCGAAACTGACGATTCTCGATAAGGATGATCAGGTAGTAGAGAGCTGGACTTCCACAGAGGAAGCACACTATATCGAAAAACTGCCAATCGGTAAATATACCTTACGTGAAGAGCAGGCACCGAAAGGATATCTTATGACTGCTGATGTGACATTTGATGTGAAAGATACCGGAGAAATCCAAAAAGTGGTTATGAAAGATGATACTGCTAAGGGAAAAGTGATTCTCAATAAGACAGATAAATCGTCAGGAGAACCACTGAAAGGGGTAGAATTTGAACTCCGTGACAGCAAAGGAAAAGTTCTGGAAACCTTAAAGACAGATGCTGCCGGTCATGCAGAAAGCAAGCTGTATGAGATTGCCACATTTAAGAATGGCAAATATGATACCGCTATCAAGTATTATCTGGTGGAAACAAAAACACTGGATGGATACACGCTGGATCAGACCAAGCATGAAGTGACATTTTCTTATGTGAATGACAGTACACCAGTTGTGGAAGTTACTTTCAATCTGACAAACGAGAAACCGGAAGTTCCAGAAACACCGAACACACCGGAGACACCACAGTCCCATGAAGAGACGAAGGTATCAAACGCACCGAAAACAGGTGACAGCACGAATATCTGGCTGCCAATCCTTCTTCTGGTAATCTCCACAGGCGGTATGGCAGGACTTTATATCAGAAAAAAGAAAAACAGAAAATAGTAAAGTAATTAATTTGTAGTAAAGGGGGCCCTGAATCAGGGCTCCCTTTTCAATACAACTAATGAAAGAAAGGAACAGAAAACTATGATGAAAACAATGGGAAAAAGACAGGAAGCAAAAAAGAACCAGGAGAAAACTTTAAAGAGAATGATGGCTTATCAGAAGAAAGCCGAGCAGATGGTCAGTAGAAAAAGAATGAACCATCACATGATCAGAAAGGGGTAAAAGCGTATGATGAACAGAAAAGAATTTTATGAATATGTCAAAGACAATGTAAAGGAGTATCTGCCAGAGTCTTACAAGGACGCAGAAATTACACTTCAGGAAGTAGAAAAAAATAATGGATTGAAGCTTACTGGCATTACAATTCCAAATGGAGATCAGAGAATCGTACCGAGAGTCTATCTGGATTCCTTCTACCTGGAATATGTGATTGGAAAAGATGTGGATTCTTGTGTTGGCGATGTGGTTGATATGTATATTGAAGCACAGGATAAAGCAGAATTTATTAAAATGGGAGTACCTGACATTTTCGATTATGAAAAAATGAAGGAAAAACTGCAGGTGAGAATCTGTGACCAGGAGTGGAATGAAGAACGTCTGGTAGACAAAGTAATCATGGAACACGGGGATTTTGCAGCCTATTATGCAGTAAATCTGGAGGAAAATGGAGAAGGGATCAGCAGTATTCCAGTAACAATCTCTCTGATGAATGAATGGGGAGTATCTGCCGAACAGATTCAGGCGGATGCAATGACGGCAGACCGAAAACGAGGTGTCACACTTATGGATATGAATGAGATTATCAAATCTATGATTTTTGGTGAAGAACCAGAAAACCTGCTGAATGAAAAAATGGATATGGAAGCCATGGAAAAACCAATGTTCTGTCTGACAAACAAAGCTAAGATGAATGGTGCATCACTGTTACTGCAGGAAGACATCCGAAAACAGATTGGGGAATGCCTGGGTAGTGATTATTTTGTCATCCCATCTTCCATTCATGAAGTGCTGATTCTCCCTGATAACGGAATTTTTCAGGTCCCGGAATTAAATGCGATGGTAAAAGAAGTCAATGAGACAAAGGTAGAAAGAGAGGAACAGCTGTCAGATAAGGTTCAGTTCTGTGATGGAAAGACAGCAGTCATGGAAAATGCTGAACGCAGGGAAACTCGTCTGGAGAAGGAAAAAGCAGCTGAAAAAGCGGAAGTAAAAGGTGGAATCCATGGAAAACTGGAGAAAGCTAAAGCAGAGATCAAGGCAAAAGAGGCAGACAAAGTGCCAAAGAATAAGTCAAAAGATCTTGCCGCAGCATTATAAAGAGAAGTAACGATGATTTTTAGGGGACTGTGCTAAGCAGTCCCTGATTTTATGAAAAGGAGTAGCGCATGGCAAATAAATTATATGCAATGGAACAGCTGACGGAAGAGGTGGCAAAAGATGTAGCTGCCAGTCCGCAGGAATGGATGCGGTTCCTAAACACTGCATCCAGACTGTACAAATACACTTTTCCAGAACAGCTTTTAATTTATGCACAGCGACCGGAAGCAACTGCCGTAGCATCCATGGAAATCTGGAATCAGAAGATGTACCGCTGGATCAAAAAGGGATCTAAGGGGATTGCCTTGATTGACAATACTTCCGGACCGAAAACAAAACTTCGGTATGTATTTGATGTGCAGGACACTTATAAAGTGCGTAATCTTGGAAAGGATCCTCAGTTATGGAATCTTCCAATGGAAGGAGAACAGCTGGTTGCAGATTATCTGCAGGAGCGATTAACACTGGAAGATACAGAAGGAGGACTTGCTGAAAGTCTGCATCAGGCAGCGAAGGAGAGTATGCAGGAATGGCTTCCAGATGCATTGGAAGAACTGAGACTGGACGTAACAGGGACATTTTTGGAAGAACTGGACGAACAGAATCAGGAAGTAGAATTTCGGGAACTGATGACAAATAGTGTCTGTTATGTATTACTAAACCGGTGTGGACTGGATGTACAGGAATATCTGGATGTAGAGGATTTTCGGCATATAACGGACTTCAATCAGCTGAAAGTATTAGGACATCTGGGAAGTGCAGTCAACGAGATCAGCAGACCAGTCCTGATGCAGATTGGACGATATGTTCTGAATGATCTGGAAAATGACCTGAAAACGGTTGCAAAAGAAAAAGAAGTAGCTTATAATGAATTTAACACGTTAATTCGTGAAAGTAATACGGATAACACAGAAGATAGAGAAGAAAAAAAGGAGGAAACAGACTATGAGAGAGATCAGTTACAGCCAGAACGGAGAGTATCAGATTCCAGATATCAGCCTAGAAGAGACGAGAGGAACCATCGGGAAGTACGGAATGATGAGGAAAGAGTATCTGAGAAACCACAAGGTAGCCAGGTTCAACATTCTGACACTGCAGAACCGTCTGGACAGTCATCTGATGGAGATCGACAGCCAGGCAAGGCAGAGAGTAGACAACCTGATGATCGAACTTCTGGAGAAAGATCCGGCACCGGACAAGATGGCAGACACAATGGCGTGGACCAGACACATGAACCAGATCAAAGCACAGGCAGAGGAAATGGTAATTCAGGAGATTATTTACAATTAAGTCTATTCCCAACACAAGAGGAACAGTTAGGAGAAATAAGGAAAGCGGCAGCTGCATTAGAACAGCCAGCCGCTTTTCTTATTTCTGATGAAGTGGTAGACGATATTCTCCGAACAGGAAGCGGACAGAATAATACACTGTTTCACATTACTGCAAGATTGATCGAAGGTTTGGATAATGAAGAAATGCAAAGCTTCCTGAAAGATGAATATAGAACTGGAGGAAAAGGATTTACCATAGATGGTCAGAAAATCAGTATCTGGTACGACAACGATGGTATCCGTATCCGGAGAGGGGACTCTGCAAGAAGAAACTTTGACCGTATTGTTACGTGGGAAGAAGCCGCTGATCGAATCCGAGATATGTATGAGGAGGGAAATTACGTTGATAATCTTATCTCCAATAATGCTATCGAGCAGGAACAGAAGGAAATGACAGATCTTCTGGCACTTCATTTCCGTGATACGAGCAGAAACAGAGAAGAACGGTTGTCTTATTCTGACTGGCAGGATGTAGTTGGGGCGGCTTGGACAGATCCGGAAGAAGCAGCTGCGACAGCCTATCGTTTTGAATGGCTTCAGGAAGATATGGAAAAGAATCCAGAAGATTACCATCGTTGGGAAATCCAGCATAATCCGGAATATTTCCAGCGCTATAAAGATCTCCAGAGGGAGTGTTCCTGGGTGGATCAGCAATTCAAGGTAGAGCGACCGGCACTATCCTTTATCACACAGGATGAAATTGACGCAGTGTTAAGAAGAGGCGGCATTACTGCAGGAGGACGTAACCGAATCTATGAGTATTTCATGGAACATCATGATATGAAAGATGCAGCTGAGTTCCTGAAAAATGAGTATGGAACAGGTGGTTCTTCACCCGGAATACCAGGAGCAGATGCTTCCGACGCATCCCATGATGCAAAAGGATTAAAACTTGCAAAAGGGAAAATTGGCAGTCCAGAGGTAGAAGTTTTATTAAAGTGGAACAAGGTTGCAGAACGTGTTCGCCAGTTAATCCGCACAGATGATTATTTGTCACCGGAAGAAATGGAAAAGTACGAAGAACGACAGAAAGCACAAAGACTGGCAGATTTGGAAGAAACACAGCAGATGTTAGGAGAACAGCTGGAGCAGGATACTTTGACAGCGGAAGATATAACTGATTTGAGATTAGTTGATTCAGAATATATGTCCGGTATCAGAACAAGAATCCATGATTTTGATTGCAAAGTTAAGGGAGAAGAGAATCGACTTCAATACACATTAGAATATCATGATGATGGAGAAGGTTTCACGATTCATACGGAAAAAGATGATATTTGGAATCGAATGTCAACACAAGAATTGGAACGTCTGGATGTAAAACTCGGACAAGAAGTACTTTATTATCATTATCACAACAAAACAGTAAATGCGGATACCTTAGATGTATTACGGGAAATCAGGGAAGAGATTATGGAGGAAGAGTCCTCATATTTTACTGCTATTTCTCAACGTGTGTGGACAGATTATGATAAAAAAGAAAAAGAATTATCGGGAGAAGCTGAGGTATCGGAAGAAAAAGAATCTTTGGAAGAGATTAACGGAATAGCAGAACCGATTCAAGCAACGAACTTCCGTATCACAGATGATGAACTTGGACAGGGAACACCGAAGGAGAAATTCCGAGCCAATATCATGGCTATCCAGTTGTTAAAGAAATGTGAGGATGAGAACCGCAATGCGACATCAGAGGAACAGAAAATCTTATCCAGGTACGTCGGCTGGGGAGGTCTTGCAGATGCATTTGATGAGACAAAAGCTGCATGGGAGACAGAATATCTGGAATTAAAGACGGTTCTTACACCAGAGGAATATGCTGCAGCCAGAGCTTCCACGTTAAATGCTCATTATACACAGCCGATTGTGATTGAAAGTATGTATCAGGTGTTGGAGAATCTGGGATTTACAAAAGGAAATATTCTGGAGCCGTCTATGGGAGTAGGGAACTTCTTTGGAATGATTCCGGAGAATCTAAACCAGTCCAAACTCTATGGTGTGGAACTGGATAGTATCAGTGGTAGAATTGCAAAGCTGCTTTATCCAGATGCCAATATTCAGATCAAAGGTTTTGAGAAGATAGATTATCCTAATGATTTTTTTGATGTGGCGATTGGAAATGTGCCATTTGGTGCATACAAGGTCAATGACCATCAGTATGATCGCTACAATTTCATGATCCATGATTACTTTCTTGCCAAGACTATAGATCAGTTACGTCCAGGTGGTGTGGCTGCGTTGATCACAACAAAGGGAACCATGGATAAGGCATCACCGGAAGTTCGGAAATATCTGGCGGAGCGGGCAGACCTGCTGGGAGCAGTTCGACTGCCGAACACAGCTTTTAAGACAAATGCAGGAACAGAAGTCAGTGCTGATATCCTGTTTTTCCAGAAGAGGGAAAGCCTTACGAAAGAAATGCCGGAATGGATAAATCTGGATAGTAATGTCAATGGTATTACAGTCAATCAGTATTTTGTTCAGCATCCGGAAATGATTCTGGGTGAGATGAAAGAAGTGTCCGGTCCGTATGGTATGGAAACAACCTGTGCTCCAATGGAAGGAGCAGATCTGGAATTACTGTTACAAGAAGCTGTGAAACACATTAAGGGAAGCATGGCACCGGCAGTAGATGTGGAGGCAGAACTGGATGAGATGCCAGAGAGTATTCCGGCAGATCCGAATGTTAGAAATTACAGCTATACGGTGGTAGATGATCAGGTATATTACCGTGTCAACTCTTTGATGAATCAGGTGAAAATGCCTGCCGCCACTGCAGAACGTGTAAAAGGGATGGTTTCAATCCGTGATACTGTCCGAGAACTGATCGCTTTGCAGATGGAGGAAAACGTCACAGATGAAGAAATCCAGAAACAGCAGGAAAAACTGAATCAGGTATATGATACCTACACGGTAAAGTATGGAGTCATTGGAAGTAATGCCAACAAACGGGCGTTTTCTGATGACTCTTCTTATTGCCTATTGTGTTCTCTTGAAGATCTGAACGAAGATGGAACATTGAAGCGAAAAGCAGATATGTTTACAAAACGAACCATCAAAAAGGCGGTAGCAGTAACCAGCGTAGAAACAGCGACAGAAGCGTTAGCATTATCTTTGAATGAAAGAGCAAAGGTGGATCTGACCTATATGGCACAGCTGACTGGAAAGACAGAAGAAAAAATCACGGAGGAACTGGTTGGAGTTATCTTTAAGAATCCACTGACAGACCAGTGGGAGAGTGGAGATGAGTATTTATCTGGAAATGTCAGGGATAAATTAAACACTGCGAGAACCTTTGCCGAGAGTCACCCGGAATTTACACCGAATGTCCGTGCATTGGAGGCGGTTCAGCCGAGAGATCTGGAAGCATCTGAGATTGAGGTGCGTGTTGGAGCCACATGGATTGAACCTTCGGATTATCAGGGTTTTATGGTAGAACTGCTTCATACGCCATGGTATCTTGCACAGAAGGAGATACAGGTAAAATTCTCAGAGGTAAATGGTGAGTGGAGGATTACTGGAAAGAATGCCGACAGTCCGAGAAATGCGTTTGCCTATGCAACGTATGGAACTGAGAGAGCAAATGCCTATAAGATTCTGGAAGATACCCTGAACCTGAAAGATGTACGCATCTATGATAAGAGTGTCAATGAGAATGGTGATGAAATCCGTGTCCTCAATAAGAAAGAAACCATGCTGGCATCGCAGAAGCAGGATGCCATGAAAGCAGCATTTAAAGACTGGATTTTTAAAGATCAGCAGAGGCGTGAACGACTGGTAAAGGTGTACAATGAACGATTTAATAGCATCCGTCCCCGTGAATATGATGGCAGTCATTTGACTTTCCCAGGAATGAATCCGGAAATAGAACTTCGTCCGCACCAGAAAAATGCAGTTGCACACCAGCTTTACGGAGACAATGTGCTTCTGGCACATGTAGTAGGAGCTGGGAAGACCTACGAAATGGTAGCGGCGGCAATGGAAAGTAAAAGACTGGGATTATCACAGAAGAATCTCTTTGTCGTGCCAAACCATTTGACGGAGCAGTGGGGTGCAGAATTCCTACAGTTATATCCGGGAGCCAATATCCTGGTTGCAACCAAGAAAGATTTTGAACCAGCAAACCGAAAAAAATTCTGTGCCAGAATTGCTATGGGGAATTATGATGCCATTATCATTGGACATTCCCAGTTTGAGCGTATTCCAATCTCTGATGAGAGGCAGGAAGCTATGCTGCGGAAGCAGATTGATGATCTGGAAATGGCAATCCAGAGTGCAAGGTATGAACAGGACGGCGGACGTTATACTGTCAAACAGATTGAAAAGACCAGAAAAACACTGCAGACAAGGCTGGAAAAACTGAATCAGAAAGAGAAAAAAGATCAGGTAGTTACGTTTGAAGAACTAGGAGTGGATCACTTGTATGTCGATGAAGCACACAGTTATAAAAATGCGTTTCTCTATACAAAAATGAGGAATGTAGCCGGGATTGCGCAGAACGAAGCACAGAAGTCGGCGGATATGTTCAATAAATGTCAGTATCTGGATGAGATTACCGGAGGAAAAGGCATTACCTTTGCTACGGGCACACCGATCAGCAATAGCATGACGGAATTATATGTTATGCAGCGGTATCTGCAGAACAGCAAATTACAAAATATGGGACTTGGATTGTTTGATTCCTGGGCTTCCACTTTTGGAGAAGTTGTCACGAGCATTGAACTTGCACCGGAAGGAACAGGATATCGTGCAAAGTCCAGATTTGCACGGTTTTATAATATTCCGGAACTGATGAATATGTTCAAGGAGATTGCAGATATCAAGACTTCTGATCAGTTAAAGCTTCCTGTGCCGGAAGCGGAATATGAAACAGTGGTGCTGAAACCAACAGAACAGCAGAAAGAAATCGTAGAAAGTCTGGGAGAACGTGCAGAGGTTGTCAGAAACGGTGGGGTAGATGCCTCGGTTGATAATATGCTGAAAATTACCAATGATGGAAGAAAGTTAGCATTGGATCAGCGCTTGGTGAATGAATTATTGCCAGATAATCCGGAAAGCAAAATAGCAGTCTGTGCAGAGAAAAGCTATGAAATCTGGAAAGATACAGCAGCACAGAAATCAGCACAGTTGATTTTCTGTGATTTGAGCACACCGAAAGGCGATGGCAGTTTCAATGTTTATGATGATTTGAAGCAGAAACTGATAGAGAAAGGTGTACCGGAAAAAGAGATTGCGTTTATTCATGATGCAAATACAGAAGCAAAAAAGACGGAGCTGTTTGGGAAAGTGAAATCCGGACAGGTTCGTTTTTTGATTGGCTCAACAGCAAAGATGGGTGCAGGAACCAATGTGCAGGATCGTTTGATTGCCCTGCATCATCTGGATATTGGTTGGAAACCATCTGACTTGGAACAGAGGGAAGGACGTATTATCCGTCAGGGAAACCATAATAAAAAGGTTCATATCTTCCGGTATGTAACTGAATCCACATTTGACAGCTACATGTGGCAGTTGATCGAAAACAAGCAGAAGTTTATTTCCCAGATCATGACCAGCAAAGCACCGGTCAGAAGCTGCGAAGATGTGGACGAAGCGGCACTGTCCTATGCAGAGGTCAAAGCACTGGCAACCGGAAATCCAGCAGTAAAAGAGAAGATGGCATTGGATGTGGATGTGGCGAAATTAAAGCTTTTAAAAGCGAACCACATGAATAACCAATACCGACTGGAAGATGATATTGCAAGGAATTTTCCGCAACAGATTGCAAAACTGACGGAGATTATTGACAGCTATAAGGCAGATATCGCTCATTTTTCTGAGCATAAAATTACAGATCCAGAGCAGTTTTCTATGGAAATCAGTGGCAAAGTGTTCACAGAAAAGAAAGAGGCAGGAGCGGCTCTTCTGGCGGTCTGCAAAGACATTAAGTCTGTAGATGCAGCTATGGACATTGGAAGTTATCAGGGATTTAACATGAGAATTCAATTCGACAGCTGGAGCAAAGAGTTTATCCTGTCTGTAAAGCATGAATCGGTAGCTAAAGTTCGGTTGGGAGCCGATGCCCTGGGAAATATCATTCGTATCAATAATCTTTTAGAAAGTTATCCGGAAAAACTGGCAGAAGCAGAACAACGGCTGGAAACGGTACAGGAGCAGATGACAAATGCCAAAGAGGAAGTCGGGAAGCCATTTCCAAAAGAAGAGGAGTTGAACCAGAAACTGGAGCGACTGTCAGAGTTAAATGCACTTCTCAATATGGATGAGCGGGAAGATACAGAAACAGAGCAGTCGGAATCAAAAGAGAAAGAAGAAAGACTGGCACGAGGTTCTATTCATGAGAAACTGCAGATTTATAAAGAAAAGAGTCAGCGCGAAAGTGAAACTGGCAAGGAAACCAGAAAACGGGACTTCGGTCTGGAATAAATAAACAGGAAAGATGGCATAATTTGGTAGAAGAAGGTTCTGCCGGTTATGCCTTTTTTTAGAACACAGGAGGAATTTATATGGCGAGAAATATGATAACAGGAAAAGAAACGCAGAAAATGCAGGAATTTACGCAGGAACAGATAGACCGTGCAGAACACATGGGAATAGCGCTTCCAGTAGATGTAAAAGAACAGATTTTTGAATATGCAAATCTGATTGGCGAGGAAGAGAAAGTAAGGACGTTGGTAAAAAATCTGACAGATGCAATCAATCAGGCAGATGAAGATAAAGTAGAGGAACTTCTGGATGATGCAAAAATGGATATTCAGGACCTACCAGATCCAACCATAGGTAAGCTGGAATTACGTGATTATGGATATACAGCAGAAGACATGGTGCCGCTCAGAAAAGAAGCAGCTTTGGATTATCACAGAATGGGTTCTAAGATTTATTGCCTGGGCGGCGATGGCGGTAAGGGAGAGTATGCAAGTAAAGAAATGATACAGGCACACGAAGGGCTGTTTGGCATGGAATTACAGATGTGGGAACGGATAAGGGATCAGGATCTGGATTATGCCGATGAAGATTTTGGAGCATTTCAGGAGCCTATGAGTGTCATTGACCAGGAAGAAGCACTGAAATTATACGATGCCGGAGCAGATATCTATCTGATCACTAATTTTTCATCACCAATCTATGTCACGGAACGCAAGGAAATCGAACGAGGACCGGAGCATTATCAGATGTCCATGGCAGAACGGGAGCGTTTCCGTAACCTGGAATGGGAAATGCAGAAATATCCGCAGATTCAGTCTTTGAAAGAGGCAAACCTGTTGTTAGGAACAAGGCGAACCTTTGGTATTTATCAGATTAAAGATGATTCATCGGGCGAAAATTATGCATTTATGAATATGAGTTTTATTGAAAGTCATGGTATGCAGATAAAAAAAGAAGATTATAAGCTGGTCTATGTTGGAGAATTACTGGGAAATACGTCACTGGATGATATTTTTGAAAGGTTCAACATTGATAGACCGAAAGACTTCCGTGGGCATTCCCTGTCTGTCAGTGATATCGTTGTTTTGAATGATGGGGAAAAAGTAACAGCCCATTTTGTAGACAGTATCAGTTTTGAACAGCTGGATTCTTTCTTGAATCTGGAAGAACAGGTTCTTAGTGAACTGGCATATGAGGTAGGAGAACGGTATTTTGCTATTCAGAGGACAGAAGAAGGATACGATTATTCCTTTTACGATGAAGATTTCCGTCTGATGGATGGTGGCGTCTATGAAAATGATGAAATTTCTATTGAAGAAGCGGCAGAGGAACTTTTGGAAGACGAAGGCTGGACTGGAGAACGCATCCGTGGGGATTATGATCAGTTGATGGAAAAAGTGAAAGAAATGGATGAGGTTGTAATGGCAGAGATTCAGAAAAGCCAGGGCGAATATAA
>ERZ773225.3203-NODE-3203-length-15101-cov-2.725442_pt1 | contig 15101 bp, 10 predicted proteins | sample MGYA00580993_ERZ773225 | MGnify/ENA primary metagenome ERZ773225 (study PRJEB29015, sample SAMEA2737748) | human gut metagenome | biome: human gut; feature: human-associated habitat; material: faeces | place: China | collected 2012 ... | reverse complement strand
GAATTCCGGACCAGCCGTAAAAGTCGTTCATCAGGTGGATGAACGGTGCCGAATAGGCGTTGCCTTTGTTGTTGGAGATCAGAAGAAGCTGGATTTTGCCCGCATCCTGATATTTGTAGAGCATGTCCAGAGCGAGCACGTCGTCCACGTCGTTGCCCATGTCTGTTTCGAAGATGATGCGGACGGGTTCTGCGGCAGCGACGCTTCCGGTGAAGAGCATGGCCGACGCGATCAGGCTGAGAATGGTTTTTGAGAACATATGCTGTGTGTTTTATTCGTTCCAGTCGTCTGTGCGGAACGGGGGTGCGACGATGCCGTAATTATTATAAAGATTTCCGTATGCATAGTTTTTATAGCAGTAGCGTACTGCGATGGGCGCTTTGACCTCGCCGCTGTGTACGATGACCGTGGAGCGGCCTTTAAGCCAAGCTTCGGCTGGGTGGAAAATCCGGTCTTCGCCGGCGATCTCGAATCCTGCGAGCGGCTCTCCGTAGGAGCTGACGCCGTAAGGCGCATGGTCGAACGAGAGGGCGATGTTTTCGCCCTGAATCTCCATCGACTTGTATACGGGGCCGGAACATTCGAAGCCCTTGTAGCCGTAACAACGGGCATAGGCGAGGTAAAGCAAACGCTTGGCGACCGTTTTCTTGTCGGGCGGATGGATGGTGTGGACGGCTCCGATATCGGTCGTGGCTACCATGCCGCTGCGGGGAATGTCTGACATGCACTGCTGCTGCACTTCGCGGAAACGCGCCGCTTGCGTCTGGTCGGGGGACCAGCCCATATTGGTATAGCCGTAGGGGGCGAGCTGGACGTAGAAGAACGGGAACTCCTCACCCCAGCGTGCGCGCCACTCGGCGACCATGGCCGGGAACCGCGTGCGGTAGGCCGCCGGGTCGGTGATGTTGGCTTCGCCCTGATAGAAGATGCACCCTTTGATCGTGTAGCCGCTTATGGGCAGCAGCATGGCGTTGTACAGGGCGGTCGGGGTGACGTTGGCGGTCCGCAGGTCTGCGGATTCGCGGAACCGGACTCCGGCGAATCGCATCAGGTTTTCGCGGCTCATCCATGCTTCGACTTCGGAGCCGCCCCATGCGCATACGATCATGCCGACGGGCACCTTCTCCCGCTGGTGGAGCATGCGGCCGAAGAGGAAGCCGATGGCGCTGAACGTTTCGGCCGATTCGGGCGACGAGACTGTCCAGCTTCCCCGGCAGTCGTGTCGGGGCTGTAGGCTGAAGTCGCGCTTCACACGGAACAGGCGCAGGTCGGGATAAGCCGAATCCAGAATTTCGTCGGCGGCATCGGCGACGGGCTGATTGGCCAGTCCCCGGAAACTGACGTCCATATTCGATTGTCCGCCGCAGAGCCAGACTTCGCCCAGCAGGACGTTTTTCAGCGTTCTCGTGTCTTTCCCGGCCGTGATGGCGATTTTGTAGGGCCCGCCGTGATTGTCGGCAGCGTGATTTTCCAGTTGCCGTCGTCGTCGGTCCGGGTCGTGTAGACGCTTTGGCTCCATGACGGTTCGAGCGTGATGTTGCAGCGGGGCGAGGCTTCACCCCACAACAGGACGTCGGTCTGCTGCTGGAGCACCATGTTGTCCCCGATAACGGCCGGCAGCCGGATGTCGGCCGTCAGCGGAAGCGGGAGGAGGGCAAGCAGCAGTAGCGCTAATAAGTGTTTGGTTTTCATCTTAGATCGGAGATTTTACATTTCAGGGCGTCCATCCGCTCCTTCTGTCGGGAAACTATGACGTAAATCCAGCCTTCGCGGATGTAGGCGAACGGATAGCCGTAATCGCCGCTTTTCCAGCGTCCTTCGTATTGCCGGGTGTAGCGGTCGTCGGAGAGGATGTAGCATTTGTCGTAATTGAACCCGTCTTCGGAGAGGGCCAGCACCAGCGGATAACGGGTGCCCTGACGGGTGTTGTCGGGCGTGCCGATGTAGAGATAGCGTCCGTCGGGAAGGGCGCAGAAAAACGACTTGGTGTTGTTGTCTGAAAAATCGCTGCGTACGGGCATGGTCCAGTTGCGCCCGCCGTCGTAGCTCTGTGCCTGCCAGAGGTAGCCGTCGTAGGGCGTGGACGAATTCCGGAAAAGGCAGTACAGCGTGCCGTCGGCATGCTCGAACAGCTCGCCTTCGCACAATGACGGCCGGATCTGTTCGAAGGTGACATGCCCGGTCTGGTCCTGCGCCGCCGTGCCGCATTTATGCCAACCGCGCAGCCCCGTCGGATCGTCGGAGTAATAGAACGCCCGGTTGCAGGTCATCGCCAGCCGTCCGGTCGAGAGCCGCAGCGGGGCGTGGCTGGGAAATATGGCCAGTCCGAGCGATACCGGCCGTGTCCATGTCCTGCCGTCGGGCGATGTCACGGCGTAGAGCTGCGGATTCAGCCGGGCGTTGCTCGTGCCGTCGTTGTCGTTTTCCGTATAATAGACAGTCAGCCTGCCGTCGCAGACCCGGATGCCGCCCGGAGTGAGGATTTTCTTGGTGCCGTAGTCGCCGTCGGACGGTTCCGCGAGGAGCTGCGGAGCGCTCCAGCGGATGAAGTCCCGGCTGGAGGCGATCATCATCCGTTGCCCCGGCTCGTCCTCGCCTCGCATGCCGTTCGAATAGACGGCATAAAAGGCGCCTTGAAAATAGGTGACCGAGGGGTGGTGGGAATAGCTCCAGTTGCCGGACGGCATGTAAATTACGGCGTGTTCAGGTTCGATGCGCGGCAGGTCAGCGGCGGGATCGTACGCATTTCTGAAAATGGAGATACGGTCTGTTCCCTTTGGTTCGGCTCCCGGTGCGGGCGGAGGGCTTTCGTTCCCGTCCCCGCCGCAGGCCGGCAGAAGCAGGCCGAATAGTCCGGCTATGGCGATAACGGCGTTTCTCATTGCAGGGCGTCGATTTCGATACGGATTATTTCGATGCGTTCCTTGCGGCGCGAGACGATGACGTAGATATAGCCGTCGTGAACCATGGCGTACGGATAGCCGTAATCGCCGCCTTTCCAGCGGCCTTTGTACTGCTGGGTATATCTGTCGTCGGAAAGGATGAAGGTTTTGTCGAAGTTGTAGCCGTCTTCGGAGAGGGCCAGCACCAGCGGGTAGCGTTCTCCCGGACGGGAAGTGTCCGGGGTTCCGACGTAGAAATAGCGTCCGTCGGGCAGGTTGCCGAAAAACGATTTGGTGTTGTTGTCCGTAAAGCGGCTTTTTACGGGCGACGTCCACGAAATTCCGCCGTCGGTACTCTGCATTTGCCACAGGTAGCCGTCATAGGTTTTGCCCGTACTGCGGAGCAGACAGAAAACCTGACCGTCGTTGTGTTCGAATAGTGCGCCTTCGCAGAGCGAAGGGTGTACCTGCTCGAAGGTTACGGCCCCGTCCTGATATTTGGGAACCTCCATGCGGCAGCGGTTCCATTTGCCGGTGCCGGAGGGATCGTCGGTGTAATAGACCAGCGTGTTGCCCGTGAGGATGATACGGCCGTTGGAGAGCGTCAGCGGCCGGTGGCATGGGAATACGCGGATCGAGAGATTGACCGGCTCGGACCATGTCCGGCCGTCTTCGCTCGTGATGGCGAACAGCGTCGCCTTTATCCGTTTGTTCGAAACGCCGTCGTTGTCGTTTTCCGTGTAGTAGAGCGTCAGCTTGCCGCCGATTACGGTGATGCCGCCCGGCGTGAGTATCTTGGTCTGTCCGAACTCGCCCTCGCCCGGAGAGAGTATGACCCGTGGTTCGCTCCAGTCGGTGAAGTCTTCCGAGGTGGCGAGCATGATCCGCTGGCCGCACTCGTCTTCGCCTTCGGGTCCGTTCGAGAAGACGGCGTAAAAGGTGCCTTTGAAAAAGGCGACGGAAGGGTGGTGCGAGTAGGTCCATGTACGGACCGGGTCGTAGATTACGCTCTTCTCCGCATCCAGCTTCGGGATTTCGGCCTTTGGGTCGTAATTGTTGGTGAATAACGTGGGCTGCTGGCCGAACCCCGCCGTGCAGCTCAGCGTCACGGCCGTCAGGAGCAGGCCGCATCGGATCGTCTTATTCATCGTGCAGGTCTTTTAATCGTTTTGTTCCAGCCATTTGAGGTTGAAACGGTAGTGGTTTTTACTGCTCAGCAGGTGGATTATTCCGTCGGGCGACTGCGTCATCGCCAGGTATCCCCGTGGTTCGGCCCGGTCGGCGTCCGTTTCGAAAAAGCCGGTCCACGCCCCGCCGTCCATGAACCGGTATTGTCCGTCGGTGATGAGTTTGCGGACAGGCCACGTCTTGCCTTCGTCATAGGACACGGCGGCGAACATGCCGCTTTTGATCTTCCCGCCCAAACGCATCCGGTCTTCGTCCTTGGGCGGACGCAGGGGGTGGTGGGTGAAGGATACCAATACGATCGGCCCCTCTTTCAGCCGGATCATCGTACAGCGCTGGCCGCCTGAAATCGGCGGGAACGGAGAGGCTTGGTAACGCCATGTTTTGCCCATGTCGCCGGAGATGCTCCGGGTCATTCGGCGGCGCCCCTTCGCATCGGCGACGTCGTTGCCGCGGCCGAACGCCATCAGCGAGCCGTCCCTGAGCTGGACAACGCAGGCGTGGATACCCGCGATCATGCCGCCGGTGCGTCCCGCTTCGAACTCTTCGGGCTTTTCCCCGCAGGGAGATGTCCAACTGCGGCCGTCGTCGCGGCTGATTTGAATCACCGAACCTTCGTTGTTGTCGGGGCCTCCGTCGCAGGCATTGATGAGCCAGCCTTCGCTGCTGCGGATCATGCCGGCGATGACCTGATGTCCCGGAGTATGTTCCGGGGAGACGATCTGCGGGCGGCTCCATGTCGCGCCGTTGTCGTCCGAGGTCTGCGCCAAGAGCGCCAGATTGCGCCACCAGCCGCCGGCTTCGACGCCGTTGAGCAGATAGATGCGGCCGCTGTCGGGATCGCACCGGAGCGACGATCCGGTCATGTTGCGGTCGGGAACCTTGCACAAAAGGCTCGCTTCGTCCCACGAGTCGGCTCCGCAGCGCAGGCGGCTGTGCCAGATAGCCATTTCCCGGCCGAATTCGCTGATCGTCGAGAACCAGACGGCGAGCAGGTCGCCGTTACGGCACCACGTGACTGCCGGACAATGGTTGTGGGGATACATCGGTGCTGTGGAGATCTGCGGCGGTATGACGTATTCAATGGGAGTGTAATAACGCGGTTGGTCGTTCATATCTACCCAATGTGCGACGTGTTGCGCTACAGGTTCGGCGGCGGTGGAAGCGGGAACCGGCTTCGTGGCCGGATAGGGCGCTTCGATAATGCGGAATCCGGTCAGGAAATGCTTGTCTTCCGGGATCATGGCCATGCGGTTGGCCGAGCGGAGGTATTCGACGGGGGTCGAATGGCTGCCGCCGCGCGTCACCTTGTAAAAGCCGTCGGCATATCCCACCGGATCGGTCTGGTCGCCTCTGAAATAGGGGCCGTACCAGTCGTAACACCACTCTTCGACGTTGCCGTGCATGTCGTACAGTCCGAAGGCATTGGGCGCGCTCTGCGCCACGGTCAGATCGACGGGGATGAACGAGTGATGCTCTTCCTGATTCTTCAGCGCCGCTTTGGGAAGCCGGTCGCCGAAGGAGTAGTGCATGCAGGAGCCGGCCCGGCACGCGTATTCCCATTCGGCTTCGGTCGGAAGCCTGTAGGTGCGGCCCTCCTTTTCGGAGAGCCAGCGGCAAAACGCATCGGCCTGATGCCAGTCCACGAAGATCACGGCTTCGTTGTCCCCGCTCGAAAACCCCTGTTTGCCGCGCAGGGCGCGGTGCGAAGGATCGAACGCTTCGTACTGGGCGTTGGTGATCTCGGTGACGGACATCCGGAACGGTCGGGAGATGACCACTTTGTGGATCGGCGTCTCGTCGTAGTCTGCGCCCGGTCCGCCGGAACCCATGTAGAACCAGCCGGCCGGGATTTCCGCGAACCGGATCGTCGGGCCGGGCTCCCCGGCCGAACAAACGTTTCGGCCGAGGAGGAGCAGCAGGGCGGTAAAAAGTGTTTTTCTGTTCATCGCAGAAGTGTTTTATTCGTTGTCCGCAGGTTCGGCGATCGTTATTTTCAATCGTGCGACGACTTTGCTTTCGCCTTCGAACGTGGCGTTCCGGGCGACGAATACGGCGTCGTATTCCCCTGCGGTTTCGTAAATATATGAATAATTGTCGGCTCTGGCATTCATGGCTTTGACCGGAATGCCGTAATTGGCGGTTCCTTCGCCGTCGATTTTCCCGGCGTATTCGTATTTGTGTCCTGCTTCGCCCGAATAGAAGGTGATGTAGTCGGGGTTGCCGCTGAAGTTGAAGTATACCTCTTTGCCGGCTTCATAGACATTGCCGCTGTCGGGAGTCACCCCGAACGAAACGTCTTCCAGCACCTCCCCGCAGGAGATCAGGCACAACAGAAGGGCCGTAATAAACGTGATGATCAGATTCTTTTTCATCGTATCGGTGATTAAGTCCTTTACCATAAGGGATTTTGTTTGATCGAGAAGTTGGTAGCCAGTTCCTTGCTCGGTATTGGATACCAGTTGTGGCGGTACTCGGTGTAGTCGGCGATTCCGTCCGCATAGCTTTTGTTCGCGTGCCAGCGGGGATCGGCCACCTGCGCCCGGCGCTCCGTGGTCATGGCTTCGACGTAGAGTCCCCAGCGGATCAGGTCCAGACGGCGCAGCCCTTCGAAGCAGAGTTCGCGGCCCCGCTCGTCGATGACGAGCCGGCGGAAATCCTCCTGACCGAGACCTGCGACGGCCGGATAGTCGGAATTGGCCCGCTGACGCACCTCGTTGATACATTCGTACGCCAGAGTCGTCGGACCGCCGTAGGCTTCGTTTTCGGCTTCCGCCAGCATCAGCAGTACGTCCGAATAGCGCAGCACGGGAAAATTGATCGGCGTGTAGTCCTTGTCCTTCGTGTCGGAAAGTTCGTATTCGCGGCGGAATTTGCCTGCGTTGCAGTAAACGTACTGTTTGTTGTTGAGGTTGCGCCACAGTTTCTCTCCGTTGCGGTAGTAGTACTCGCAGATATTCCAGTCCCGGCGCACGTCGTTCGGATCGTCGAACAGGTCGAACAGTTTGAGCGTCACCGATACGTATCCGTAACCGAATCCGTAGGCGTCGTTCTGGTTGTTGTAAACGCCGTTGTAGCTTCCGACGCAGCCGCCCGTGGTGTGGCCGTCCTGATTGTTGCCCTTGAATTCGATTTCCCAGATGCTTTCGCGGTAGGTGAGATCATAGATATCCTTGCTGAGGTTGGTGAACACCTCTTTGTAATCGGGATTCAGCGTATGGAGCCGGCTGTTACGGACTTTGCGCGCCCAGTATGCGGCCTTTTCGAAAGCCTCCTTGCCTTTGTAGAGGGGGAAGCCGCCCATTTTCAGATAGACGCGGGCGAGGATGCCTTGGACGGTCGATTTCGAGATGCGGCCCGGTCCGTTGAGCTGGTCGGCCGTCCTGACCTGTCCTACGACGTCCTCCATTTCGGTTGTGATGAAGTCGAAAACCTCCGCGGCCGGAGTCGAGGGCATCTGAAGCGCTTCCATGTCGGTGTCGCGGGTCGATTTGAGGCGTAAGGGTACGTCGCCCCAAAGGCTCGAAAGCGTGAAGAAATAGTAGGCGCGCAGGAATCGTACTTCACCCATGTATTGGGCGATGAGCGTTTCGTCGATCGGCGAGCCCTGTATATATTCGAGGAACGAGTTGGCGCGGTCGATACCCGTGTAGAGATTCGCCCAGAGGTTGTTCAGCGTCGCGTTCGTATAGGTGTAGTTGTTCAGAAACAGTTCCTGCTTGGTATAGTTGCGGTCGTAGTAGCTCAGGTCGTCCTGCAGGTTGAAGGCATAGAACCAGTCCCGGCCGTAGAACGACAGGTCGGACAGCGGCGCGTAAACGCCGACCAGTGCTTTCTGAACGCTCTCCTCGTCCTTGTACGAGGTTTCCGGCGACACGAAACCCGCAGTCTCGACGTCGAAGAAATTGCAGGAACCAAGCGTTATGCCTGCGATGAATATAAAAAGTAGTTTTTTCATGATCGTTGTTTTTAGAATACGACGTTGATTCCGAAGTTGTAGACGCGTGAGCGCGGGTAGGCCGACCAGTCGTATCCGGGAGTGAGCGCCGTATTTTTGGTCGAAACTTCGGGGTCGTAACCCGAATAGTTGCTCCATGTCACCAGATTCTGCGCCGAGAAGTAGACCCGCAGCTTCTGGACGAAGAATTTCTTGGTGATCTTGGAGGGCAAGGTGTAGCCCAGCGAGAGATTTTTCAGGCGCAGGAACGAGCCGTCTTCCACTTCGAAGGTCGAATACTGGGAGGAACCCCAGCCGCCCACGCGCGGAATGTCGCTCATCGGATTTTCGGGAGTCCAGCGTCCGCAGTACTCCTTCCAGCGGTTGTAGCCGACCTCCGATTTGCCGCGTACGAACTGCGTGCGCGCGGCGTTGAGGATGTCGTTGCCGTAATTCCACTGGAAGAAGACGTTCAGGTCGAAACCGAAGAATTCGAAGGTGTTGTTGAAACCTCCCGTGTGCAACGGCTGGCCGCGTCCGATGATCGTACAGTCGTCGGCATTGACCGTGCCGTCGCCGTTGATGTCGCGGAAGCGCGCGTCGCCCGGCTGCACGCCCGAACGGCCGGTGCCGTTGTCGGGAATGTCGGCTTTGAGGACCCATTTGCCGTCGACGTTGTCGAAGTCGTCGTATTTGTAAGTCCCTTCGTAGATATAGCCGTAAAGCATGCCCATCGGCTTGCCGATTTTGGTGATATAGGCGTTGTTGTAGGAGATGACATTGACGATGCTCTCCTGATTGTGCGACAGCGCCAGCACCTTGTTGCGGTTGAAGGCGATGTTGAAATCGGTCGTCCAGCGGAAGTTTTTCGTGTTGAAATTCTCGGTCTGGAGCGTGAATTCCCAGCCCTGATTCCGGACTTTTCCGATATTCATGGTGTTGGTGGAGAAGCCCGACGAGGGTGGGATGTCGGCGGACAGCAGCAGGTCGGAGGTAATCTTGCGGTACCAGTCCACGGCGATCGTAAGCCGGTTGCGGAACAGTCCCAGATCGACTCCCGCATCCCACTGCGTGGTGGTTTCCCATTTGAGATTCCGGTTGCCCAGATTGACGATGATGTTGCCCGTGGTGTTGCTGTTGTCGAACGGGTACTCCGATCCCTCCGTGGCGTACATCTGCGTCCGGTATGCGTATTCCGAAACGCGGTTGTTGCCCGTCTGTCCCCAGCTGGCCCTGAGTTTCAGGTTGGAGACGACCTTGTTCTGACTGAGGAACTTCTCGTTGGAGATGTTCCATGCGGCGGAGGCCGACGGGAAGTAACCCCAGCGGTTGTTCTTGGCGAACTTCGAAGAGCCGTCGGCACGGAACGTCGCCGTGAAGTAATACCGGTTGTCGTAGTTGTAGTTGATGCGCGACAGGAACGACATCAGCGTCCATTCCGCCGAATTGTAGGTCGAAACCACCGGGGAGCCTTCGCCGAATCCGTTGATGCCCAGATGCTCGTTGGGAATATGCGTGGCCTTCATGTAGGTATTTTTGTAGCGGCTGCCCTGCATGGTCTGTCCCAAGAGAATGTCGAATTTGTGCTTTTCGTCCTTGTCGAAGGCGGTCTTGTAGGTCAGGGTGTTTTCGTTGACCCACTGTTGGGTCGATTTGTTCTGCACCGATGCGTTGACTCCGTCCGAACGGTATTTGTTACCCGTGCGCGAACGCGAACCGTTGAATTGCTCATTCGAATAATCGTCCGTCAGGAATCCGCCCATGACTTTGAGCTTCAAGTCTTTGATGATTTCGTATTCGACATAGGCATTGGCCCTGAAATAGTTGTTGATGCGTTTGCGGTATTCGTCCGAAACGATGTAGATCGGGTTTACCCGGAAATCCTGCGACGGGTTGATCGAGGGATCGACCCACTCGTTGATCAGGTCGTCGTCGCCGACCGACACGAACGGACGGTAGCTCCATACGTTGGGTAGCAGGTTGGCGCTGCCCGTGTAGTTGGTCTGCGAAGGAGAGTCGCCGGTCTGCAGGATACGCGAATAGTTCGCCGTCGCCTGTACGTGCCATTTCTTGGCGAAGCGGTGGTCGATCGTGGCGCGGCCCTGATAGCGGCTGTAATTCGAATTTTTGATGATGCCGTCCTGATCGAGCATGGAAAGCGTTGTGCTGAATCGCGTGGAGCGGTTGCCGCCCGACAGATTGACCGAGTACTTCTGTATGGGAGCCGTCCGGAAGATTTGATCCTGCCAGTCGATGCTCTTTACGTTGCGGTAATCCTCGATCGTGCCCCCTTCGCCCAGATAGGTTTTGTTGAAGTCGGCTTCGGTCATGATCTCCTGCTGAAGTGTGACGAACTCATAGGCGTTCATCAGGTCGATTTTCTTGGATATCTGAGCGAATCCCCAGCTTGCGTCGAAAGTCACTTTCGTCGTTCCGGGAGTGCCCAGTTTGGTGGTGATGATCACCACGCCGTTGGCGGCGCGGGCGCCGTATATCGCGGTTGCTGAAGCGTCTTTGAGAATGCTGATCGAAGCGATGTCCGAGGGGTTGAGGGCACCCATCGAGGTGTCTTCCAGCGGGAAACCGTCGATGACGTAGAGCGGTGAGTTGGACTGCGTGACGGAGTTGCTGCCGCGGATGACGATATTCATCTCCTCGCCGGGCATGCCTTCGTTCGAAGTTACCTGCACGCCGGCTACGCGGCCCGCGAAGGCTTCGCCGATGTTGCCGGCGTCGGTTTTGAGCATGTCGCCGACGTTGGCGCGTCCCACGCTGCCCGTCAGGTCCTTGTATTTCACTTCGCTGTAGCCGACGACCACGACTTCGTCGAGACGGGCGTCGGTGGCGGTCAGCACGACGTTTATCTCGGTTTTCTGACCTACGGGAACTTCTTGCGACACCATGCCCAGAAAAGAGAACACGAGACTTGCGGTCGGCGGTACGTTCGAAAGGACGTAACGTCCTTTCGAATCGGATACGGCGCCCCGGTTCACCTCTTTAATGATGACGGTGGCTCCTTGCAGCGGCAGGCTGTCGGGACCCATTACGGTGCCGACGACCTTATGTCCTTTGGTCTGCGCCCCGGCAGGTCCCGCCATCCCCGCGAAGAGTACGGGGAGAATCAGCCAGAGCCGTAAGTTGCGGCGCAGTGCATTATATATACGAATCATCTTGTTTGGTTTTTTAGGTTTTTGCTTTGCCGGTTCGTTCCCTGCGCAGATATCCTGTCTGCGCAGGGAATGCTTCCGGTCGTTATTCCTTGACGCAGCGGATCGTTTGGGCATTTCCGCGCTGGAAGGTGTAGAGCGGATCGACCTCTTTCCAGTCGTTCTTGAATGCCAGACAGCAGCTCTTCGTTCCGGCGGAGGGAGCCGAGGTCCAGTAATAGTAGAACGAACCGCGGTTCAGTGCGCCGGAGCTGTAGTAGCGGCACCCGTTGTAGGGGAACCACGCCTGCTCGCCCGAACCCGTGGCTGCGTAGTAGAGATACCATCCGCGTTTGGTCGGACTTGTGTTTACGACGTTGTGTTGGGCAGGGTCGGTGGTGTTTTCTCCCGTCTTCGTGAAGATCGAGAAGGCATCCTTGCCCGGAATCCTGTAGCCGGGGGGACACGGATCGTAGATCGACTTTTGATGAGTCGCGGTCAGCTCTTCCTCGCCCTGCGGATTGCCCCAGAGGTAGTTGTTGCGTCCGGCGAAAAGCCAGTCCGCCGCCTTGAGGAAGGTTACGGGATTCTGGATCGCATTGGCGATCGTGCCGGTGGATGCGTCGGAAGCGGCGACGCTCACCTTGGTTACAGATCCGTAGAGGGTCGGTTCGGTCATGTCGTAGAATTTCGACGAACCGGGGATCGGGTCCTTGCGCCCCCATTGGTAGGACATGCCCAGCGAGCCGGTGTCGTCCAGCGCCGATGTGGCGCCCAGACTGCGGTCCATGAAGGTATAGCTGTTGCCGTATTTATTGGCCATGTAAACCTGATCGGCGGGGTGGTCCGTACACCAGATATGCCAGCTCCACATGATGCGGCCCTGCTGGTCCTTGACCGCTATGAGGGCGTTGCCCTTGCCGGCCGAGGTGTTGAACGAGACGATGCCGTCGCTGAGTACCAGTTCCGAGATCAGTCCGTCGGTCGTCTCCCACAGCAGTTCGGCCGAGACGGGGGCGATTGTCGCCGGTGCCGTGAGCGGATTGCCGAGGTAGTCGGTGAAGCTTCCGCCGGGGATAATGCCTTCGCTGCCGTTGCCCATTACGGTCGCATCGAAACTGCACCGCGCTTCCTTGTCGACGATGTAGCAGTTGGCCGTTCCTTGTGCGCTGAGGTTGAGCGCCGGGAGGTCGTGGGTGATCTTGACTTCTCCTTCCGCGGGAGTCTCGCTGTCGGTCGCCGTGAACTGATCGAGCGGAAGCGAAACGGAAATCGCGCTCCCTTCCGGACTGGATTGGGCGGGCCGTTTGTTGAAAAGAAACGTGTAGCGGTCCGTGCTGACCAGATAATACATGTTGGCGGCCTGTGTCAGGTCGCAGGGGGCGAGGCCGATGGTAAATTCGATTTTATCGGCCAGCGACGGGGCTTCGTTGAACGTGTAGGTGATGCTGTTGGACGATCCCCGGAGCTGAGCGTCGGGATCGGTCAGGTCGAAGTCGCATGCACCCGCGAAATTTACGCCTTCGGCCGTAATCTTGATGGAATTGACCTTTTCGGAAGCGTATTTTCCTTCGGAGGTGAAGTCGAACGAGAGCTGCGCCGTGGCGGCCTTTTTGCGGAAAACGAACTGCGATTCGCTGGCCGCTTTGACCTCTTCGCACCGGGCGGTCATGATGTTGTTGGCGCCTGCGGTCCGGGCGTTCTGCATGGTGCCGATGACGACCGGAGCCGTAAAGCCGTTCATGGCGCTTACGGCAGGATAGACGGCGTAAAGGGGCGTTTGTTCGAAATCGAGCGAACCGTTGAATTTTCCGGTTGCGGTGCCGATGCCGGTTGCGACGTCGAATGTGCCGGCGTGCAGGCCGTCGGTGACGGTAATGGCATCGTCGACGAGCCAGACGGTCGCTCCGGTTTCAGCGGCGCCGGTTCGCGTCGTCGAACTTTTATCCGTGACGCCTGCCTCCGGAATGATCGCCGTAAGCCCCGAAAGCCGGTTGCCGAATCCTGTCGTCGGGGGAACCTGCTGCGTTTGCTCCGGGTCGTCCGAACAGCCGAGGAGTGCCGTGCAGACGGTGAGCGTTAGAAGTTTTCTGATGGTCATGGTTGCGGTTTTTAGGTGTGTCGGTCGTTATTTGTAGATCGGTCCGTAGGTCGCGCAGGCGCGATAGTCGGAACCTTCCGGGTCGGAGCCGAAGGCGCCCCATGCCGAGGGGCGGAAGAGCCGGTCGGCGTCGAGGTTGTGCATGGCTACCGGAATGCGGAGCATCGCGGCCAGCGTGACGAGGTCGGCGCCGACGTATCCGAAACTGATGGCGCCGTGGTTGGCTCCCCAGTTGTTCATCACCGAATAGACGTCGCGAAAAGCGCCGTGGCCTGTCAGGCGGGGGGCGAACCATGTCGTCGGCCACGTGCGGTCGGTGCGCTTGTTGATGATCTCGAAAATCTCGTTGTCGACGTTTACGGCCCAGCCTTCGGCGATCTGCAATACGGGGCCGAGTCCTTTCACGAGATTCAGGCGGCACATGGTCATCGGCATTTCGCCGCGGGTGAGGAAGTGCGACGAGAATCCGCCGCCGCGCATATATTCACGTCCTGCCGGGTACCATGTCGTGGCTTGGAGACATGCTTCCGCTTCTTTGTCGGATATCTCCCAGAACGGCTTCATTGCGGGATTGCCCGCCGCATCGGACTGCTGTCCCGTGGCGTCGAGCGTGCAGGAACCCGAATTGATGAGGTGGATGATGCCTCCTGCGGCGCGGCCCGTGAGCCGGCGGCCCGTGACGCGCTCGACGGCTTCGGGGGACCAGAACGTGCGTACGTCGGCGAAGAGCTGCGCCCGGTTGGTCAGCAGGTGCAGCAGGAGCATCGAAGCGCCGTTGAGCGTGTCGTTTTCCGTGGCGAAGGTGACTGCTTCGCGGATGCCGTTCCAGTCGAACGACGAGTTGAGGATCGCTTCCGGGAAGTCGCCGTCGGGTCGGAAGTCGGTCCACTGGCGCTGCCCTTGGAATCCCCCGGCAATGGCGTTGTGTCCCATGGCCTCCTCTTCGAAGCCCATTTCGGCCAGTTTCGGATTGCCGTGCATCAGGTCACGGAAGATGAGTGTCATCTTTACGACATATTCCCAGACGGCGTCTTTTTGTTCGCGTGAATAGACCAGATGCGCGGGGTTGCAGTCGCTGCCTTCGTTGGGCTTGCAGTATTTTTCGACCCACTCCATGGCGCGGGCGAACTCCCCCTTGTCGTAGATGCCCAGTTCGATGCGGCGTTCGATCTCCGAGCAGTCTACCGCTTCATTGCGCATGCCGAGGTACTCCTGAAAGAAATCGGGGTCGGGCATAGAGCCTGCGATACCCATCGACACCGAACCGATCGAAAGGTAGGATTTGCCCCGCATCTGCATGACGGCGACGGCGGCGCGGCCGAAACGCAGGAGTTTTTCGCGTACGTCGGCGGGAATCGTATCGTCGTCCATATCCTGTACGTCGCGGCCATAGATGCCGAAGGCAGGCAGTCCCTTCTGGTTGTGCCCGGCCAGTGCCGAAGCCAGATAAACGGCGCCCGGACGCTCCGTGCCGTTGAAACCCCAGATGGCTTTGGGGGTGAGCGGGTCCATGTCGATGGTTTCGGCGCCGTAGCACCAGCAAGGGGTGACCGAAAGGACGGCGCCGACATTGCTGTCGCGGAATTTGTCGGCGCAGGCCGCGGCTTCGGCGACCCCGCCGATCGTGGTGTCGGCGATGACGCATTCGACGGGCGAGCCGTCCGAATAACGGAGTTCTTCGCTGTAAAGACGCGCTACGCGTTGCGCCATGCCCATGGTCATTGCTTCGAGCGATTCGCGGATTCCGCCGCGGCGGCCGTCGATGATCGGACGGATCCCGATTTTAGGATGTGAAGTGGTCATATTCTGTGTTTTTCAGGTTGTTTGTTCGTGTCGGCTATTCGGCTTCT
>ERZ773225.3199-NODE-3199-length-15128-cov-4.344125_pt1 | contig 15128 bp, 9 predicted proteins | sample MGYA00580993_ERZ773225 | MGnify/ENA primary metagenome ERZ773225 (study PRJEB29015, sample SAMEA2737748) | human gut metagenome | biome: human gut; feature: human-associated habitat; material: faeces | place: China | collected 2012 ... | reverse complement strand
GCGAGCGTCTCGCTGAACTCCTCCTCCGTTTCCTCCGGGAAGCCGGTGATGAGGTCGGTGGTGATGGCGGGGTCGTCAAAATATTCGCGCAGCAGCTCCACGGACTCATAATAGCGCGCGGTGTCGTACCGGCGGTTCATGCGCTTGAGCGTCGCGTCGCAGCCGGACTGCATCGAGAGATGGAAGTGCGGGCAGAGGGTCGGGAGCTTTTTCGCCCGCTCGCAGAATTCCCGCGTCACCGTGCGCGGCTCGAGCGAGCCGAGCCGGATGCGCATCTCCCCGCCCTCGCGGGCGATAAGCTCCAGAAGATCGATGAGCGTCGTGCCGTCCTTGAGATCCTGGCCGTAGGAGGAAATTTCGATGCCCGTGACCACGATCTCACGGTAGCCCTGCGCGCGCAGGGCGCGCACCTGCTCCGCCGCCTTGTCCATCGGCAGCGAGCGCACGGGGCCGCGCGCGTAGGGAATGATGCAGTAGGTGCAGAAGTTCACGCAGCCGTCCTCGACCTTGAGCATCGCGCGGGTGCGGTTCGCCATGCCGCCCGCCGGCAGCACCTCGAACGTGCGGCGGCGCAGCGCGTCGTCGATGTCCGCGACCGTCTCGCGCGTTTTCACGGCCTCCTCCAGCCGGTCAAGGAATCGCGCGCGGTCGTTCGTGCCCATCAAAAGGTCGATGCCGAGGCTCTTTGTCTCCTCCTCGTGCGTCTGGACGTAGCAGCCGCAGGCGGCGACCACCGCGTCGGGACTGTTCTTCTTCGCGCGGCGGATCATCTGGCGCGACTTCTTGTCGCTCACCGCCGTGACCGAGCAGGTGTTGATGATGTAGGCATCGGCGGGAGACTCAAAATCCACCAGCTCGTGCCCGCGGGCGGTCAGCTCCTGCTCCATCGCCTGCGTCTCGTATTGATTCACCTTGCAGCCCAGGGTGTAAATACCGATCTTCATGCTTTCTCCTTGCTTTTCGTGGATTTTCCGCATATAATCATACCATGTTTTCGCTTGATTGCAAGTGCAAAGAAAGGAATGCTTTGCTATGATCTATCTCGACCATGCCGCCACCACGCCCGTCGCGCGCGAGGTGGCGGATACGATGTACGATGTTTTACTAAACGGCAGCGGCAACCCCAGCTCGCAGTACCCTTACGGCGCCGCCGCGAAAAAGCGTCTGGAGGCGGACCGCGCGGTCATCGCCGCCGCGCTCGGCTGCAAGCCGGACGAGCTGTATTTTACCTCCTGCGGCACGGAGAGCGACAACTGGGCCATCCGCCTTGCCGCCCACCAGAACCGCCGCGTCGGAAAGCACATCATCACCACCGCCGTGGAGCACAGCGCCGTGCTTGAGCCTTGCCGTCAGCTGGAGCAGGAGGGCTATGCCGTCACCTATCTCGCGCCCGACCGTCAGGGGAATATCACCGCGCAGCAGGTCGCGGACGCGCTGCGCGAGGATACGGCGCTCGTCTCCGTGATGCTCGTGAACAACGAGACCGGCTGCGTCTTTCCCGTCGCGGAGATCGCGCGGCTCCTGCGCGAGCACGGCTCCAAGGCGCTGCTGCACACCGACGCGGTACAGGCGTTTTTGAAGCTCCCGTTCCGCGCGGATACGCTGGGCGCGGACCTCATTTCCGTCAGCGGACACAAGCTCAACGCCCCCAAGGGCGTCGGCGCGCTTTACATCGGCCCGCGCTGCCGCGCGGTGCGTCCGCTGCTCGCGGGCGGCGGACAGGAGCGCGGCCTGCGCTCGGGCACCGAGGCCACCGCGCAGATCGCGGGCTTCGCCAAGGCGGTGGAACTGCGGCTGGAGGGCTATGAGGAAAAGCTCGCCCGCATGGCGCAGCTCAAGCAGTACGCGCTCGAGCAACTCCTCACCATCGATGGCGTGGTGCGCATCGGGAACGGCGACGCCCCGCATATCCTCTCCGTCTCGCTCGTCGGCTATCCGAGCTCGAACGTCGTCACCGAGCTCGGCGCGCAGGGCATCTGCATCTCCGCCGGCTCGGCCTGCCACCGCGGCAAGCTCAGCCACGTCTACGCCGCGATGAAGCTCGACAAAAAGACGGCCGCGGGCGTTCTGCGCGTCAGCTTCGCGCCCGAAACGACCGAAGCGGACGTCGACGCGCTCGTTTCCGCTCTCCGCAGGCACAGGGAAACGCGCTTTCCCATGCTGTAATTTTTCCATTCGAGGTCGCTCATGTTCTCCTATCTTCGTCAGCCCAGGGGCTTTTACCGACGGCTTTTTCTGCTCGCCCTGCCCATCATCGTGCAGAATCTCATCACCACCTCGCTCGGCTTCCTCGATACCTTCATGGTCGGTCTGCTCGGCAGCGAGCAGATGTCCGCCGTCACGGTGGCGAATGTGCCCATCTTCATCATCCAGCTCATCGTCTTCGGACTGCAGAGCGGGTCGAGCGTGCTCATCAGCCAATACTGGGGCCGCGGCGACCGCGAGAGCATCAACCGCGTCATCGGCATTGGCTTGTGCATTGCCGGCAGCGTCTCGACGCTCTTCGCGCTCATCATGGCGTTCTTCCCGGCGGATGTTCTGCTGCTGGTGACGGACAATCTCCGTCTCGTCGCGATCGGCACGCCGTATATCCGCATCGTCGGCTTCTCGTATATTCTCAATTCCCTCTCGTCCATCTACATCGGGATGCAGCGCAGCATCGAAAATCCGCGCTTCGGTATGCTGGTGTTCGGCGCGTCCATGCTCTGCAATACCGTGGGCAATTATGTGCTCATCTTCGGCAAGCTCGGCTTCCCCGCGCTCGGCGTCACAGGCGCGGCGGCCGCCACGCTGCTCTCGCGCGTGGTGGAATTTGCGCTCGCCTTCGGCTACGCCCTGCGCTGCCGCACCGTGCCGCTCCAATGGAGCGCCCTTCTCCGCCCGGGCCGCGAGATGCTGCGCCGCTTCATCCACTACAGCGCGCCGGTGCTGGCGAACGAAACGCTCTGGGGCGTGGGCTACTCGCTCATCACCGTCATCATGGGCCACATGGCCGCGAGCGGCGACCTCATCGCCGCCTACACCGTGGCGGGCAGCATTGACAAGCTCTCCACCGCCGGCATTTACGGCATCGCCAACGCAGCCGCCGTCATCGTCGGCAAGGAGATCGGCATCGGCAGCAACCGCGAGAGCGTCGTGCGCATCGGCAAGGCCGTGTGCCTCACGGCATTTCTCTTCGCGCTCGCCCTCGGCGGCGTGGAGCTTCTGGCCTTTTTTACGCTGCTCCGGCCGTATGTGCTGCCGCTTTTCTCCCTCTCGGCGGGCGCGGCGGCGATGTGCGCGGTCATGGTGTACTGCTACGCGGGCGTGATGCCCCTCCACGGCTTTTCGTCCACGATGGTCGTGGGTGTGCTGCGCGGCGGCGGCGACGTGCGCGCCTCGCTGCTCATCGACAACTTCCCTCTCTGGTGCGTGGAGCTGCCGCTGATGTGCCTGCTCGGTCTTGTCCTTAAGGTGCCGAACGAGATGTTCTGCCTGTGCATCGCCATCGAGCATCTGGCAAAGACCCCCGTCGGCCTTTGGCGCATCCACGGCGGCAAATGGGTGCATGACATCACACGAAGCGATTAAAAGGAGCTGCCGGACAAAATGTCCGGCAGCTCTTTTTCACTTTTTGCCCGCATTGATGCGCTTGACGTCGAAGCATGTCTCCTTCAGGATATTCCCCTGCGCGTCCGCGATGGCAAAGGAAACGGTAAAGATCCCTGTTTCGGCGCTGTAGCTGATGAAGCCCGTTTCCCCCGTGCCGGTCGTCCGCACCCGCAGGCCCTGCGGGTAGGAGGCCGAGCCGAGGAGCCGGAACTCCTCGCTGTCGGTCGTCTGAATGACGACCTCGCCGTCGTCGCTGATCGCAAACGAGCCTCCGCCGCCGCTGTCCGTCGTGCCGACGCCCTGGATGAACATATTCTGTCCCACCTCGCCGCTGTAGCGCAGCTTGTCGCTGATGGCTGCCGTCAGCGTGGAGCAAAGCAGCTCCGTCTCCGACAGCTCCATCGACTCGCGGTACGTCCGCACGGCAAAGCGCACGCCCACCGCCAGCATCGCGCTGATGAGCAGCACGATCAGCACCGTACACAGCGTTTCGGTGAGCGTCACGCCGCGGCTGCCGCGCAGTTTTTTCATGGCGTCACCCCCGATGAGATCGTGTAAGTGTAATAATCGTAGCCGTTGCCCGTTGTATAGAGCGTGACTTCCTCGCTGCCGGTCTTTTGGCTCGTGCCGGAGCCAGCTCCCTCTGCCATTACGGTCACCGTCTCTTTCCGCTCCGCATTGTAGCGGAAGGAAACGTCCTCGCGCGCGGCGGCGTTGATCCGCGCCGCGGTCACCGCGGCGGTCGAGAGAAGGGCGAACGCCAGCGCCGCGATGAGCACGGATACCAGCGTCTCCACCAGCGTCTCACCGGCCTTGCTTCTGCGTTTTTTCATGCGTTCCCCTCCGCTCCCTTGGTGATCTTTGGATTGCTCCAGGTGATGGTCAATTCGTCGATCCTGCTCCAGCCCGCGGTGTTCGCATAAACGTCTGTACTTTCGCTGACGCTTCCGCTCAGCCTGAGCGTCATGCGGCAGTCGTCCGCGTCCCCGGCGTCGGCCAGAGAAAAGGCGATCCGGATATCATAGCCCCCGCTTCCCGTTCCCCGTCCTGTCATGGAAAAGCTTGCCTTGACCGGCGGGAGCGCTTCATCCGGCAGCGTGATGGTGATAGTATCGGTGCAGCCGCCGTTCCGCGCGCCGTCCGTGAGCCAGTCTCCCATCAGGCCGGTCGGCAGCTTCTCTGTGGAGGAGCTGCCGGTTTGTACATAGCCTTCGCTCTTCTCGTCCCATTCGTAAGTCGTGGTGGTAGTCTCGGTATACCGCATCTGGTCGATGCTGTCGCGTACGAGCTCCGCCGCCGAGCTGACGGCAAGGTAGTTCTGCTGCGCGGTGCGGTCGCCGTTCACGCGCCGCGCGGCGCTGAGCGCCGCGGAGAGAATGACCGCGCTGACCACCGCCGCGGTCAGGACCAGCAGGAGGGCCATCAGAATGGTCACGCCCTGTTCGTTCTTCAGTTTTTTCATCCCGATGCCCCTCCTTTCCTTTTTACGCCGTGCCGTCGGCTGCCTTCGCCAGCACCGTCACCGGCACGATGCGGCTCACCGTGACCGTCTCGGTCTCATTGATCCGATAGCTCGCCGTGATGAGCAGCGTCGTCTCGCCCGCGCCGATGCCCCGGACGCTCTGCGGAACGCCGTTTTTCCAGACGATCTGTGCAGCGCCCGTCTCGGCATTGGCGACCGTCCAGCTGAGGTCTTTCGTCAGAGCCTTGCCGCCGCGGTCCAGCGCGGCGAGCCCGAGCCGCACCGCCGCGTTCTCGTTCACCGTGATCTGCTTCGCGCGCTCGATCTCGTCGCTCATCCGGATCGTCAGCTCCGCGGTGACGCTTACCATCAAGCGCGCCACATGGCCGTCCAGCACCGCGGTGATCTCCACCGAGCCATTCGCCAGACCCTCCAGCATCACACGGCAGGTCTTTTCATCGACCTTTTGGAAGCCCGTCACCCTTGCGATGCTCTCATTGGTCGAGCGGAACGATTCGGGCGTCAGCCCGTCGAGCTTTCCGTCCTCCATGTTCTCCAGCTTCAGCACCGCGGTAATAACCGCGCTGCCGATTCCGGCATCATAGTCGGTGATGCGGTCGATCGTCACGCTGCTCTTCTCCCAGACCGGACCGACGAGCGGCCAGTCGCCGTAGTGCAGGTTCGCCCTGCCGCTGTCGGTGTGCTCGCTCGCCTGTGTGAGCACGGTCGGGAACGGGTAGTCCTGCCCGTCGAGCACGGCGATGTTTTTGCCCGGGAAGCTGTATTTCCCGTGGACCTCGGCCTGCGCCTCCTCGACGGTGACCCAGCCGAAGACGCTGTCCCCGTTTTGATTCAGCAGCTCCAGGATCCTTTTGTCCTGCCCGTTCTTCGTGACGTCCTTCCTGCCTGCCATCTGCTCATAGCTGAGCTTTGTCAGGTCGATCGAATAGCTCGGTCGATGATTTCTTCCACCGATGTATTCACTGAGATACGAAAGATCGCCCTGCAGCATCTTTTCCTTCTCCTCATCGCTCGCCAGGATCGTCGCAAGACTCTTTTTGCCGCAGTGATACTTCGGCAGGTTGTACTGGACATCTGACTCCGCATAATAGTAGCAGTTGGTAATGGTCACGCTCGGCGCCCATTCATAGCGGTCGGCAACACTGCCGATGCGGGAGATCGACATGATCGTTCCCTGCATGGTCGGCAGCCCCGTATAGGTATAGCAGTTCTCATACTCCGGCTTTCCATCGTCCGTGCCGTTCTTGTTGGAAAAATTGCGGAAGTTGGAGGAGAAGCCGCTGCCGCCGATGCCGCCTATGTAGACATAGGTCCCCTTCGCGTTCTCGACCTCTGTCTTCTTCTCTGTACTGGTCTTCACGGTGACAAGTCTTCCGCTCTTGTCCACGCGCTCATTAAGCGTATCGCTGCCGATCGTGATCGTTCCGCCGGTGTAGCAATTCGTCACCTTGTACTGCACGCCGCCGACCAGACCGCCCACGCGGACAAAGTTGCCGTATTGGGCTCTGGTCAGTTTGCCGCTGTCGCCGGCTTCCCGGTGCGTGCAGTTGACCTCGATATCGACCACCGCCGAGCAGCTGTTCAAATTGACCTTGGATACGCCGATCAATCCGCCCACCACCGCCTCGCCGAGCTGGAGCGGGTTGGTGCTGTTATCTTCGATGGTATAGCCCGCAATGGCGCAGTTGGCGATCTCCGCAGCGCGGTTTTCAACATTGACCCAATTTCCGTTCGCGTCGTAAAGGTAGTCATACGCGATGCCCACCAATCCGCCGAGCGCGTAGGCGCAGCGGTAGTTACGGTAGTCCGTTCCCGCCGGTGTACTGCGCTCGATCGTTCCGCCGTTGTCGCTGTAGAGCACGATGTTTCGGATCTCCGCGCCCGCCGTCGTGCCGAAAACGCCGACATTGTAGCAGGGCGAGTCGATGTTGATGTTCTTGATGTAGTAGTTATCGCCGTCGTACACACCGCCGAACCAACTGTAGAGGTCTACCGCATAGCCCTCGTTGTTTGGATTCTCCGCCGCGTTGTTAAAAACCGCACCGGCGATGGGATGGAACGAGGTATTTTTCGCGCCGACCTTCGGAAATTCCCGGTCTGTGCCGTTGAGGTCATGCGACTGCTTCCAGCTGCGCCGCGGACGATCCCGCTCCGCCGCACTCTGTGACTGACGGCTCACGCCTGTGACCGTGGCGTATTGCAGATAGGGGAACTGCTGGTAGGTCGCCGCCGTTACCTCGCGGTCTGTGCCGGTCTCATAGGTAAACGTGTAGTTTGGGTCCCGTCGGCTTCCTATGTACTTCGACGTGGCCCCGCAGCTCCAGTTGATGAACTGCAGCTGCTGCACCGAGCGGACCTGATAGGCCGCTTGGCCCGTACCCGGCTTAGCATCGTCCGCATAGCCGAAGGCGTCCGCGAAAAACGGGCAAATCGTGTAGATATACTTTTCATTCAGCGTCCATGTGCCATTTGCCTGAAGCGTATAGCTGCCGCTTCGGCTGTTGGTCTCTGCCTGCAGGCGCAGACCGGTCTCGCCGGTCTCGTAGGCGGCGAAGGTATACTCTGGCATCTGCGCTCCCAGCGCCGACGCCGCCGCCCTGGCCTCCTCCGTATTACCGCCGTCCATGACGAAGCCGCCGCTCGCCGCCAGCTCCGGTTCCTTCGAGCTGCTCTCCCAATAGTAGCCGTAGCCGTAGGCGGTGATCACGCCGCCGTCGTCGTGCGCGGTGCAGAGGGTACTGCCCTCCTTGCGCTCCGTGCCGACAAAGCCGATGTAGGAGAGGTGATAGCCGCTGTTCGCGCCGTCCTCCTCCTTTTCCCAGTAGAACACGCCGACCTCGCCGACATTCGTCGGCACCGGCCAGTCGCCGTAGTGGACGAGTACGCCGCTCGCGTCCTGCATACAGGCGGGATAGGGGTAGCTGTCCTCCGTATTTTTCCGCCTATACCGCGCTTCCGCGGACGTGCCGAAGCCAGACAGCCCGAGCGCCTTCAGTTCCGCCGCGGTCATGGGCTGCGCGCCGCCCGCGGTCTCCGCGCTGTACAGCCGGTCCTCCTCCCAGAAGCGGTAGGTGCCGCCGTTGAGATAGTAGCAGCTCTGCACGCTGCCGGAGGCGGTAAAGCCGTCCGCCTCGGCGCCCGCCGAGGACATGGCCGTCGCGCAGTAGGCGCCGCGGATGATTCCGCCGTTGTGCGCGGCGAAGCCGCCAAGCTCCACCTCGCCGCCGCGGATGGTCGGGACATTGATCGCCGCGATGCCGTAGCAGCCCTCGATGCGCCCGTCGTTCTGTCCTGCGAAGCCGCCCACGCTGAGCTGCGCGAACACGTTCTCGGCATAGACCGAGGGGCTGCTCACGCTGCACTGCTCCACATAGCCCTCATTGTAGCCGATGAAGCCGCCGACATAGACTGCGCTGCCGCTGTTGGCCAGCGCCTTGGCGCGGTAGCCCGCTGCCGCGCAGCCGCGCACCGTGCCGGAATTGTAGCCGACGAGCGCGCCGATGTAGGCGCTCCTGCGCTGGATGCCGCGGTCAAAGCCGACGATCGTGTCCTCCCTGCCGGCAATGAGCACGATGTCGCGCAGCTCGCCCGCGTTGCAGCCGAACAGGCCCGCATAGACCTCGCCCGCAGTCTCCGTGCCGCCGCGCCCGAGACCGTTTCCGGTGATCGGCGCGCTGATGATCTCGTGCCGCTGACCGTTGTAGGTGTGGATGAACGGCTTAGCCGTGCTGTCGCCGATGGGGAACTGGGGGAGGTTCGCCGAGGGCTCGGTGCCGTTTCTGCCATAGTTCTTCCAGTCGTAGCTAACATAGTCGATGCCGCGCTCCTGCACAAAAACGCTGCTCTCATCGAGCCGCTCCCGGTATTCGTCGTAGTAAAGGCTCAGCGCGTAGAGCTGGCGCGCCGTGCGGATGGAAACGCCCGTCGGGCTCTCCACCGTGCCGTCCTCGCCGGGCGTCGTCACCGTGCGGGCAAAGTGCGGCGCGTAGAGATACGCCGCGCCGTCGACCCTGACCTCCTGATAGAAGCTGTTCGGATCGACATATTCCGTATTCACCGCCCCGGTCGGCAGCGGCAGGAGGTAATAGCTCCTCCCGTTGTAGGTGACCTGCACCGCGGCATCCGCGGCAAGCATTTCTGTCTTTTGTACCGCGACGCCCGCTGCCGTCCAGGTCCAATAGGTGACCGTGACCGACGCGGTCGGCTTGCTGTCGTAAATCATGCCGTAGCCGTCGCCCAGCACCGTTTCGTCGTCCCGCAGGGACGACACGTTGCCGCCGAGGAAGCCATAGCCTGCCGCCGTGCCGTTTTGATAATGCTCGTAGTACGCCAGCGAGCCGGACTCAAACTCCGCCTTCCAGTCGCCGTAGTGAGGGATCCCCTGCAGCTTCGGGTAAGAGTAGTCGGTCAGGCCCATGCCCTCCATGAGGTTGTAGGCGTTGGTGCTTCCGCCGCCCGTCACGGCGGTAAATGCGGTGCCAAGTCTCTGCGCCGCGGCGGGGCGGCTGGCGCCGCTCCATTCTGTATGCGCGACCTGCTTCGTTCCGGGGACGTCATGTGCCGCGTCCGCCGACGCCGCCAAATAGAATCCGTCTTTCGCCTCTTCCATCGTCCTATGCGGCACGGTGGTAGAGTACGTCAGTTCATTGGTCTTCAGCCCCGTGGCCGCACTGTAGCAGCGGTTCATTCGGTAAACCTGTCCGGCGGACAGGCCCGCTGTGACCGCTGCCTCCTGGAAACCGGCTGCATAGCAATTCAGCAGATCGATCGGTCTTGTCGCCACGCCGACCTCGTCCCTGCTGCCGCCGATCAGTCCGCCGGTCCGTCCGTTCGTCTCATCGCTGTAGAGGTAGCAGTCGGCATAGCAGCGCTCTGCCGTCACAGCGCCGTCCGCCTGTCCGATCAGTCCGCCCGCCGCCGTCGTACCCCGAAGGACCGAGGCGGCAAAGCTGCTGTCGATGGAGACCTCCGCGTTCCCGCTCACATAGCCGACCAGACCGCCGGTCACATTGCCGGCGAGCCAAATATCCCGCTCCGTTTTTGTGCTCAGACCGTCGCTCGCCGGGTCCAGATAGACGCGGCAGCCGGTAACGCTCACCGTACCGGACAGCGTGCCGGCAAGACCGCCGACGTTCCCCGTTCCAGTGATCTGCGCGCCGGTGAGCGTGATGTCCGCCAGCGTGCCGCCGGAAAAGCTCTCAAACAGGCCCGCGTCGCCGTTCGTATCCACCGGCAGGTGCGCGATCACCGGACGGTACGTCGTGCCGTCCACGGTATAGCTGCCCCGGTATTCACGCAGCGCCGTGTTAACAATGGGGTGGAACTTCTTCTCGCCGTAGACCGACGCCCAGCCGCTCGCACCGGTGAAGTCAATGTTCTTCTCCTGCACCGCGCGGGTGATGACCGGCGCCAACTTGGAGGTCTCGTCCAGATTCTGCAGGTGGCGGGCGCAGGTGACGACCGCCGTATCGCCGCCGCGCAGCGTATGGAACAGACCATTTGTCTTTTCGGGCACAAATCGCGCGCCCTCCACCAGCGGGTCGTCGCTGGTGACCTCAACGGTGACGGTCAGATTCTCCCCGGGCGTCAGCATTTTCAGCCATTCCTGCTGCGCAAAGCGGCGGCTGCCGTCGCCGCTCAGGTCGTCGAGTGTCACCGTCACCTCGTAGTCCCGGAAGCTCTTCTCGATCGTGGTGAACGTCTTGGTATCATTTTTCAGCTCGGTGCGCGCCGTCTCATTTCCTTTGTCGTCGCGGATGGTGATGAAGAAATGGAGCGGACGGTCATTCGGCGCCTTGCAGGTGATGCGCACCTCCAGCGTCTCCTCGTTGAGGATCTCCGCCCGCGGCGCGAGCACGCCGGTGTCATTGACCGCCGCCGCGTCGCCGCCATAGTAGCCGACCTTCGCCGTTTTCACGCGCTGGCTGCGGTAGCGCAGCACGTCGAGCCCGGTATGCACGCCCAGCGCCTCCTCGCTATAAAACACCGCGTAGACGCTGCCGCTGTCCGCGTTGTACTCCACGAGCCAATGGCCCTCGCGCAGCTCGGCGTCGGTCTGCTCCCGCGGCAGGATGTAATACGCCGCGGCGGAGGCGTTGTCCTTGTCCGCGTCGGTCACATACCAGAGCGGAATCTTGCCGATATCGATCTTGCCGTACTTGTCCTCTTCCGCGTCGAGAGGGATATAGGTAAAGCGCTTCACGTCGCCGCCGCTCTTGTATTTCTCCTCCATACCGGCGGCCAGAAGCTGCGTCATGCGGTTCTGCGCGGTCTGGAATAAGATCTCCGCCTTGCTGTCCAGCTCCGTCTGGCGCAGCTCGCGCCGCATCTTCGAGACGGGAACGGCGGCAAGGGCAAACAGCACCACAAGGATCGCCACCGTCAGAAGGACCTCCGAGAGGGTGAAGCCGCGGTCATTGTGTCTGTTTGCCCTGTTGTTTTTCATGGTGCTCTGCTCCTCTGTGCGTTACGGCGCGACCTCGAAATAGGTCACCGTCAGCACGGTCTGATAGCCCTGTCCGCCGCCGCTCCGTTCGTCGCGGCGGATGCTCAGGTCGGATATCCGGTTGATGTTGTCGCTCGCGCTGAGGCGGTCAATGATCGCGCGCGACTGCTCGTAGGTGCTCGTGCGGTAGGTCATGGAGACGGGGCGCAGGACGATATAGCCCTGCTGCGTCGTGCCGTCGCCGAAATCGAGGGAGTATTCCCCCGTGCCCGCGAGCAGGCCGCGCAGCTCGCGCAGCAGCGCCTCGCTGTTGTTGAAGTGCGGGATCGCCTTGCTGCCGCCGGCGGCGCGGATATCCGCGAGCGCCTGCTCCATCTTTTCCATCTGCGCCAGCCTGACCGCGTTCTGCTCCAGCGCAAGCTGCTCCTGCGCCGTGTCCTCGCGGCAGCGCGCGATGCGGTCGCTGACCGGCTCGTAGAGGAGCTTGAAGTAGCCGAGCACCATCACGAGCACGATCAGGATGAGCAGCAGTACCTTTTCCCGCAGGGTCAATTCACGGTTCATTCCGCCGCCTCCCCTCTCAGCACGATGTGCAGCGTACACTTCATCACGTCGGCGGGGCGATCCTTCTCCGTTTCGGCAAGCTCCAGCCCGACCGACTCCACGATGCTCGACGCCTTCACGGCGCTGAGCGCCTCGGCGATACGGTCAAGGTCCGTTTCGTTCAGCTCGACGTCCACGCGGTCGCCCTGCGCCTGCAAGGCGCTGAGCGTGCCGTAGGGCATCACCGTGCGCTCGATCAGGTCGAGCATTTCCGTGCGCTCCACGGCAAAGTTGAGGTCGGAGTCCTCGCCGTCCTCCATCCACTCCATCGAATAGGTGCGGTACTCCGAGAGCACCTCGTCAAAGTGCGAGAGCTTCTCCTGCGCGGCGCGGTTCTCCTGCTGCGCCTGCGCATACGCGCTCTGCGCGTCGGCGAGCCGGTCGTAGAGGTCGAGGACGCCGAACTTGGCGACCGCCAGCGCAAGCACGGTGATGCACAGCGCGCCGATAAGCAGCGTGAGCACCGTGCCTGTGCGCTTTTCGTGCATATTGAGGTTGATGCCCGTTTTCTGCGGGCAGCGGACCGGACGGCGGGGCGTGTTCGCGCGGGCCGTTTTCTTCTCCTTCTCCGCGATCATGCCAGTCCCCCCTTGATGCCCTCGCTCACACCGCCGATGGCACGCAGATACGTCCACGGCTCCTCGGTCGAAAGCTGCTGCGAGAGCAGCTCGGAGACCGGATGGAGCGTGAGCCTCGTCGTTTCGACGATGGTGCGCAGCATCGGCTCGATGCCGCCGCCACCGCCGCAGATGTAGAGGTCGTGCAGCTCGCGGTCGCGGTTGTTGTAGTTGTAGAAATTGACCGCCTTCATGATCTCGACCGCCAGACGGCTGTACGCCTCGCGGGCATAGTCCGCCTCAAGCACGCCGTTGTAGTCGCTGCGCATATAGCTGTGCGCCAAATGGATGTCCACGCCGCAGTGCTCGGCGATCTGCTCGTCGATCAGCCTGCCGCCGACGTCGATCTCACGGCGGCTGTCGAACGTCGCGCCGTGGTAGATGTAGAGGTGCGTGCTGCGGTGTCCGATGGAGACGATGCAGCGGTCCTTATCGTCGTTCTCCGCGCCCATGCGCCTGAGGTATGCGCCCAGTACCGCGCCGTAGGCGCACTCGGTGACGGTGAGCACGCGCAGGCGGAAGCCCGCGCGGTGCAGCATCGCGCGGTAGCCCTCCACCGTGGTCTTGAGAATGGCGCAGGCGAAGAGCTCCATTTCCTTCGGATGCCCCGTCTCGTCGTTCACGATGCGGCGCACGGCGTAGTCGAAGAAATATTTGCTCTTCTCCTCCGTCAGAAAGTCGCGGAACTCGTAAGGCAGGTTGTAAAAAAGCTGCTGCTCGGTCATAGCGGGCAGGGTGATGATGCGGGTGTAGACCTCGCTCGCCGGCACGACCAGCGCGGCGTTCGTCAGCGGGATGCCGCTGCCCTTCGCCGCGTCGCGCAGGAAGTCCGCCATCGCGTCCATCGAGAGGATGCGCCCGCCGGACACCATCGCGTCGGGCAGCTCCAGCTTTGCGGTCCTTTTCAGCTCGCGGCCCACAAAATAGGCCATTTTTACGCTGTTTTCACCGATGTCAAGGCCAACGATCTTGTTCATGCTCATTCTCCTTTCAGCGGAGTGCTGCGAAACGCGCCTTATAAAAGGCTCAGATACCAACGGATAAACGGCTCGCCCGCGAGCGCCGTGACCCACGCGCCGAGCGCGATGGACGGCCCCCACGGGATCGGCGCGCCCTTCTCCCCGCCGCGCCCGGCGGCGAGCAGGCCGAAGACGATGCCGAAGATGCAGGCTAAGATCAGGCAGAAAAGGTTGCCCTTCCAGCCGAAAAACAGTCCGGTGACGAACAGCAGCTTCAAATCACCGCCGCCCATCGCCTCGCGCCCCATGCGCTTTTCCAGCACCGTGACGACCGCCAGCAGGCCGAGCGCCACGCCGAAGCCGCCGAGCAGCCCGTCCGCGAGCCGTCCGAGCGGTTCGGGCGCAAAAAAGAGGGACGCGATAAAAAGCACAAGACCGGCCGCTAAAAAGCGGTCGGGAATGATGTACCCCTCCAGGTCCGCGAAGGAGCAGGCGAGCAGAACGCTTGCCAGAAGCCACGCTTCGAGAAGCCGGAGCGAAATATCATAATGCAGCAGAAGCGACACGAACACCGCCGCGCCCATCACCTCGCCCCACACATGGCGGCTCGAGAGCTTCGCGCCGCAGTAGCGGCACCTCCCGCCGGAGGCGAGATAGCTCACGATCGGAACGAGGTCCCGCGCGCCGAGCACATGGCCGCAGGCGTCGCAGTGCGACCGCCCGCGCAGCACGCTCTCGCCATGCACCACGCGCCACGCCATGCAGTTCAGGAAGCTCGCCATACACGCGCCGAAAACGGCGGCGAGCACGCAGCAGTATACGGTGAGGAAGGGGGTGAGATGGAGCATCGCGAAATTCCTCCTTGGAATAGGGTTCCTTCGTGGGGGATGGCCGCCGACCCTCGGCCACCCCCTTATTTCTTAGCATAGCGCCGAAGATGAGCCCTCTGCAGAAACGGCTCATCCAAGAAGGAAGGGGGCGTTCCCACGCCGGAGCGTGCGCTCCGGCGCGGGCTCATGAAAAGTTTTGGAAAAAGTTAGGATGCAGTTTCCGCGCTAATGCCAGTAACACCATTTGCATCGACCGTATACTTAATAACCTGACCTTTTTCCCAAGATGCATTCAGCTTACCACCGATTTGAACAGCGGTCTTCTGCTCACCAGAACATTTATACGCACTATTCTTTGCGCCGATGGAACCGTCCGGCTGCAGGTAAGTATCGGTGGGTAGAGTATTGCTCGTCATAACCTCAATCTGCGCAGATGCGTAACCCGCGCGAATATTGGCGGTGTCTGTAGCAGTATGTGCCTTTGTAAGCGCACCGCTAAACGTAGGAATCGCAATAGCAACAAGGATGGCGATAATCGCGACGACGATCAGCATTTCCATAAGGGTGAAGCCCTTTTTGTTGGTGAGTTTCTTCAGCATA
>ERZ773225.3189-NODE-3189-length-15160-cov-2.606024_pt1 | contig 15160 bp, 14 predicted proteins | sample MGYA00580993_ERZ773225 | MGnify/ENA primary metagenome ERZ773225 (study PRJEB29015, sample SAMEA2737748) | human gut metagenome | biome: human gut; feature: human-associated habitat; material: faeces | place: China | collected 2012 ... | reverse complement strand
ATAGGTAAGACAGATTCCTTCTTCTGAGGCATCCACGCCAAGTGCCATAGGATACATTCTCTTCTCCGGTTCCACAGCCGCACCACATCCACTCATAAAAAGACTGACTGACAAAATCCCAGTCACCACACCGACTGCCCAACCAAAGCCCGGTTTATTTTTCCTTCCGGGAAGAGTACATTCAGCAAACGCTCTTTCTCTCCGGCAGTAACAAAATAAGCCCCATGTGCAGTAAAGGCCTTGAACACAGCTTCGCGATCGGTTACCGGATAAGTGAAAAATTGTTCTCCGGAACAGATAATACCATTATCAAAAGCACGTCCGGTAATCACCTTTTCAGCTGCTGCCTCCAGATCGATATTACGATCAAGGATCACCTGTACATTACCGGCACCAACACCGAAAGAGGGTTTTCCAGAAGAGTAAGCGGATTTCACCATCGGCATCCCTCCTGTGGCAACAACGACATCGCAGGCTTCCATCAATTCTTTGGTCTTATCGATAGAAGGTTCGTCGATCACCTGGATCAGATCGGCAGGAACCCCGAACGGAGCCACAACGTCCTTGATCAGATTTACAGCCAGAGCCGAGCATCTTTTTGACTGTGGATGCGGAGCTATAATAATGGCGTTTTTGGTTTTGAGGGCAAAAATAATCTTCGACATCGGTGTCACAATCGGATTGGTCATCGGCGTGATCCCGGCTACCACACCGATCGGTTTGGCAATTTCGATCAATCCGGTTTTTTCATCCATATCGATGATACCCATGGATTTTTTACCCCTCAGGTTATAATAAACCCCTTTCGATTTATTGCGGTTTTTAGCTACTTTGTGCTCATACACCCCCATGCCGGTTTCGTTTACAGCCAACCGGGCCAATTCTTCGGCATGATCATAAATGACACGGGCAGCTTCGCGGATAACCCGGTCGACCTGATCCTGGTCAAAATGATGTTCGTAAATCTCCTGAGCCTTGCGGGCTTTCACCACCATTTCCTTTATTTCCATAACTTTTTCAGTTTATAATTATAACACAAACTTTAATTGCCGGACAGCTTTCTGTCTTTGTTTCTGCCTGATCAGTCTCAAAGCTCCCGACAAAAAATCCTCCGGATTTTTCTCAACGAAATCCAGGATTTCCTAAACGATTACAATGTAATTCTCAACTTAAAAAATTGATTTAATACAGCACCTTATAAATCTCCCGGATCTCCTCCTCCGACAGCGAGACATAATTATTGGCCAAAAGACGTTGCTGAGTCTGCAACACACTGCTGGTAAAACCCTGAATTTCTTCCGGTTTCATTCCATACACCCGGAGTTTATTCTTCGGAATCAATTTACCCAAAAGCTCATCGAGTACCGGATAGGGATTTTCGTTCACACCCAATTGTACACACAACAAGTCGTTCAGCCGGGCAATATCGCCTGAAGGATTTTTGGCATTATAAAGTTTGAATACTTCGGTGAAAAACTGATAATTCGATTCGCCATGAGGTACATGATAACTACCACCCAACGGATAGGATAAAGCATGTACAGCCCCCACCCCTGTATTTCCAAAAGCTATTCCGGCATAATTACTTGCCATCAGCATATCCCCCAGTCTTTCGAAACGATATTCGGGTCCGTTCGCTGCAATCCCCTGAAACACATCGATGATTATTTCGATGGCAGCCCGGCAATACAAACGGGTATAAGGATTGGATTTGGGCGAAACATACGACTCGGTGGCATGTACCAACGCATCGATCGCACTACAGGCATAAAACTTAAAAGGCAGCCCTTTGAGCAACTCCGGTACCAGCACAGCATCGTCGGCCACAATGGCATCGTCGGCCAATCCCATTTTAGTATGTTTGGAGGTAATTTCAGCTATGGATATATTGGTCACCTCGCTTCCGGTTCCACAGGTGGTAGGCAAAATGACCAATTGTTTTTCTTTGACGATCGGAATTTTACGTTCGAAAGCTTCCGTAACGTCTTCCACCCCTTTCAATACAAACAATTTGGAAATATCGATCACCGTTCCGCCACCGACCGCAATCACCCGGTCGAAACCGACTCCTTTCACTTCTTTCAGGATAGTGTTCATCATTTTATCCGATGGTTCTCCTAAACCGAACTTCTCCTGCATAATGAAATGACAAGGGAGATTCAGGGATTTCATAAAAGGTTCATAAAGGAATTCATTGGTAATCACCAAATCGTGCTCCGAGAGCTTGAATTCACGGGCAAAATCGGCAAAATGATCGAATTTGCTCAAACGGGTTTTTAATTTAAATAATTGCATAATACATGATTATAAAACGATGGACGGCCCCGCGACCATAAATCGCCGGGAGTTATCCGCCACCAGTTAATCCTTAAAACGTTTCTGATATTCTTCTTCCAGCATAGGGCGGAAATCGGGATGTGCCACAGCAATCAATGCCCGAGCCCGTTGTTTCAGCGTTTTACCTTTCAACCGGGCGATGCCGTACTCAGTCACCACATAATCGACATCATTGCGTGAAGTAGTAACAGCTGCACCCTGCGCCAAGAAAGGTACAATCCGGGAAGCCTTACCTTTAGCTGCAGTCGAAGGCATAGCCATGATCGATTTACCACCGGCAGACCAGGCTGCCCCCCGGACATAGTCTACCTGTCCTCCGGTTCCGCTGAATTGTTTCAGTCCGATTGTCTCGGAAGCCACCTGCCCCATCAGGTCAACCTCGATGCAGGAATTGATGGAAACCATCTTTTCATTTTGTGCAATGACACGAGGATCGTTGACATAATCTACAGGACGCATTTCTACGCAGGCGTTTTTATCGACGAAATCGTACAAGCGGCGCGTCCCCATCAGGAAAGTGGCAACCAATTTCCCCGGATGCAAGGTCTTTTTACTGCCATTGACCACTCCTGATTCCACCAAATCGATCACTCCGTCGGAAAACATTTCGGTATGGATACCCAGGTCTTTTTTATCTCCCATAAACAGGAGCACGGCATCCGGAATCGCTCCGATCCCCAACTGTAAGGTGGAACCATCCTCGATCAAAGAAGCACAATTACGCCCGATGGCTTTTTCGACATCCGTAATTTTAGGCAGCGGAATTTCGGGCAATGCCAGGTTAGTCGGAATAATATAATCCAACCGGGAGATATGAATTTTGTTGTCTCCCTCGACATAGGGCATATTTTCATTCATCTCTGCGATCACCAGTCGCGCCTTTTCTGCTGCCGCTTTAGTATAATCACAAGAGAGTCCGAAACTGCAATTTCCTTCACTATCGGGATAAGACACTTGGATTACCGCCACATCCACAGGATATACCTCATCAAACAGCTGTGGTATTTCATAAAAAAATACAGGAAGAAAATCGGCCCGGTCGTCAGCGACAGCCTGGCGCGAATTTCCCCCGACAAAATTAGTGATGTGGCGGAAATGTCCTTCCGTCCCGGGTGTCAGGTATGAGCCATCGTTCAGCGTAAGCATGTGGTAAATACCGACATCATGCAAGCGTTCTTTTTGTGCGATCATTTCCGCCGGCACAACCTGCGGACAACCGGCAGCATGTCCGAACACAAGACGGTCTCCGTCTTCTATGGCACGGACAGCTTCCTCCACTGTCGCAAACCTGTTTTTATATATTTCTTTCCATTCCATAATCCTCGTTTTGATCACCTTTTTCGGTTTAATAATTTCCGGGCAAAAGCGAGTAAGCCCTCATCTGTTTCGTTGATCAGATACACACGGCCGAGTTTATCTCCAAGCTCACGACGCAAACCTTTCTCTACCACTTGTTCCACCGTAATTTGTGCCGCAGGACAGGCTCCACAGGCTCCGGAAAACACAATTCCGACATCCCGGCCCCGGATTTCCCTGACACTCAAATCCCCGCCATGTTCCAGTAAATGAGGACGGACCCGGTAAAGTACGATCTCCCGGACCCGTTCCTCAAAACTACTACTACTTTCTATCTTTGCTTTCATCCACCTTAGCAATCACTTTAGCCAGTTCTTTCTTCGCAGCCAGATTTCCCTGACGGGAGATCATAATACGCTGTGCCTGAGGTGAACCTGCTCCATGCATAGATTCTGTCCGATATCCAACAGCTGCCGTACCCAAGGTAATATTTTCGATCAGGCGCAGGATACGCATCCGGTTTTCGGTAGAAGTCCCGGTTGCTCCCTGCAAATATTTCTCTACATAAGGACCGATCTTTTCGCTGCGTAAATCCTGCTCGGATGGCATGGTCACCATTAACCCACCGGCAATATCTTCTGCAAGACGGGCAATCTCATAAGGCATACGGGTAATATTCTGTTTGCAGACATTGGCCAACAACAGATTGATCTGATAGTTACCGGCAGGCATCTTTTCACCCTCTGCCGAACAGGCAATACCACAAGCATAAAGCGTCTCGTTCAGATGTATCATTTCGATCAGCTTATCCTTGATGTGGTTGGCTTTGGGCACGCCATTGTAATCGGCGGCAAGGGCAGCTGCACCGATCAATACATCCCCGACTCCGACTTTACACCCTCCGTAAGACTGACGGTGATATCCGGCGAAACGCTCTACCATCATTCCGGCAAATTCATATTCCCGACACATAAACACCCGTTCATTGGGAACAAACACGTTATCGAAAACAACCAGTGCTTCGTGCCCACCATACTGTGCATTTCCGAGGTCCATATCGGCATTTTCCTCCATTTTACGGGTATCACAGGACTGACGGCCGTACACCATAAATACGCCTTCGGCATCTGAGGGGACAGCAAACGACATGGCCACAGTAGGCATGATCAGGTGTTCGTGCGAATTGACAGCCCCGGTCTGATGAGCTTTTGCTCCCCGTACGACAATACCATCCTCCCGCACTTCCACGACATGCATATACATATCCGGATCTTCCTGTCTGGAGGGCGACAAACTACGGTCACCTTTCGGATCGGTCATCGCTCCGTCAACCGTAAGGTCGTTTTCCTGTACAAACTTCATATATTCAGTGAACCGCTTGTGATATTCTGTCCCAAGCTTCTGGTCCATCTCATAGGTGGTAGAGAAAATGGCATTGAAAGCATCCATTCCCACACAACGCTGGAAACAGGCTGCCGTCTTTTGTCCCATCAAACGTTGCATTTTCACTTTATTCACCAAATCTTCCGTGCTTTGGTGGAGATGGCAAAAACGGTTGATCCGCTTGCCGATCAGCGGTGAATAAACAGTCATCAGATCCTGATATTCCGGTTTTTCAGCCAATTCATAAGTTTTGGCTACAGAATTCATAGAAGGACGAATCATCGGGTGGTCGACAGGATTTTCGATCAGCTCACCCATAAAATAAACCTTCAGATTCAATCTGCGGAGGCTTTCAATGTACTCAGCTCTGGTCATCATAATTAGTGGCGTTTTATTGATTAACAATACAATATTTAAAGAATTATTTCTCTAATCAAAAGACACAAAGGACAACTATCGTATGCTATATAACATACGTCTTTCCCTTTACGGAAACGATAGCGCCAGCCTTTTTAAAAAATAAAAAAGCATCCTTTACACATCCTCCCTAAACGAGGTTATGCCTTCGTGTTTTCCAGGACACACCCGTATCCCTTTTCCCAAAATAATTGTGAAAAACAACGCACATACCCATTGTCCTTATTCCCCAGAACAACTGGCAATTATAGGTCAGGCAGGTCTTCTGACTTGTTCCGGATTTTGCGGCCTTCCCTTCTCCCGGAGGAAAAAGTGACCATAAGAATGCAAAACCCTTTTTAAAGAACATACAGCTGAGGGTACAGTACCGGATTCTCACCGGATTCCCTATTCAACTCATTCCTCCGTGTGAGGATGAGTCACCATGACGACGCAAATGTACCTAAATAAATTTATATTCCTACTTTTTTTCTTTAATTTTTAAATAAAATGAGAAAAATAATTGCAGCAATGAAACAAACCTCTCCTAAAAAATCATAAAATAACACCTCCTTCACCCGAACTTCCTTCTCCTCTCTCAACGTCCGATGAAGTAAAAAATCGATTAAAAACAACGGAATGCATAAAAATAATCGACGATCATCCGGACAACAAAGACCCGCCTCTTATAAAAACAAGAAGTTACAAATTTTTACTCACTGATAATCAACAACAAAATAAAGGAAAAGGGAAAGATTTTATTAAAATTTCAACGGATAAAAGATTTTTTATACTTTTGTCCCATTGAAGTTCTTTACAAGATGTGAATCAGATCGCTCAGGTGCCTCATTACGATGGGGAGAATAGGGAACCGTGTGAAAATCACGGACTGTCGCGCAACTGTAATCACCATAAAAGTTCGGCCAATCATGTCCACTGTCAGCATAAGACGGGAAGGACGGCTAAAACGGTGAAAGTCAGGATACCTGCCTCAGCGAATTGACAATGCTTTCGCGGAATAAAGCCAGAGTCAGCCCTTATCAGACCGACACCCGTCCGGGTAAATATACCCCTGCGTATTCTTTATTTTGTGAAAGCTAAGTTTAAGCCATGCTCAACGGTAACAATCGATGATTAACGAGTAATTATCAATCGGCTACACTTACGAATCTTAAAAGAGATTGCCAGAATAATAAAGCAATTAATAGATGTAAACTGACTTAGCATGAGAAAATCGTTTGAAAAATTCCTGGCGAGACAGGAAGCCTTAGCCCGGCAATACGGCGAAGCATATGAAGAAAAACAACACAACCGCGGCAAACTGACAGCCCGGGAACGAATAGAATTTCTTTTTGATGAAGGCACCTTCGAGGAAGTCGATGCTTATTCTCCATCGGCCACCACCTCTTTCGGTAAAACAGTACGTTCCTATGGAGACGGAGTTATTACCGGATTTGGAAATATAAACGGCAGACAGGTATTTGCCTATTCCCAGGACTTCAATGTTCAGGGAGGATCATTGGGTTCTGTACACGCTGCCAAAATTATAAAAGTACAGGATATGGCCCTGAAAACAGGTTCTCCTGTTGTAGGCCTGATCGATTCGGGAGGAGCGCGCATACAGGAAGGAGTGGCCAGTCTGGCCGGATATGCCGGTATTTTCCGCCGTAATGTACTGGCCTCCGGGGTCATTCCCCAAATATCGGTGATCATGGGTCCGGCAGCAGGCGGCGCCGTTTATTCCCCGGCACTCACCGACTTTATCTTTATGACTGCCGCAACCAGTTATATGTTTGTTACAGGCCCCAATGTCGTTAAACAAGTGTTGAATGAGACCATCTCTCCCGAAGAATTGGGAGGGGCTTCAGTACATGCTGTCAAATCAGGAGTCGCTGATTTTGTTTTCAACGATGACGAGAACACTTTGCGGGGAGTGAAAATGCTGCTTTCCTATCTTCCTTCCAACAATATCGAGAATGCTCCCTATCTGGCCACCGACGATCCGGCGGACCGTATAGAAGAAAGTCTCAGAGATCTTGTTCCCGAAGATCCCGACAAACCTTATGACGTCCGGAATATCATCCGGCTGATCACCGATAAAGGTAAATTTCTGGAAATAGCTGAAAACTATGCCCCCAATATCATTATCGGCTTGGCCCGGTTCGGAGGCTATGTAACCGGAATCGTCGCCAACCAACCTCAGGTGATGGCCGGTACTTTGGATATGAACTCTTCTGTCAAGGCTGCCCGTTTCATCAATTTCTGTGATAGTTTCAATATTCCCATCCTTACTCTTGAAGACGTTCCCGGATTCCTGCCGGGAGCTGATCAGGAACATGCCGGGATTATCCGCCATGGAGCAAAATTATTGTATGCTTACACCCGGGCTACTGTACCCAAAATCACCGTCGTACTGCGAAAATCTTACGGAGGAGCCTATATCGTTATGAACAGCAAAGGGATCGGTGGCGACTACAACTTTGCCTGGCCGACAGCAGAAATCGCTGTCATGGGACCCGAAGGGGCAATCGCCATTCTCTACCACAAAGAACTGGCCGCTGCCGAAGATCCCGTTGCTTTGAAAAAAGAATTACTGGCACAATACCGGGAGGAGGTTGCCAATCCTTATATCGCCAACGAAAAAGGATTTATCGATGAAGTCATCGACCCGTCCGTCACCCGACTGAAAATCATCCGGGTACTTAAATCTTTAGAAAAGAAATCAGTCAGTCTACCCCGCCGGAAACATGGAAATATACCGCTTTAAAAAGATAAAAGCGAAAGAAAAGGGGGACAAAATAAAAAGATAATGAAATAGATATGATAAAATCAGTTTTAATAGCTAACCGAGGCGAAATAGCCATCCGAATTGCCCGTACAGCCCGGCGCATGGGCATCAAAACTTATGTCGTCCGAACAGCCAAAGAACCCGAAGCTGTATATTTATCAGCTGCTGATGCCGTGATCAATTTCCCGGAAACCGATGGGAATATACCGGAATTTCTGGATATCGACAGATTGGTTGGACTAGCCCGGGAATATAAGATCGACTCATTACATCCAGGTTATGGATACCTGTCTGAAAACGCGGAATTAGCCGAACGCTGCCGGGATAATGGAATCGTCTTTATCGGCCCTTCACCCGAAGTCATCCGACTTATGGGCGATAAAGTTGCAGCAAAAGGAATTGCCGCACAGAGCGGAGTCCCCATGCTTGGAGCCAGCCAAGGAGCCGTACATACCCTCGATGAAGCCCGGAAAATTGCCAAACGACTAGGCTATCCGGTCATTATCAAAGCAGTATCGGGCGGAGGAGGACGAGGAATGCGTATTGTCCATCATCAGGATGAACTCGAACAACTTTACAAAATAGCAACCGCAGAAGCACAGGTAGCCTTTAACGATCCTTCGGTATTTATCGAAAAATACCTCGAAAACCCGAAGCACATCGAATTTCAGATTGTAGCCGACAATTATGGAAATGTCGTGCATCTGGGCGAACGGGAATGCTCCATACAGCGTAAACATCAGAAGTTGATGGAAGAAGCCCCGTCACCCGCTCTCGACGAACGCCTCCGGAAAAAAATGGCAGCAGCAGCAGTCTCCCTGGCAAAACAGGCAGGCTATCAAAGTCTGGGAACAGTGGAATTCCTGCTCGACCATCAGAAGCATTTCTATTTCATGGAGATGAACACCCGTATTCAGGTGGAACACCCGGTTACAGAAGAAATCACCGGAATCGATCTGGTGGAATTACAATTCAATATCGCTGCGGGCCGGAAATTACCGTTGCGTCAATCTCAGATTCACCTCAACGGCTGGTCTATCGAATGCCGGATCAACGCAGAGGACGTACAAGCCGGATTTTCTCCCAGTATCGGTGTTATCCGTCAACTTCGTTTACCACAAGGCAATCACATCCGCATTGAAACCGGTATTGCCCCCGGTTCAGAAATTACCCCTTTTTTCGATTCTATGGTAGCCAAACTGATCGTCACCGGAGACACCCGCGAACAAGCCATCGAACGGACTCTTTCGGCACTCGAACGTTTCCATGTGAAAGGGATCCGTACCCTTTCTGCAAAGCAGTATTACACAACGAAACTTACCGTAACGGTGATTTCGACACCTCCTTCATTGAAACCCGCCTCCATTCGACGGTCTGGCGCGAACCGCACGAAGAATTGCTCGCAGCTCTATTCGCCGTGTATACCTACACACACGAAAATACTCCTGAAATCGGTCCCGACACACAAATCGACCCCTGGGTATTGAACAAACGAATCAGAAATCTATAAGTACCAAATATGAATAATAAAGAAATCAGTAAATACATCGCTCTCAGCGACAGACAAACGGAATTCGAATTTACAGTAAAGAATAATTATGATTTCAGTTTGAAACGGCAAAATATACGCCTCGACCTGATAGAGGAAGCAGACGGATTTTTGGTCTTATCTTATAAAGGACTGCGTTATCCAGTAGAAATTGTTTCACGGAAACAAAATGAATACGAAATATTGCTCAACGGTGTCGCATATACTTTCTCTGTTGAAACTCCGTTCTCTCTGAAACGGAAAAAAATACTGGCCAGTCGTCAAAGCGACTTGGCGACAATAATCATCAAATCTCCCATGCCTGGCAAAATACTGGACGTCCAAGTAGATAACGGTCAGGAAATCAACAAAGGCGACACTCTCTTGATACTTGAAGCCATGAAGATGCAAAACATCATTACCGCCACCCACAGAGGCCGAATCAGTCGTTTATGTGTCAAAACCGGCCAAATCGTTGGTAAAGACGAAATTTTAGCAGAAATCAAACTCTAAACGCAGCCATGCAGGAACACAGCAAAAAAATACAGGAATTATCGAATTTTCTGCTGGATTACGCCACCACACTGATGGCAGTCGGCAGTCATACTTCACGTATTGTAAAAAACGTGACCCGCATCGCCGAGTCTTTTGGCTTTGGAGTGGATATGACCATTTTTCAGCGCAACATCACCATGACCGTCAAACATTCCGAAGACTACTCCATCCGACGAACTTACGTCCGACGGATTCCAGCAATGGCTTTAAACTTCCGTACAATATCAGACCTGAGTGCCCTGAGCTGGGAAGCTTATGACCACCATCCGGGACTTCACGAGCTGCAGCTCCGGTTCAATACCATTGTCAACACCCCACGTATGTCACGCTGGATGGTCCTGTTGCTGGTTGCCTGTGCCAATGCTGCATTTTGCCGTTTGTTCGGAGGAGATCCGATCGCCATGGGATTGGTATGGATTGCCACCCTGGCCGGCTTTTTTATCCGTCAGGAACTCACCAAACTTCAGTTGAACCATATGGTCATCTTTATTATTTGTTCCTTTATCGCTTCCCTGACTGCCGCACTCGGAGTATTCTGCAATTTAGGGACCACCCAAGATATCGCACTAGGTACCAGCGTCCTGTTTCTGATTCCCGGAGTACCGCTGATCAATTCCATCCTGGATATACTCGAAGGTCACGTCCTTGTCGGTTTATCCAGAACAATCAATGCCACGATATTAATTATTTGTATCGCTCTCGGCTTATCCATGACTTTATTAATTTTAGGAAAAGATATATTATGAACAACGAATTCTGGTTACCTGTCCTCACCGACGGATTATTTGCCGCTATTGCCGCCATCGGATTTGCCGTTATCTCCAATCCCCCCAAACGTGCTATTTCAGTTGTAGCCTTACTGGGAGCTTTCGGCCATGCCTGTCGTTTCTACCTATTACATTACACCCCGTTGAATCTGACCATATCTTCACTCTTTGCAGCTTTCGGAATCGGGATGCTAAGTATGTTAGCCGCCCGCCTCGTCCGGTGTCCGGCGGAAGTATTTTCTTTTCCGGCTCTACTTCCCATGATCCCAGGTATGTATGCCTATAAAACTGTACTTGCCCTCATCCGCTTTATGAAAAGCGACGATGTATCCCAGTCACAACAACTGATTGTCGAAATCTTCCGCAATGGCCTGACTACTTTATTTGTTATGTTTGCACTCGTCATCGGTGTTTCACTCGCCATGTTCATCTTCTATAAACAATCGTTCACTATGACCCGGCTGCTACCCCCTCATCACAAAAAACAAGCCTAAAAACCGATTGGGCAAATATCACAAACATAGAAATAAATATCCTAAAATCTTTATCCGTATTAACTACAACAGACAACAGTCCCGGGAAAGATTTTTATAGAAACAACGAATCAATTAGTGCGAGAAAGATTATCTTATTTCCCCCGCAAATAGCTCACGACCCCACCCTCACAGACTATTCCTTTTTCCGGAGGGCACATGCAGCACATAAGCCTTTAATCACATAATTGGCACCGGTTTGGATAAAACCGGGAGGTAATTGTACCGAGGGAATATGTATACTTTTCACACAAAAAGTTTTATGGCAACATTCGCAGCAGAAATGCATATGCTGATCTTCGACCGCGCATTGACAACTATCGTCGCATACTGCATATTTTAACGTACCGCTTCCATCGTCCACCCCATGAATCAGATGGTGGGACAGGAATAAGGTCAGAGTTCGGAAAATCGTGGATTTATCGACAGTATCGAGTTGAGCCTCCAGATCGGAGACCGACATCGCCTGTTTCATCTCTAACAAAGTGCGGAGCACCAACACCCGGATGGCCGTCGGCCGGATATCCCGGAGAACTAGTTTATGTAAGCAAAAATCTTCCTCTATCATCATTCGAATTTTTTACTGAGGATACGTACGGAATTCAATACAGCCAACAAAGCCACACCGACATCGGCAAAGACAGCCGCCCACAAAGTGACGAATCCACAAGCACCGGCAATCAGAATCAGTGACTTCACCCCGATAGCACCGGCAATATTCTGCTTTACAATCCGTCGGGTCGCTCGTCCGATCGAAATCGCCGTAGCCACTTTGGAAGGTTGGTCGGTCTGAATAACCACATCGGCACTTTCAATAGCAGCATCCGCCCCCAATCCTCCCATAGCGATACCGACATCACTCAAAGCCAATACCGGAGCATCGTTCATACCATCTCCGACAAAAGCGGCAGAAACACCGGCCTCTGCATTCAATTTTTCCAGGTAAGCCGCTTTATCTTCCGGCAGTAAACCACCTCGTGCATGCCGAATCCCCAAGGTCTTAGCAAAGATAGCGACTATTTCTTTTTTATCGCCGGATAATAACTGAATATTATCGATATGCAACTGTTTCAGCCGCCCGATAGCTTCGACAGCATCTGCTTTCAGCGTATCCGAAAGCAATAAATGACCGGCATATTTTCCCGCGATAGCACACACAACAACCGTAGCGACACGCTCGGAAATCCCTGCCGGAACGGTTATTCCCCGATCGGTCAACAAGCGAATATTACCGACCAAAACATTTTTTCCCTCTATCACACCTTCTAATCCATAACCGGGATATTCTTGTAAATGCGTGACACCGATTCTCCCGGCTCCCTCTTGCAGGGCATAACGGGTAACCGCCTGTGCTACAGGGTGAGTACTTTTTTCCTCTAAGGTCAACAGGATACTTAACAACCTTTGCGATGAAACGGTATCCGCCTCCATCGAAAACACTTGGAAATGGCCTGTAGTCAAAGTACCGGTTTTATCGAATACGACAGTATTGACGTGAGTAATAGCATCCAGATAATTACCGCCTTTAAACAATATCCCCTTCCGGGAAGCCGCTCCAATTCCACCGAAATAGCCCAAAGGGACACTGATCACCAAGGCACAGGGACAGGAAATCACCAAAAATACCAGTCCCCGGTATGCCCAATCTTTGAAAAAATAATCGAATCCGGGATGGAAAGCTGCCACCAAAGCAGGCAACAACATAATCGATAAGGCCAACAAAAATACCACAGGAGTATAAATACGGGCAAAGCGACGGATAAAAAGTTCTGCCGGGGCTTTTCGTTCAGAAGCATCCTGAACCAAAGCCAGTATCCGGGCTAAAGCACTTTGTTCGTAAGGCTTAGTCACTTTCAATCTTATCGCCTGACCAGAGACGATCATTCCTGCCAATACCTCTTCACCACGATTTATAGTCCGGGGCAGACTCTCTCCAGTCAAGGCAGAGGTATCGAAAAGAGCATATTCTTCCTGTAACAATCCATCGAGCGGAATCCGTTCTCCGGGTTTTACCATGATCATCTCTCCAACCTCAACCTCACCGGGGAAAACCGACTGTTCTTTCCCTTGCCGTAAAACCAAAGCTTTTTCAGGACGGACATCCAATAAACGCCTGATATTCCTTCTGGCCCGGTCGACTGCACGATGTTGTACTCTCTCTCCCACCGAATAAAAAAGCATCACCGCTACCCCTTCCGGATATTCACCGATACAAAAAGCCCCTATCGTTGCCAACAACATCAGGGAAAATTCATTGAATATATCCTTCTGTCGTATACTTTTCCAAACTTCAACCATCACAGGAAATCCGACCGGAAGAAAGGCCAGTAAAAACCATAGCACTTCAACTCCCGGAATCATCCAGAAAGGGAGTTGCAGATAACGCAGTATAACTCCGCCAACGAGAAGTAAAAACGAAAGGATCAAAAATCCGGTTCCTTGCTGATCATGAGTATGCCCACAATCTCCGGCATGAGTATGTGTATGCGCACAACGCTGACAAGTAGCTTCCATATTCTTTTATCATTTGTTCGATACAAAAATAAGGGAAGATTCCTGCAACCAGGTTGCAAAAGTGATCCATACTGTTCCTGGTGAAAAAACTTATCAGTGTTAAAAATAATCGTTGTAATCTCTAAAAAGGGGCAGCATACATACGGGCACCGCTTCCTCCATTGACCGGATGATCCGTAAAATTATCGGGCATCGCATGAATAACGAAAGCCTTCCCTTTGACAGCCTTGAAAGGTATCCGGGTCGAAATCACGGTTTGATCGACTGTTCCCTCTTTCCCGACTTGTAACATTTCCAGATCTCCCCGATGTCCATCCCCATGAGGACCTGCATGTTTATGCGTATTATCCGGATCCCAGTGTCCACCTAGTCCTCCACCTATTACCGTATTCCCTTTGTCATCGGTGGTATTACTCATCGTATTTTTTTCATGCATATGAAAACCATATTGTCCCGGCTTCAAGCCGGAGGCAACGACATGAATCGCTATTCCTTTCCCTTGTTCTTTCACTTCGATCGAACCTACAATTTTACCTTTCCCATTTTCCGACAGCTCATAAATCGGCTTCTCGATACATTTTTGTTCAATTGTCTGAGACATACATAATACCGACAAAACCAAAAGAAAAAACAATACTAACCTCATTTCTCGTCCATTTAAAATTCTGTAATAGGATTATACGCGGCTTCACCGGATAAAGTTTCAAGTCGCCCGTTTTAAGATCGATATCCATTGATTTTGCTATTGCATAGTTTTTTTGTAATTTAGCCCCTTGAAAACTAATAAAAAGCTATGTTTCCACAAGACGAATTCAAAAAATACGCTATAAAGCACAAAGGGATCAGTAGTCTGAACCTTCATCGGTTTCAAACAGCTACGAACAGTTATATCACTCCGAATATCATAGAAGAACGCCAACTGAATATTGCAACCATGGACGTTTTTTCCCGTTTGATGATGGATCGGATTATTTTCTTAGGAGTACCCATCGACGACGATGTGGCAATATTCAGTTGGCGTTCTTCTATGATATTCGGAGTGATATAACTGAAGAACGCCAAC
>ERZ773225.3170-NODE-3170-length-15235-cov-3.981489_pt1 | contig 15235 bp, 13 predicted proteins | sample MGYA00580993_ERZ773225 | MGnify/ENA primary metagenome ERZ773225 (study PRJEB29015, sample SAMEA2737748) | human gut metagenome | biome: human gut; feature: human-associated habitat; material: faeces | place: China | collected 2012 ... | reverse complement strand
GCAGCACCTCGACGCGCTTCTCCGCGGCATAATAGGGTTTGTCGATTCCCTCCGCATCGGGGTCGCCGTGTGCGACGGAGACGGTGTAGGTTCCCATTCGGAACACGGCGTCGCTCTGCTCGAATTCCGTGAGCGTATCCCATTTTTGCGTCCCCGATTCTCCGGTGACTGTAAGCGTGAAATCGCCGGCTTGGGGGACGGAGGGCGCGGCCGGCATCCGGGAAGTGTCGTCCGATGCGGCGTCGATCGAACCGTCGGCGGTGCAGCTGACCTTCAGCGTGCCGTATTCCGTGCCTTCAGCCTTGTTTTCCGTGGAGCATCCGGCCGCCAGCAGGGCCGCCGATGCCATTAAGTATATGAGTTGTCTTTTCATGGTATTCCGGTCGTTCAATGGTGAGTGTTGTCGGTCGTGCCGTTTGCGGACGGCGCTGCCGGTTCGGCAGCCGTATCTGCCGCTTTGACTGTACCTGCCGGGGCGCCTTTATACGAAACGTCCCGAAGCGTCTGTTTGGGTCGGGATGTTTGGCTTTTTGTTCGCATGGATGCAGTCTTTTGTTGACAATATGCAAAAATAGGCATGTGCCGCGGATTTGTAAAATAAATTCAACGAACAGCGCATTTTTCATCACGAACACTCGACGCGCCGCACTCCGACGGACCGGATTCTCCTCTCTTCGGATGTCTTTCCGCAGCCGGGAAATGGCTTGCGCGCCCTTCTTTCGCGGTGCGGGCGGTGCCTAATAAAAGAACCTCCCTGCAATCGCAGGGAGGTCGGGGGTGAAGGCCGCGGGGCCTTCGGGTTTGTTATCGGGGGATTAGTATACCCATTGAATATCGTCGATATGGAGGAAGTTACTTGTGCAGCCATTCATATAATCGCCATATGCATTTGCTGCACATGAAATTATTAGAGAGTAATTTCCCTCTGTAGGTTTTATCGCCTTATCGTACCATTGAATTTGTATATCAGCATTTTGCCAATCGGTTTCTGCTGATTCAGTGAGCCATAGAGAGCCATAACCGATAATCTTGCCTTCGCCGGGATTTGTTGTTGTTTCCGGATCCCAGCCACCAACGCAACCATTGTTTGATCCTCCCAGAGAATAGGTAGATGAAACAGTATGCTGTGATGTCCAATTAATGATTGCGACAAAAATGCGTGCTTTGTCCTGTTCCTTTTTTGCTAACGGACCATTCAATACATTCATATCAACTGCATTGATTTTTGCGCGATACTTTACTTGAAGTGCGGAAGGACGGGCTGTATATGTATATTTTTGTCCGAAATTGACAGCTCCTGTCCCTCCTAATCTTGCGCTCGTATATTTAAAAGTTCCGGTAAACAGGTTGCCTGCTGCCAATACAATGACTGCTTTTTTTGACTGTAATACTGCATATTTATTACCCTCGGTTGTGATTTGTGTACACAAGGACGGAGTTTGGTCATTATTACCGCTACCCCAAAATGTGGAAGATTCACTTCCATTTTGTGTGAAACATGGAAGATTTGTATTTTCCATATTCCCGTCGGGAATTACATCGCCGTTGCCTGTCTTAAACTGCCCTTTGTATTCCGTTCCGTCTACGGTCAATTTGTAATCGTACGTATTATTTGCAAAAACGCCGGTTCCTTCCGTAATGCGCCAAAACGGTTGTACGCTGTTGGGGGTAGTCCAGTCCGCCGCCGTAAATTGCGTGCCCCAGTCGGGTTTTATTTCCGCTTTTGTATTGTTTCCGGTAATTTCGGCGGTCTGCCATTTCGTATCCGAAGCGGTCGATTTCTTATATTGCACGGAAACGGATGTCGCATCGGCCGGAATATTTGAAAGCGTAAACGATGCTGTATTGGCCCAAAGGTCTGCGTCGTTGTTGTAAGTAATGGCGGGAGCGACTGTTTTTACGTATCTTAGCGTGATGTCTGTTTCCTGCCCTGCATTGTCCGTGACGGTGAACTTGAAATCGGAGTTCGTCGTTTCGGTCACCTCGGCGCAGACCATGGCGAGCATGTCTATCAGACCGCCGATCTGGAAATACACATGCTGCTGGTTGAGCAGTTGTGCCGGAGTCGGAAAACCGAGTCCGGCTAAAGCGGTTGCCATCTCTTCCGTGGCAGGACTTGTTAAATCCATGGATTCTGCAAGACCGAATGCAGGAAGCAGCGTTGCCAAGGGGGCGGAAGTGATATCCACCTGCATCGACTTGATGCCGCCCGGTGCGCTGACCCGGATATTGGCGCTGTTGCCGCTTTCGAGCAGTTCGGTGGGTGTCGTAAGGTCTTCGTGGCCGATCCACTTGACGGTCGGGGCTGCGGCTTTGGTGAATGATGCGGTCTGATCCACCGTGTAGACCCAGTTGGCGACGACGGGTTTCGTTCGGGGGATCGTGAAACTTGCGGCGTTGCCTTTGTCGGTGCAGGCCGAGAAGGTCAGGTCGCCGTAGCTGTCATCAGGGAGCACGTTGAAAAAGGTCTCGCTGTAATCGGCCGAAGGAGCCGTGCCGTCGGCGTAGGTGACGGTGATGTGCTCCGAGTCGATCGAGATGGGAGAGCCTGTTGCGGAGGTGCCTTCGGCGACCAGCTTCGGGGTGATAGCCGACGGATCGTATGCGGCGTTCGGGTCCGACGGAACGGTGAAGGTCAGCTTTTCGGAGGCGATCGGTTTTTTCGACGTCAGCATGACGGAGGCTATTTTCTCCGACGCAGCGCCGCCTTGCAGTTTGAGCGCGAGGATCGAGGTGATGCGGTGAAGATTGAACTTTACGGCATTCCCTTCCGGCGTTTTGCCCGGCTTGGCGTTGTTGTGGGTGATGGCGTCGGCGGCCATGATGTCGAATTCGCTGTTGTATTTGTTTCCGTTCTGGGTGCGCAGGGCGCTGAAAGGAACCGTTACGGTCGTGCCGGAAACGGTGGCGTTTCCGTTGTGAGGGTAGAAGGCGCGGTACGCCCAAGTGCCTGCGGAGCCGAAGAGCGAGCCTGTAAAAGCCTTGCTGTCTGTGGTGTACGTAAATTGCAGGAGCTTCGAGAAGTCGTTGGCGAGGACGCCGAGTTTGTCTTCGCCGTTCCATGTGCCGGTAAGACCGGTGCCGAAATCGACGTTGATGTCGGCGCGGCTTTGTTCGCGGGGAGCGATATCGGCGAGAAAACCGACGGCAGTTGCTCCGTCGCCGGATGTTGCGGGAACTTCCTCGTAGGTGCTGCACGCGCCGAGGAGAAGCGCTGCGGTCAGCGTTAAAAGAGAGACTTGTTTTTTCATGGCTGCCGGTTTTTTATTCGTTTTCGCCCAAATAAAAATCGTCGTAGCAGCTCAGGGGGCTGATTCCGTCGGAGGAAGGGACGTCTCCGGACGTGGCAAATCCTTTTTCCGCGGCGACCTCAATCGTCTCGATCATCGGGGCGGAGTATTGCCCCCCCCCTTTCGTGGTTGATACAATTTCCATGGTATGCAATAGTTTAAAATGGTATGCAATAGTTTAAAGTGACCTAATAAAAATAGGCGGAAAGCGGATCATCTGAAAATAAATTCAATGAACGGGCAGTGTTTCATCACGAAAAGGCATGTTTGCCTTGTGGAACCGGAATCGATTGCGGCAATATTGCAAGGCGGTGGAAATCAACAAAAAACCTCCCTGCAGGCGCAGGGAGGTCGGGGGTGAAGGCCGCGGGGCCTTCGGGTTTGTTATCGGGAGATCAGTATACCCACTCGAAATCGTCTACCCAGAGTTTGTTCGCGTCGCATCCGGTCAGGTAGTCGCCCAGATAGCTGGTCGCGGTCGAGATGACCAGCGTGTAGTTGCCCGTCGGAGGTGTGTCCGTCTTTTCGTAATAGACGATCGGAAGCGCCAGATCCTTCATGCTGCCGGTGTGAGACTCCGTGATGTAGGCGGGACCGTAGCCGATGATTTTGCCTTCGTTCAGGCTCGATACGGTTTCGGGGTCCCAGAACGTCGTCTTGTCCACCGTGGTGCCCGATTGCACCGCATGGCGGTCGCTCCATTCGACGATACAGACGAAGATGCGTCCTTTGTCGATGCCGGTGCTTACGGGCGGATCGTTCTTGACCCGGTTGATTTCGCCTATCTCGGCGGCGTATTTCAGTTTGAGGGCGGCGGGACGTGCCGAATAGGTGTACGGCTGTCCGAATTGTGCGTAACCGACTGTGCCGTCCATCACGAAATCTCCGGTGTAGAGGTTGCCCGCAGCGAATGCGATGCCTGCATACTTCGCGGCGAGTTGCGCGCAATAATCACCGACCATGCCGGGATATGTTGCCTGAGTGCATAATTTGTCGGTTCCCGAACTGGTCATATAGGCGTTCGGATAGGGTGCGTTGGCAGAGCCTGAGAACATCTTTTTCATCGATTTCGTGCTCCAGCTCTCCATGCCTGCATTGGGAATGACGTCGCCGAGGTTGTTTTTGGGCGTGAATTCGCCCGAAGCGACTGTTGCGCCGTCGGCGAGCAGTCGGTATTCGTAGCTCTTGCGGGCGAAGATGCCGGTCTTGGGATCGACGCTATGGATCGTCAGCCTCGCTTCGTTGGTGCCGGTGGTCCAGTCGGGGCTGATCAGGGCCGTGCGGCTGCCGTCGTCGTTCGGCCCGGAGACGCTGGCGGCGTTCCATGCGCTTTCGCCTTTGATGCGGTACTCCGGCACGACGCTGCCGGCGTCGGCGAACTGATTGCTGATCGTCAGCGAGGCGGTGTTTTTCCAAAGGTCCGTTTGATCTACCCGCACGAGCGCCGGGGCCGTGAAGGTCAGCGATTGCTCGGTCACCTGCCCCGCGAGATCGGTCACCTTGACGTCGAAGACGTGTTCGCTGCCGGGGTCGGGACCCAGCAGGAGGATCATCGGCACGAGTGCCGTGATGTCGAAAACGCACTCTTTTTTATATTGTATTTCGGTCTGGCAGCTGAGTCCGAGATCTGCGAAGGAGATTTCCTCGATGACGTCGGAATCGTTGAACAGGTCGAGTTTCGAAATGCCCAGCATGCTCAGTACGGGCGACGAAACATCGACTTCCAGACCGGCGATGCCTCCCGGTACATGGATGTTGATGGCGGCGGAGTAGGTGAGTTGGTTGTTGTCGTCCACGGTGATTTCGTGCGCTTGGTCGATCTCATGTCCCCCGGCCAGTCGAACGACGGAGCTTCGAGCGGAGCGAAGACGGGCGTTTCGGCGCGCTTGTAGAGCTTGCCTGCGGCAAACGGTTTGTCTGCCCCGCGTTCGATGGCGACCGTACCGATCCGGGGTGCCGTAATCACGTCTACAGTCAGTTTGTCGTAGCTCCCCGGCATGATGTTGAAGAAGGCGTTGATGTCGTTGGCGTCGGGAGCCGTGCCCTGCTCGAAGCCCAGCGCGATGAGGTTCGACGGAGCGGTTTGGCTGAATGCGAGTCCGGAGCCCATGTCTGAAATGTCGAAGTCGATGCTCGCGGCCGAGAGCGTTTGGGTTTCGTTTTCCGAAGTCAGCAGCAGGTAGCGGACCTTGTCGGCATTGTCTCCGCCTTTTACCTCCAGATTGAGAATCGAGGTCAGGCGGTTGAGGGTGAATCGGACCGGATCGCCTTCGTCGGTTTTGCCCGGTTCGGCATTGGCGAAACTCAGGATGGGGGCCGCCAGCGCGTCGGAGGCGCAGTTGAAAGCGTTGCCGCTTTGGGTGCGCAGGTTGCCGAACGGAATGCTGGCTTTGGTGCCGTTTACGGTCGCATGGGGATAGAAAGCCATGTATTGCCACGCACCGCTCTGCGCCGGCAGCTCTCCTTCGAATGCGAAGTCGTTGTTGTTGGTGGTGAACGGCCGAAGTTCGGGAGTTGAGCCGGGGGCGGTGAAAAGAATTCCCATAGCGTCGTTCTCTTCCCAATAGCCGGTAAATGTGCTTTCCCCGACGGAGATGCCGGCACGGGTTTCGGCGTCGTCGGCGACATCGGCAAGGAGCTTTACGGACGTATTGCCGGCGCGCGCCGGATCGTTCGTCTCGTCGTAACTGCTGCAGCCCGCAAACAGAGCGGCCGCAGCGAGGATTGACAGAGCTTTATGGAAGTTTTTCATAGCTGCGCCGTTTTTTATTCGTTATCCAAATAGAAATCGTCGTAGCTTGCGCCGGTCGGCTCTACGCCGCCGCCGGGGAAGGAGTTGGCAAATCCCTTTTCGGGCTGCACGTCGATCTGTTCGAGCAGGGGTGTGACATAGCACAGCTTCCCCGCCCGGTGGGTGGTTACATTCTTCATAGTCAAAATCTGTTAATTGCGTCAAAAGCAAATGTAGGAAGGTCCTGACTAAGATGAAAATAAATTCAACGAACCGGCGGATTCTTCCAATGAACCGGTAGATTTGGCGGACGGCGGACGGGCTGAAATGGTTTAAGAAAGAGCGAAAAGGTTTGCTTGGCGAACGATAAAGGCCGCCCGACGATTCGGACGGCCTTCATATCGAGCCTTTCGGACGGTTATTTTACGTATTTGTTCAGCCAGCCGAAGAACTCGCGGTTCCATACGAGCGAGTTCTGGGGTTTGAACACCTGATGGGCTTCGTTTTCGAACTCCACCAGACGGGCCGGGATTCCGCGGACGCGGGCGGCGGTGAACGCTTCGAGCGACTGCGTGTAGGGGATGCGGAAGTCGTATTCGCCCGTGAAGATCAGCATGGGCGTGTCCCATTTCTCGACGAATTTGTGCGGCGAATTGGCGTAGGAGCGCTGTGCGACTTCATTCGACCGATCCCAGTAGGGACCTCCGTAATCGTTGTTGATGAAAAACAGCTCCTCGGTTTGGCCGTACATCGACTCGAAGTTGAAGATGCCGCAGTGCGAGATAAAGGCCTTGAACCGTTTCTCGTGGCATCCGGCCAGGAAATAGACCGAATATCCGCCGTACGATGCGCCGACGCATCCCATGCGGGTCTCGTCGGCCCACGGCTCCTTCGCCACGTCGTCGATGGCCGAGAGGTAGTCGCGGATGTTCTGGCCCGAATAGTCGCCCGAAATCTGGTCGAGCCACTCCTGTCCGAACGAGGGCAGGCCGCGGCGGTTCGGCGCGACGACGATATATCCCTGTGCGGCCATCAGCTGAAAATTCCAGCGGTAGCTCCAGAACTGCGATACGACGCTCTGCGGGCCGCCCTGGCAGTAGAGCAGCACCGGATATTTTTGCGACGGGTCGAAATCGGGCGGCAGGATCACCCACGTCAGCATCTGCTTGCCGTCGGTGGTCTTGACCCAGCGTTTCTGCACCTCGCCCATCCTGATATTGTCGTAGACCGATTTGTTGATGGCCGAGATTTGCGCCAAAGAGCCGTCCTCCGGATTTATCTCGAAGAACTCCGTGGCCATCGAGATCGTGCACATCTCGGCGGCGATCCGCTCCCCGGCCATCGTGAAGGCGTTGATGTCGTGGTCGCCGCGGGTGATGACCTCCACCTCGCCGACCGACGGCGCGACGCGGCAGATCTGGTGCGTCGCCTCGATCGGGGCGATGAAATAGATCAGGTCGTTGCCGCTCCAGACGACGTTCTGGGCGTTGTAGTCGAAGTCGGCGGTGAGGTCCTGCATTTCGGCGGTGTGGCAGTCGTAGACGAACAGGCGGGCCTTGTCCGACTCGTTGCCTGCGCGGCGCTGCGAGAGGAAGGCGATCTTCGAATCATCGGGCGACCAGACGGGATATTTGTCGTAGCCGACCATGGCCGCCTGATCGTTGACGGGTTTGCCGGTATTGAAGTTGGTGGGCTTGCAGATGTTTTGCGTCGCGCCGCTTTCGAGGTCGTAGACGAAGATGTCCGAATCGGTCGACACGGCGTAGGCGGTGCCCGTCAGCGGTTTGCAGGTGTAGGCCAGCATCGTCCCGGCGTTGTTCCAGGCGATCTCGGCCATGTCGAAATAGGGCGCCAGCGGGGCGTCCCACTGCGCGTCGGGCATGATGTCCCTGCCGCCCGTCACGACTCCCTTGCCCAGCTCGCCGACGAAGATGTGGCGGTATTCGCCCTCGTCCCAGTAGTCCCAGTGGCGGGCCATCAGGTCGTCGTAGATGCGGGCTTTCGATTTGTCCATGTCCTTGTAGATGTCCGACGAACGGCGGTCGGCCGTCCGCACGGTCTGCACCCACCAGATGTGCTTTCCGTCGGGGCTTACGCCGAAGCCCTCCACGTCGGGAACGCCCTCGCCGTCGCCGCTGCCCGTGATCTGCGTCGCGTCGCCGCCCGAGGCGTTCATCCGCCACACCTGCATCGAACCGCCGCGGTCCGAGAGGAAATAGATGTGCCGTCCGTCGGCGCTCCACTTCGGCGAGAGGCTGTTCGACGTGAAGTCCGTCAGGCATGTCACGGCCTTCGAGTCCATGTCCTCGACCCGGATCGTCGTCACGCCGCGGTTCTCGGCCATGTTGTAGTCGGTCTGCTGGTAGAGGAGCGTCCGGCCGTCGGGCGAGAGCGACGAGCCGCCCGCGCGGCTCATCTTCCACATCACCTCGGGGGTGAGGCGTCCGGCGGCGATCTCTTCGGCCGTCAGCGCATTGTCGATCTTCAGAGGCTCGGGACGCTTGTCGCATCCGCCGAGGCCCATAGCTGCAATAGCCGTCATCAGGAGAATTTTTTTCATTTTTTGAGGTTTCTTACGTATATTTGTTCACAAATTTCCGATGAAAAGATGAACCGTACCGTTTATTTCGCCGACAGGGCCGTGGCGTTCACGGCCGAAGCTCCCGGCGGGGCGTGGTACGCCGTTGCGGCCGAAGCCTGCGGCGGCATATCACGGGCCAAGATACTCAATTTTCTCGAATCGCACAACTCCGTGGCCGTCGTTTCGGACGATCCCGACAGGGCTTTCGCGGCCTTTGCTGCGGAGTTCACGCCGGTCGAGGCGGCGGGCGGCGTGGTGGTGAACGACTGCGGCGAGTGGCTGATGATCCACCGCAACGGCCGCTGGGACCTGCCCAAAGGGCATCTGGAGTGCGGGGAGCGCATCGAGGAGTGCGCTGCGCGTGAGGTCGAAGAGGAGACGGGCGTGGCGGCTCGGGTCGTGCGGCCGCTGTGCGAGACGCTGCACGCCTACTATTTTCCGAAAACTGCGCGCTGGGAACTGAAACGGACCCACTGGTACGAACTGCATGCGTCCGGGTGCGCCGGTCTGACGCCCCAGACCGAGGAGGGGATCGACTCCGCGGTGTGGTGTGCGCCCCGCGAGGTGGCAGACAATCTGCGCGACGCTTTCCCGACGATCCGCTGCGTGGCGGCGGCTATGGGCCGAAATTAGGCGTTTGCGGCCTGCTCTGTGAGCTGTCGGCGCGCGGCCTCCCGGTATTTGCGCGAAATCTCGATGGTCATTCCGCCGATCTCCACGTGTGCCGGGCAGCAGCGGTCGATGCGCGCCGTGTTGACGATGAACGAGCGGTGGATGCGCAGGAAACGGCTGTCCAACTGTGTCTCCCATTGCGAAATGCGGGTTTTGGTGCGGTAGGCGAGGCCCCCGGCGGTGTGAATCCACACTTCGCTGTCGTTCGATTCGACGTAGCTGATTTCCGCGGGGTCGAGCGTGATTTTGCGGCGGTCGGAGACGAAACTGATCGAACGGGCGTAGGGACAGCGGCGTTCGAGGTGTTTTTCGAGAGCTATTTCCGGAGCGATGAGGGCCGTCAGGACCAGCAGGATGAAGGGCGGGTTGAGCAGCAGCCCCGGCATTCCGCCTTCGTCGGCGCCGAGCACCACCGCATGGCCCAGCATCAGCGAGAGGTATTCGATGCCGAGGATCGCCAGCGCAAGGTAGACGGTGTCGAGGATTCCCTGCCGTCGGTTTTCGAACGACAGCTGCGGCACGAAGTAACGCGCCGTGAGCATTCCGGGCAGGAACAGCACTCCGAGCAGGAGGGCGTCGGCGAAGAGATACCCCAACCCCACGAGGACAAAGGCGATGACGAGCGTGGCCGTGAGCCACCAGACGACGGGCAGAAACTGTTTCATGCGGAATTTCCGTTTTTACAAATATAGGTAAATCAGCTCCCGGTCTTCCCGCCCGGCCCCGCAAAAAACGCTCCCGGGGCCGATCGGCGGGATTCGACGGCGTAAGAGCGGGATTCGACGGGCGGTTTTTTTGTGGTTTCGGCCTGCGGCAGCCTATCTTTGCCATACGGGAATGGTCCCGCGATGACTTAAAACTTTTGCGTTATGTTCGATTTGTTTCTTCAGGGCGGGACATGGATCATGTCGATTCTGACCGTGGAATTGATTTGTCTGTTGTTTGCCGCGTGGAAAGCCCCGGCATGGGTCAGGGAGATCGGCCTGCTGGTGTTGGTGACCGACCTGATCTGGCAGTTGAAAGGGATGTTCAATGCCGCTGAAGTCGTGCAGCAGGTAGGCGACGTTCCTTTGACGCTGGTTGCCGGCGGCTTGAAGGTATCATTCATATCGCTGATTTACGCCCTGCTGATCTATGCCGCCTCGCTGGTGATCCGCATGTTGCAGAAGCCGCGGATATAGCCCGGTTAGGAACCGGGGCGTATGGGCGGAAGATGGCAGCCGGGCTTCCGGTCCGGTTCTGCGCCCTTTCCGGTTTCTGAACGGATCGCGCCCGGTTATAAAACGGGCGCGATTTAACCGTTGCCGAGCAGTTTCTGCTGCGTGTCGTACGCCTCGGCGATCAGTTCGGGCGGGTAGTCGTACAGCTCCAGAATGCGGATGGCGTTGCGCGTGGTGAGGGGACCGGTGTGCAGGCAGTAGTCGAATACCAGCCGCCCGTCGGCCACCTCTTCACGGAAGTGGTGCAGTTCGTAGCCGTCGCCGCGCAGCAGTTCGGCCAGTTCGATGTCGTGCGTGGCGGCCAGCACGATGTGCGGCCCGCGGTTGAGGCGCGCCAGCACGGCTTTCCCGGCCGCGATACGTTCGGTGGTGTTCGTGCCCTTGAACAGTTCGTCGAGCACGAAGAGGCACGCCGCGGGCCGGTCCGCGTCTTCGAGCAGCCGCTTGACGGTGAGCACCTCCTGCAAATAGTAGCTCGTCCCTTCGGTGATGTCGTCCGAAATGCGGATCGACGAGTGGAGCCGCATGTAGGGCGCCGTGAACCGCTCCGCAAAACAGGTGCAGAGGGTCTCGCCCAACAGGGCGTTGAGCATCACCGTCCGGATGAAGGTGGTTTTGCCCGACATGTTCGACCCGGTGAGCAGCAGCCCCGTGCCGTCGAGCGTCAGGGTGTTCGCTGTGCAGCCCTCGATCAAAGGATGCACGACCTGCACGGCTTCGAGGTATTTGCCGTCGGTGAACGTCGGGCGGCAGGTCTTCGCGGCGCGGCGCAGGCGCATGACCGAGATGGCCGCGTCGGTCCGGCCGATGAAGCGGAACACGTCGTGGATGGCGTCGCGGTGAGTCGCGATGCTGCCGGTGAAGCGGTGGAAAAGAATCACCTCGATGTTGAACGCGATCTTCACCAGCTCGAATGCCAGCCATCCGACGGCCGCCAGTTCGTTGCCTCCATCGCCCTGCGTGCCGACGATGCGGCTGCGGTGCTCGACCTCGGCGACCCGGCGGATCGGCCGTGCGGCTTCGTCCGAGCCGGGAACCCCCTCTGCCGCAAGGTACCGCGCGGTTTTCAGGGCCGTGGAAAGCTGCTTTACGGCCGATGTGTAGAGGGAGATGTTGATTTTGTTGCTGTAATGAATATACATGTTGACCGCGTAGATCGCCACGAAGAGCAGCAACAGCGCCGGATAAAACGGCGCGAGAAGCAGCGCGGCCGTGGCCGCAGCGGTCAGCGCGTAGATCAGTCCGATGCGGCGGACCCGGACCGGGGTGTCGAAGATCAGCCGGCAGAGGTCGTAGGCGTCGTCGCCCGCGAGGCGTGCAAGGTGTCCGGCGCACCGTTGCGTCAGTTCGTCGTCGTTTTCGAAAGCACCGACCCGGCGGTCGAAATCCGCGGTATCCTCCTCGCCCCGCAGCGTCCGCAGCCGGGCGTAGAGGTATTGCTGGCCGACACGTGAGGTCGTGCGGTCGATCTTTTCGAACACGGCGTTCAGGTCGAGGTCGGCCGTCGTCTCGGCGTCGACGATCTGAAAGACTCCCTCTTCGGCCGGGCAGTTGTAGAAATAACTGCCGATCGGATCGAAGTCATATGCCGCAGACTCCCCTCCGGGACCTCCGGAAGGCTTGAACAGCGAAGCGATGTAGTCGGTCGGTCTCATGTCTGCGGTTGTCTTCTGAAAATTTTTACGCTGCGGAAGCGGCGGTCGGGGTCGGAGGCCGTGTCGTCCTGCGATTGCTTTTTTAAGCAGGCGTCCTACGCCTGCGCCTGCATCGCGCGGGCGATGCCTTCGGCGATCTGGTCGATGGCGCCCTGGAGCTTGCCGCCGATCATCATTTTCATCATCATGTTCAGCTCGATGTGCAGCACCAGCCGCATGCGGGTGTCGGTGTCGGAGACTTTGTGGAGCTGAATCCAGAAGGCGAAATCCATCGGGATTCCCCCGTCGTCGCCCACGATCTTGACGTGGCGCGGTTCGATGCGCTCCTCCATGCGGAGACGGACGGTGAAGCCTTTGGCCTTGAACGAACAGGTCTCCTCGGTGGCCTGCCACTCCTCGACGCGGTCGGCGACGGCCGGGGTGAGGTTGTCGAAGCGGCTGATGACGGCGTAAATCTGTTCGGCGGGACGTAAAATCCGGTGTTGTTTCGAAATGTATTCCTGCATATTGCGCGTTGAAAATTATAAGTTGAAAGTTTTGCGGGCCCGGATCATTCCGCCGGCTGCGGGGCGGCCCAGAAACGGTCGGCGTCGGAGGTCCGGACGGTGGATTCATCCAGCGAGAATCCCTCGAACCCCGGGGGCAGCAGGGCGATGGCGCGGCCTTCGTATCCGACCTCCTTGTCGTATCCGGTCTGCTCCCAACAAGTGAACCAGTAGAGGTTCTTGGCCCAGTAGGAGAGGTAATTCTCCGGGTCGCGTGTTCCGAGAAGCCGGTGTACGGCCATCGGCTCTCCGGCGACGGTGCGCTGCCGCATCTCTTCGAGTGAGAGCGCTTCGCCTTCGGGCGAGGCGACGTAGGATTGCATGTCCGAGTCTATCATCGCCCATTTCTCGCATTCGGGCAGCCAAACGAGGTTGACCACGTGGCAGTCCCGATCGAGCGAGTCGGCCGGAAGGCACGTCACGAAGCGGTTGACGATCCCTTGCGAGAGCAGCAGCTCGTGGAGCAGGATCGAGTGCAGGCGGCAGTTGAAAGCCGGTTCTACGGTGCGGGTATACTCCCACAGTCCGATTGCGTTGCGCGTTTCGGGGTGGACTTTCTGATTGGCGTGGGGAATGTTCCGGGCGACGAACTGCGCCAGCGCGCGGGCGTTGTCCCAGGTCGTCGCGGCGGGATTCACGAGGGTGTCGAGCCGGAAGTATTCGCGGATTTCACGGGCGTGGACGGTGTCCTGTTTATAGGTGAAGCGATACTGCACGGTGTCGGCGGCGTAAGGGCCTGCGGCGCGGAGCAGCTCCACGCGCTGCTGTTTTTCGAGACCGGTCAGATAGTCAATGGCCTGTTCGCGGAAGACGAAACGGGCCAGCAGAAAGATTGCCAGCAGCAGGCCGATGAGCGAAAGCAGAGCGATACCTGCGATTTTGAAGAGTTTTTTCATGGGCGGCGATTATGTCCGCTGCAAAGATAGGGATTTTTCCGGTGGCGGCAAACGAACGGGACGAACCTTTGCGGGGTTCGTCCCGGGATGCGGTTGCGAAGCGGCAGGGGCCTTGCGGAAACGGGGGCGGGGCCTTGGAAAAACGGGCCGGCGATATGGAGGGGGGCTGCGCGCGGACAGCCCCCGACGGCGTGATCCGGGGTTGGCGGTCTTTGAATCCGGCCGGTTCTGAATCCGGCTTTTCAAGCCGGCGGTCAGTCGATCTCGAAGGTGCGTGCCGTGTCGCTGTCTACGGTGATGCGCACCGTCATCGTGTTGTCGGGCAGCAGCTGTTCGATCTTCTCGGGCCACTCCACCAGACACAGGTCTCCCGAGTAGAAATACTCCTCGTAACCGAAGTCGAAGGCTTCCCGCAGGTCGTTGATGCGGTAGAAATCGAAGTGGTGGATGCGTCGGTTGCCCTCGCCCTTGTATTGGTTGACGATGGCGAACGTGGGGCTGGTCACGGTGTCGGCGGCCCCGAGTTCTGCGGCGATTTCACGGATGAGCGTGGTTTTGCCCGCGCCCATCTCGCCGCGGAAGGCGACCACCGTACGGCGGCCCAGCGAGCCGATGATCGCCCCGGCGACCTGCGGAAGCTCGTCCTGCGAGGTGATGTGAATGGTTTTCATCTATTGTTTTGGCTTTAGAACGATATACGGTACGATCATCTCCTCCATCGAAATTCCGCCGTGCTGGAACGTGTTGCGGTAGTAGCGGATGTGGCGGTTCGCGTCGTTGTTGTAGACGAGGAAATCGGTGTTGTAGGCGAAGATGTAGCTCGACGTGAGGTTGCTCGACGGCAGCTGCACGTCCTCGGGTTTCAGGATTTCGTAGACTTCGCGGGAGTTGTACGCGAGGTTGCGGCCCGTCTTGTAGCGCAGGTTGGCCGAGGTCTCGCGGTCGCCGGTCACCTTCACCGGGTTGTCCACGCGGATCGTGCCGTGGTCCGAGGTGATGACGACGGTGTGTCCCCGCTCGGAGAGGAGCTTGAGGATGGTGTAAAGGTCCGAGTGCTCGAACCACGAGCGCGTCAGCGAGCGGAACGCCGCGTCGTCCTCCGTGAGTTCGCGGATGATGTCGGTCTCGGTACGTGCGTGCGAAAGGATGTCGAGGAAGTTGTAGACGATGACCGAGAAATCGGCGTCGTAGACCTTCTGGATGTTGTCCACCAGCTTGCGCCCCTGCTCCGGGCGCACCAGCTTGTCGAACGAGAACTTCCAGTTCTTGCCGTTCTGGCTCATCAGCCGCTTCAGAAACTCCTCCTCGTACTGGTTCTTGCCGCCCTCCTCGTTGTCGTTGAGCCACTTGTTGGGCATCAGGCGGTCGATGGCCAGCGGCATCAGCCCCGCGAAGACGGCGTTGCGGGCGTACTGCGTGGCGGTGGGGAGGATGGCGCAGTAAAAGTCGTCCTGCGCCACGTCGTACCAGCCCCGCAGCAGCGACGAAATCGACCGCCACTGGTCGTAGCGGAAGTTGTCGATCAGCAGCAGCGTGGTCTTGGGGTTCTCGTCGACGACGGGGAAGATGTTGGTGCGCATGAGCGTGTGCGACATCACGGGGGTGTCGTCCGAGCGCTTGTTGATCCAGTTGTAGTAGTTGCGGC
>ERZ773225.3163-NODE-3163-length-15298-cov-3.031293_pt1 | contig 15298 bp, 24 predicted proteins | sample MGYA00580993_ERZ773225 | MGnify/ENA primary metagenome ERZ773225 (study PRJEB29015, sample SAMEA2737748) | human gut metagenome | biome: human gut; feature: human-associated habitat; material: faeces | place: China | collected 2012 ... | reverse complement strand
CCCTTCGTCTCATAACTGCCAGTGTAACATTATGTTTTATAAGCTTTAAATCAATTTCGACCACAGACCCAAAGAATGAAGCATCCCAAAGATTAATGCCACTGTCCAGAACAGTGCGACCGTTGACGCTGTAGTCATCAGAGCTGCTATTTTGTATTTGCTCATCCTGCATTTTACCCAGATACTGTTGCCGATTTGAAATCGTCCAGAGACACCATTAAAGCAGATTTACCTGACCGAAGAAGGTACTTCATCTGAACCATGCTAACCATTTTCTGGAAACCACACAACAATTTAATAATGATTAAAGTCAACAAGTTAAATTTATGTCAGATTATCATTCAATCTGTTCTCTGCACTTATACTCATAATGATAATCCCAAAGATAAAATGAGTATTACAGAATGCTCCCATCTTAATCACTAAATTAGCAACTAATTAACAACAGTAAGCCTGAATAGCACGCAGCGGTTTTAAAATTTAAAAAAGTAAGACTAGCTGTTTTTTTCAGTGTATACCTGAATATTCTTTATCGTTTGCTCTTAGTTAAAGACTTTAAACAATGAAAAAGAACATTTTTTCCGTTAAACGGAACAAACCGATAAGTCCTTTAGAACTAAAGATCTACCGCAACTACCGTATAGTGCATGGGATACGAATTGCTGTAGCGTTCGTTATTACGTTCTTATTGATAAGAATGTTGAATTTGCCAGACCACTCGTGGCCCCTGATTACACTCGTAGTCGTCATGGGACCTGTAAGCTACATGGGTAACGTTATCCCCAGAGCACTTGAGCGAATGGCAGGAACTGTATGTGGTGCGATTCTGGGGATCATTGCATTACACATTGAAATGTACTCTCTTACTCTGATGATGCTCTGGTGTGGATGCGCTGCTTTCCTTTGCGGCTATCTGGCCATGAGTAAACGCCCGTATGCTGCATTACTTGTTGGGATAACGCTTGCCGTAGTCAGCAGTGCTCCTGCCGGGGACTTACAGACAGCATTATGGCGAAGCACCAATATTATTTTGGGATGTATTCTGGCTATGCTGTTTACCAGTATTTATCCCCAAAGAGCATTCATTAACTGGCGTATCCAACTTGCTGACTTTCTTGCTGATTACTTAAAAATCACTTCAGCCGGGGTCTCACGAAACGTTCTGAACCAGCCCAGAATGACCGGGCTTCAAACACGTGCGTTAACTAATGTCGTCAAAATGCGTGGTCTGATTACACCAGTGAATAAAGAAACAAAGATTGCAAAGAGTCTGCTTGAGGAGATTCAGTCGATAACCCGAGATATGATAGCTGCCCAAAAATTTCAGATAAATGCCCACTGGGCATCGCGCGGCAGCCGGTTTCTTATATTGAACTCTCATACACTTTCCGACATGGAACAAATGACTCGCAACACTCTCAGTACGCTGGCTCATGCACTGCATGAAGGTAACCCGTCTCCAATAGCATCAAACAGCGAACGTCTTAATGAAATCACACAAGAGTTGCATTACTCGCAAATGAAAGTGATGAGGTAATGGAAAGTGCCGTTCATGGATATGTCTGGTTAAGTATCCAGCTTGCAATCCAGCTTGAAGCACTATCAACCTTGATAACGAAAGCTCTGACAGAAAATAAATGATTTTATTGTTAATTATGTAACGTCAGCCCGAAAATGAAAGGCACCGAAAAATGTCGGTCTCCAGAACGCTAAGAGTGCGGGTTACCATAATCCAATGCCATTCAGAACAACAATCAGGGAAACAATAATTAGTGCAATGCCTATAGATAGGCTGAGCCCGATCACGGTATTTCTGAAGGGCATTTTCATAACGCTATCTCTCCACCACGATGATAACAGTATGACCGGTTTAAGTTCAGTTGTGGTGCCAGGTGTCTCCCGGTGGGCCTTTGGCTGACAAACCATGCCCCGTGAGCGCTAAGCATGTCATTCCCTGACACCGTTTACTGTCAGTTTCACTCATCCGCTTGGGGGGACTCATCACAACCACTTCAAAACAAGAGCTTTTACTGGATACTCTATAACTTTAGAAATAATGAGAAAAACCTGCAAACAAATAGCACTATTATTCTGAATAGTAGCAGGCTTCACGGGTTGGATTTATCAACAAAGCAAGTAGTTATTGATTCCCGGAAGCCTGAAACGAAAGAGACCGCCATGTGGCAACCTCGAAATGAATACGGTTGTTTATGGAGTCTTAGGCAACTCTGATACTTGAACAAGACCTACATAATGAATCCAGTCCCCCAGAATCATTAGATTGAAAGCGCAAATAGTATGAAGGTACCAATTCGTAAGTTTTTCCCGCAAAGACACATTTTTTTTTGTCACAGATACTAAACTTTGCGCCGAACAAAAAACAAACAGGATGGCTAAAATGTACAACTCTATTTTAGTACCAATTGATGTTTCTGAGACTGACTTAACACGGCAAGTTATCCCCTATGTTCAGGCTCATTCTGTATTGAATACGGCTAAAGTACATTTTCTAACAGTAGTTCCCACATTACCTTATTACTCATCCTTAGGTCTGGCATATTCAGCAGAAATGCCAAAATTAAAAGACATTCAGCACGCTGCATTATTGAAACTCGATGAAATCGTGAAGCAATTCAAAATCCCTGCGGGAAAAACCCAAACACATGCAACTACCGGGGCACCAAAGGATCAAATACTCAATCTCGCTAAATCAATCGATGCTGACTTAATCATTATTGCCTCACATCGTCCAGATATCTCAACCTATCTCTTAGGGTCGAATGCAGCGGCCGTTGTCCGACACGCGAGTTGCCCTGTACTTGTTGTTCGATAAGAAAATCCACACTGAGGTGACATCCAGCAAACAAGAAGGACACTAACTAAATGTACAGAAAAGCCCAGTCCATAGAGTGGAGCCTGAAATGAATAAAATCGTTTAGTTGCGAGGCATTGTTTTCTTGTGGACGATCGAGGATCGACGATATGACAGGGGTACTGGTGCTATGCACCTCGCGAATACCCCTGTCGTATCGCCGGAAAGCAAAAACCCCGCGTCGGCGGGGTTCTCGATATGTTCAAATTGTTCGCTTTTCGTCGCTGCCATCGTGGCGCAGCTCTGCCAAGCATGAATTAATTATTCACTTTGTTGGCCCGTTTTCAAACGTTTTTACGTCATAAAGCACTTATAGCTAATTCTAACCGACATTTTGTACAAATATTACTCGACAAATGAGCTGTTCGTTACAAAACGATCGTTTTGAACGATCGATAAATGAAAATCGATCTGCAATACCAATTTTAATTGTGTGGTTATCGCACGTAGACTCAGGGCCAAACCTAATAAATGGAATTATCATGAGCCTTTATCACTATTTGGCCATATATATCGCGGGCTTCATCGTAATGTTTGCTTTGTTAGTTCGTGGGGATCGAGTACACGGCCTCGAATTTGACCTGGCTGATACGGTGATAACCTCCATTCTGTGGCCCTTCTACTCCGTTGCTATTGTTTGTATTGAGATTTATGAGTGGTTTAAGCAGAATCGTCACCAATAGCCACTTCCCCCGGCTACTGACCGGGGTTTTGTTTCGAATTACAGACTCATCAGTCTCCCGATCTGTTCCTCTTTTGGTATGACTAACCATCCTCTAACCCAGCTCTCATATGGTTACGAACCGCAAGGAATGTTTTTGCTCTGAATATTTCCAGGCACCATCGCACACGTTTTCTCGCCTCCCCGTCGGTTAACCATGGCGCAATCGCCTGCAGCTCCCGGGTTATGTCTGAGATTTTTTTTCGGGTGGTGTAATACTGAAGACCAACAACATAAACCGGATCGTTAATATCCAGCGCCTGCAATACGCATTGTTCAACAAAATCGACATCATCATTATGCAAAGCTTCATCAATCATACTGGCAGTTGACTGTGGCCAGAGAATGCTATGTGCCCTGTTCATTGCCTGCTGTCCACGGAACCCCTCCTCTCTAGCCTGATTTAACGCAACGGTGAATCGTTCGCGTGCCTTATCTGACCAGTTCCGTCCCTTAAGCACATTCCAGCACGTATGGCCCCGCGGCATGCGGGGTGCAGTATTTCCTCCTACACCTTCGCCCCATGTAGTGAGCAGGGATTTAATCCATCCGGACTGAATCCCCGTCAGGAGAATACATTTACCCAGCCAGCTTTTACGCGGCGCAGCTGCTGCTTTTTCAAATGCTGACTGCTTTAGTCTGCGTTGGCGTGGCGTCATGCTTTTAGCTCCTCAATAATTATTCTCCCGGTTTCTCCCCATAATTTTGATACCCGTACATCCCAGATGTGAGCATCTTCTTCGTAAATGGCATCCATCAGGGCTTTCACCATATTGTCGAAATCAGGTTTAGCCTGGTGTGGTTTACCGTTGAACTCAGCCCGTTTCTTTTTGCTCCAGCTCGCTGGCATCGGAAGAATGAAGGTGACATGCGAACCGCTTTCCGGCAGCTCAACACACTGCAGACGAACTTCATCACAGAAAGCCCGGTAACGCAGAACCTCGGGGCGCTTTTTCCATTTGTCAGCGCGCGTCATTCTGGGCTTGCCAACGGGCGTGATTTTATATTCAGGCATGAGTCGATTCCCCCAGTTCGTAGAGAACCTGCACCAGCAACTCTGTTTCAGTACCGAAATTGTTTTCCCAGGACTGGCGGCCAGCATGAATGGCTATGCCGTATCCGCCCTGGCGGTGATGGATTGGGCAAAGAGGAATAACTTTGAAATTGTCAGCGCGCTGGCCAACTCCCTGACCAGTTCGGATGTGATGTATTTCTGCTGGGGTTTCACCCAGTTTCAGGTTTTTGCAGACAATACAGCCCAGCCCGGCTACGCGGGAAAGGTGAAGTTTTTCAGATTTATTTTTTGATCTGCTCATGCTGCACCACCAGCATGAACAAAGACACCGCTCACGAAGAAACGGTGTGAGTGGGGTAATTCAGTTTTATGCGCCATCGTGATTTCCCGGTTGGCGCAGTGTTACTCAGCAGGCTGTTCAGACCCGTGTTTGAGTATAACCTAACTTATCAGACATCAGAAACAGGAAGGCCGGCTTTCTTTCTTGCTTCTTCCAGAGCACGCAAAGATGTCACAAATTCATCTTTGCGCAGCGCGAATCCCCTTTCTGCCCTGCCCTTTACGACATAAATCAGAACCGGGCCAGTATGCTCCGGCAGTCCGGGAATTAAATCATCCGGAATTTGCATGAGATGCCCCTTGCGGTGATATCCACACCGTTAAGCCAACGGAAATTGCTTCTTAGCAGTAGCACGGTGCGCAACGAGAAATTTAGCGATCAGGCGTAACAAATGGCGACCGAGGCCGCCTGCGAGGGGTGATCAGTTAAAAAACCATTCATCCGCACTTTCCCACGTTTCCTGCAGGATTTCTTCAATTCGTTTTTTATCGCTCTTTTCGCCTCCGATGACACTTAATCCATCAGAAGCGGTTCGACGTATCGTTAATTTATAGTCTGAATAGTCCTGGCTGATTCGACACAAAAGTTCCTTTTCAAGCGCTGGGACAGCTCCTTTCGGAAGCTCCTTAGTGCGATCAATTGTAATTTCAACCTTCATGATTCCCTCCACCTCGACATACTGTGCATTTATACAGTATACCTATTAAACCACACATTCAAGTGGTTAATAGCACTTTTTGCCAAAGCCATGCCTTTGTATACGCTAAGTTTTCCGAGCGTTCAGAATTTACTAAATCAGTTATGCAAAAGGGCTTGAAGAGAAGAAATACCCGCCATAGCGGGTTTGATTTTGATAATGAGTTCTATTTATCGACTATTATTTCTGACAAATCCTCTTGGACTTGCTGATAGTGCCATCATTACAAACAAATTTTTCACCCGAGCAGTGCGATATCCCGCCTTTCTTACCTGAGCATGGCTTGTTTGCTGCCGTTGCTGTCAGTGAGAAAAGTGACACCAATAAAACAACAAGAACTTTCTTCATATCCCTATCCCCATCAGTAAAAGATAGGGAATCGTAGCAGGGATTGATGAAGCAAAAAAGAAAACCCGCCGGAGCGGGTTGTATCTGCAATGTTTTATTAAGCTGCTTTTTGTTTCCGCTGACAAAGTTCCGGCAAATTAGCACGCACCAGTGCTTCTGCGAACGGCGGTGGTACCGCGTTGACGCAGCGCACAACCAGCTTGTCCTTCGCGTATTTCCTGCCTCGATAGTCTTGGTCGATGATGTACCACTCAGGAAAGCCCTGCTCATGTTAAAGTTTAGGTTATGGCATCATGATTATGTTCCAACACAACTTCTCACCAGATCATTTCTGATTTTTACTATTTTCCTCACACCTATGTATTTTGAGTAATGCCGTGAGTTTATCTAATTGGTATACTCTTGAAAATTTTTTACCAATGGATTTAACATGCTCGACTCTATCAAAGACTACACCTCATCAACTTTAGGAACGGCAATCCAGAGAATTAAGAATCCAGCGTTTGGGGCAATAGCTATTTCTTGGTGCGCATTCAACTGGAAACAACTACTTTACTTATTTTTCAGTAATACATCAGTGTATGATAAAATAGAATATATAATGGCCAATAGCACATGGAAAAGCGTGATTGGTTATCCTATTGTTTCTGCCATTGTTCTTTGTGGATTTATCCCATGGGTTAACTATCTAATTGCCACCTGGCAAATAAAACCTCTCGATCATACAGATTCAATAGACAACCAAAGGAAAGCCAAAATAATTAGACGGGCTACGAGATTACAACGTTTACAGGCAAAGCATGATGTAACTTATGAAAAAGTTAAAACAGGTGCGGAGAAAGATATTCAGTCCATGAAGGAACAGATTGCTCAATCCCAGGACAGGATGGGTGAACTAACAGCAGAACTCACTGCTAAAGAAGAGTCATTAAAGAAAACTACATCTAGTTTACTAGAAGCAAGAAAGCAAAATAATGATTTAAATGTAATGTTTAAAACTTTGACTTCTAACTATAATGATCTCGAAGATAAATATAATTCTTTAAAAATCGAATACGATGATTTTAAATCACAATATGCTGTAGCCAGTGAATCCCTGGAAGATAAAAAATTAGTTATAAATGGATTTGACATCCATACAGAAAGTGATGGTAACGGATTAGAAAAAATTTACCTTGAACTAGAAACAACAAGTAAATCAGGGTTTCCTAAGCAAGCCAGTTATTGGATGGTACAAGATAGCAGGGCATCAAGCCAAGATATTATCAACTTATTAAATAATGGGTTGTCTCACGCAAAAAATAATAATAAGCAAATATCAATTGTTGAATATCCAGAAAGGCAGTACTTGTTTTTCAAACTACCTTCTGGAGAAGGGCTTCAGACATATCAATTCACAGGAGCTAGAATTTAATCCATGAGAAGCCCGGTATGTACACCTCTGGGCTTTTAACGAAACCATCTAAACTAAATTCGTTACCGTATTGTATATCACGAATCAAATAGCCGCTTCGCGCTTTTGTTCTCACACTGTAATAATCTATCGCAGGAAAATTTTGATTTAAACATGGGTTAGTCCTTCACAAAGATAATCCAGTGGGTTTTGTCGTTCTTCCCGGTACGCTGACCAATTGCAGGTTTCACATCTGTAAGCGCCAGAATCTGGCTAACTGGGATTTGTGTTTCGTTCCATTTGAAAATAAGCACGCCGCGTGGCCACAGCACCCGAAACGCTTCTTTGAAACCGGCGCGCAAATCAGAACGCCACGTATTTTTGTTCAATCGTCCGTACTTTTTACCCATCCAGGCAGACTGGCCCACGCGCTCGAGGTGCGGTGGGTCAAACACTACAACCGGAAAAGAAGAATCAGCGAACGGCAGTGAACGAAAGTCGGCAATCAGGTCGGGACTGATAACCAGGCGGCGACCGTCGCACAGCTCGTGCTCTTCGGCGCGTATATCAGTGAATACGGCGCGGGTGTCCTGCTTGTTGAACCAGAACATGCGGGAGCCACAGCACACGTCTAAAATGGTTTGCTCTACCATGCTCACTCCCCCTTCACGCCAATGCCAGCGGCGGCAACTTTTTCGACCAGTTCCCCCCACTGTGGCGTCAGCTTTTTTTCTGCCTGAGCGCGGCTACCCGCAGGGCCGTTCAAACTCACACGATAATGGTCATACGGGCATTTCAATCCGCCCCATACCCACCCCATATGATTTGGCTTCAGCGCGTATTCAGGCATGTTCCCGCAATCCGGACAGCGAGTTAATTCGCTCTGTTTCATTGCGCCAGCTCATTCATCAGCGCCCCGTGCTTTCGAATGCTACGAACAGCTTCACGAAGTTTTTCCAGGTTGGCCAGCTTCGCTTTTGTGCGGCGAATTTCATTTGAAATACCGCGTACCGTAGGGATCAGCAGATCATCAGGACGGCTGATGAAAGCGGGAATTTCCTCGACAATTTCAGTGACAGATTTTTCTGGTACTGGGGAAGTTGATGTCTCGAGTTCCTGGGTAGCTGAGCTTTTGTTTTTCACTGACGCCATGGCCGGCACCGAATAAACAAACTTGCTGCCCACTTTTTCGCGGATGATTCGCCCTTTTGTCATGTGGTGGGTCAGCATTGGCGCCACACGTTTGGACTCAATACCTGCCAGTGTTGCCAGCTCAAGGGATGTCTGTGGTCCATGTTCCGCCAGTAATGCGATGACGTCGCTGACTGATACACTTGCCGGTGTTTTGCTGACAGAACTGGTCGCCGTGGGCTGTGATTTAACATCCCCGGTAGCAACTTTCCAGTACCCGTTAACCTGAATAACCTCGTTACGTTCTTCCTGCTCACGCAGCATCCCGATCACCGCCGCAGGCCCAATTTTCATGCGCGCCGCAATTTCACGGGCAGTCGCTTTTTCCATCGCTTTCAGTACGTCTAAAATGGTTTCCATAAAATTCTCCAGGTTAATTTTTTAGCCCCTGAAACCTTCAGGGATGATGTTGTCCGGGACTGAAATGGCGTTAACATCCCGTGGTTGTGTGTTACCGCCAAGGCGGATAATTAATTCGTCCCATTTTTCCCGCAGCTTTGACGGACTCAGGACGTTGCGACACCAGAACGGGTCACGCTGCACGCGTTTGAATAAATCGCAAATCTGGCGATGGGTACGCCCGTCTATGCAGCGCATCAGGCGTATTTCGTTTGCCCAGGCATTCCAGTTAGGGTCTTTTGGGCGTGACAGTTCGCCGTCTGTCTCGGCGGCCTTCTCGTAGAGTTTTTTGATGCGGGAAAAAATCCACTCAGCGCACTGGTGATCCTCTGGTGTGCCCCATTTACCCCTTTGCTGTTCAGAGGATGATTTTTTTTCTTCGCCTGTGGATAAATCGGCTTCCGGGGACGCAGTTCCCGGACAAGAAGAGATCTGTATGTATTTATCTGTTTTAAGATCTGTATAGAGAATAGATTCGGCTTGAGAGCCGTTTCCAGGATTCGGCTTATGGGCCGTTTCCATTCGACTCAAGAGCCGTTTGGTTTCGGCTCGAGAGCCGTTTCCATTCGACTTAAGAGCCGAATCCAGCACTGGCGGGAATATAAGGGCAATTAGTGCCTCTTCGTTGATGCGATAATGCATCTTCGGCGTACCGTTTACCTTGCGTTTCTTCTCTTCGATAACACCAGGCAAATACTGGCTGATTATTTTGCTCATTGCCTTGCGGATGACGTCCTCACTGGATGCTCGAACTTCCGCAGCAATTACCGCATGCTCTTTGTAAAACCAGCCATTTTCGAGGTGGGATTTACCAGACCAGAACACCAGTTGATTCAGAATCGCCGCGAGTAAATGCTGTTGGCGGTCACCGGCGAAAAAATCCAGGTAAGGACAAGGGATCGTGATGCTGTTCCCCTGACCGGACATCGACTGGACAATCTCAAAAATTCTACACACACAAAACTCCGTACCTGCTGTGCGCTCTGTCATGACTGCACCTTCCTGAATTTGAGTTCAAACTCTCTCCGGCCTGTCTCGCAGATGTCCTGATAACCTTCGTATCGGTACATAACCCGAAGATGAGAAACTCTCATTACCGTCACCATGCGTCCGCGTTCGTTGCGGTATTTCATCCCCGGAATCAGTTCAGCGCTGCGATCGACTGTTTCCGCCAATGCTTTGTGCTTCATCGCATTTTTCATGCGGTCTACTAATTCCTGGGCAAGCATGGGAGCCTCCTGTTACACCGAGCGGTGACCAATTTGGTTGAACTGGATGCTGACGCCGGGAATGAGATCGGCCAGCGCCTGAATTGCCTCTGCCGTTTCTTTGCGGATTATCTGCATTGGCTTACCAGTCAGCACCGCGCTGGTCGCCTCGATGCACTCACGGTTCGCAATGGCCACCAGGTTATGTAAGTCATGCTGACCAGCCAGCTCTGCATCCATCGCAGCTCTGATTGCTGGCGCCAGCGCAGCTGCCTGACCACGATAATTCGGCGTGTCATTTCGAAATGCCCGCTGGATGATCTGCGTGTTGTTATGCAGGCGGCGCGCATACTCTGACGGGTCGACGATATCCGCCAGGCTGTCCAGCAAATCACCGTAGTGATGCGCTGTAATCAGCGGGATTATCTTTTTCCAGCCCCCTTTCCTGCCATCCTTCATCGCCCACTCTTCCAGCTCGAGGGCCAGCAATTTGATCTCATTGATTTTCATTGTTCAATTTTCTCCCTTTCTTTGCTTTATCCTGGATTTCATAAAACAACGGGTCATATTTCAGAACCCCACCTGTTAGACGCTCTAACCTAACTGCTCGCTTTTCAGGAATGGCGCTCCCCCATCGGGTGACCGCGACCTGAGAAATACCAAGCGCTCGCGCAACGGCAGCTTTGGAACCAAAAAACTTAATCACTGTCTCTGTGAACATGCGTCCTCCACATAACTAATGTTAGCAAAATAAATACTAACAAAAGTTATGTCAAGTTAACTTATATTAGGCTTATGAAAATTGAAACTTTGAGTGATCGCATCGCCGCCAGGCGCAAAGAGCTTGGACTAACACAGCAGCAGCTTGCTGATCTGGTTAAGAAGTCCAGCGTTAGCGTATTCAAATGGGAAAGCGGCCAAACTGAGCCAAAGGGGAAAAGTCTCTTTGCTTTAAGTACTGCGCTGCGCTGTTCTCCGACCTGGTTACTTTTCGGTGATGAAGAACAAATTCCCACCCCAGTGGAGTCACTTCCTACGTCGTTAGATGAACGGCAGCAACGTCTTTTAGATTTGTTTGATTCTCTTCCTGAATCAGAAAAAGAGTCCTATCTCAATGAGTTAGAAGCAAGAGTTGAAAATTTTAACCGCCTCTTTGAAGAACTTCTAAAAGTTAGAAAATCCCAAACAAATAAAAAATAGCAAGTCAGTCAATGACTTGCGTTTTTTTACATCTCACAACTTAACTATTGTTATTTTTACTCTTGCCATTTAAATTACCTTTAGTTAATCTCATGTCATCAAGTAACCACACGCAGTGATTACTCAGAATCAAAAATGTTCCGTTTACCCTGGCGATACAGGGCCAGAAACAAAAAAGCGCCCTACTGGACGCTTAGCTCTTTAACAATCTGGATATCTTTAACGTTAATAGCTGACCATTGGAGCTGAATCTGTATCAAATACATTCTTACAGGAAGGACATCTGCTTTGATTAAAACTCGCATACATACTCACCTGCAATGGCTGCAGTATCGATATTTTCTTAGTAGCAAAACAATGTGGGCAAAGATGCACAATTATTTCAGTATCACCCACAATCTGCTTTTTCGAATACACCAAAGAACCAGAGTCAAGCTTGCTAAGAACATAACCTTCAGTCTGGCTTTTAAAGTCTTCGTACTCTGCAATTTTTGCTTTGAGAAGTACTGCTTCTTCATCACGCAAGCGGATCGCGTCGCCAAGCGAAAAACATTCCGCCTGAAGCGTAATTAGTTTGCTCTGGAGTTCGATAGTTGCCGCTTTAACTTCAGCATCCGTTTTCGCATCATTGATGACTTTAGCGAGACCAGCAGTCTCCTTTATCGCGGCCATAGCAGCCGATAGTTCAGCGATCACTTTGAATACTCATATTATTGTTGGGGATATCCAGATTAACCGAATCCTTGTTGTTGGGGAATAGCAGGATCCACCACGCCTGATGTGGTTAAAAGCAGGCTAAAGCAATAACAAGTAGGACCCTGTTCTGGCGGCCCGGTGTTTTCCCGTATGTATCCGGTCACCGCCAGCTTTTTCAGGGAACAACGTGCAAGCGCACTCCTTCACTTACCAGTTATGGGTGACAGGTGTGAAAGAGGCGGAGTGCGCTTGCAGATGTGATTAATTGCTGTGTGTGCCGCGTGGTCTTTGCCCATCCCCCACGATGGGCACCTTTTTTACCGGAGGGTTTATGAAAAATTCACAGCCAGTTATACCGGACGGGGATCCCGATGTGGAAAGCTCAGTAAGTAATTTTATTCATCAGTTAACCGTTCCTGCATTTCGCGACCGCCTTACAGCTGAACTTGAGGCACTGTACGAACAACAGAAGGCAGCTCTCGCTCACACAGAATCTTTACTCAGGATGGTGCGTGCCAATGGTTAAATTTACCAGCGAAGATATTGCCCAACGTACAGCTGAAGCTGAATATAAAAAGGCTGTGGCTGATATAACTGGAGTTCAGAAATACAAAGATGAAGCGGTGCTGGATATGTGCTTCATCAAAGTAATGACCAAAATAGTTAACGACCAGAGGGTTAATATTAGCGAGTTTCTACGCTGACCTTTTATTTACCCCCTTCGATAACTTCAAGCAATTAAGAGATTTTTCATTTATGCCTTAACTGGCAGGGCTAACTACATCCATCAATGATGGCCCTGTCATAATCAGCTATACAGGGAGGGTAAGTGACACTTGAGTGCTGTCCGTATTGTAAAAAATGGAGTTCTGTTGACTCCATGTATAAATCAACAAAAAGAATGCATAAGAGAGTTGTGACTGCTTATTTCTGTAACCTTGAGCATGCTATCTCCTACAAAAAAATTCATGAACCGCGGCGCTGTAATTTAAGCAGAAGCAATGCGCGCCATTCACATAAACATTATTGAGGCTAATATGACAACTGGATTAAAAAAGTTTGGTGGGAGATTCGAACCGAAAAAAAGTGCGCTTGAAAAAGATAGTACGCTTCCGGTTTATGTTGCTTTTAAACAATCGAAAAATAAAACAATTGCAAAGACCTTACTGCATGCGGATTTTATACAGTTCGCACCAGATTATGCTGATGATTATTTTGCTCCCAAGGTATGGGAAGCAGATGAGGGAATGTTCTGCACTGTTGAAGGGCAGTTCTATACCGACCTCTTCACCGGTGACATTATCTGGAATGCTGAAAAAGGCGAACCAGAGCGCGTTATGGTTGAACCAGAGCTTGCTGGCGATAATGAAAAACTTAATGCTGGCGCGCCGGAAGAGCAAATGAAGCCGGTGAAAGAACTTGATGTGCTGGCCCGTGCATACTGCCTCGCGGTGTTTGGTGCCATTGATGAAATCACCCCTTCTCAGTATGGCCAGTTAATCGACATGCTGAATGATGATGAATTTAGCCCTTTACGCGAACAGGCAGAGGGTCTTGCCAAAGAACCCCGCATTCTTGCCATGCTTCCTGAAAAACAGACCGAATGCCTAGCCTGGGTGCGTCAGAAGGCGCGCGACAATGCGAAATGGCCAGACTATAAAAACCTGTTTACCCAATGGGCTGATACCCCGCCCGATAAACGCGAGCCAGTAAAGTGTGTTCAGACTGGCACCAGGAGCAGTGACAAGCCGACCATGAGCGAACTTGCTACCAGACTGCGCTATCGCACAGCCATGGGAAAATTATCCCGATCCATGGATTTCGACGTGTGCAGCCCTCCAGTTGGCATTGAAATGCGCATCAATACCATGCTGTGCAGTAAAGATGTCGAGATTGATGACTGGTGTGCGCCATTTTCACGTACACCGGGTATTCATGATTATCACCCGGCGTCCATCGTGGCCATCATCAAAACCGCTGATGAAAAACTTCATATTTACCCTGGCGAACTTCGCCAATACATCGATAGCTGCATTACGGGTTTTGACTGCGTTAATCCACCACAACTGGTCATTGATATTGCCTGCGGCCGTACGTCTGCCCCGCTCCCACAAAAAAATGATGGAGCAAAATCTGATGGTAAAACCGAACAGACGTTACAGGACGAAAATTTACCACCAGCAGTCTGCCCGGCTCGCGCTGCAGAGCTCGACAAGGAACTGGATGCAGCATTTGCCAATAGCGCCTCAAATGAGGGCGAAAAAACGGAAGTGACCGAACAGGAAGACGACCGGCCACTTCTGGATGATCATGAAATTGAGATTGCCCACGCGCTGAACGATCTGCTTTCCGGACGTACTGACATTATGGGCAAAGAAGAAGCAGAAGGCGTTGTGGCATGCACTGGTCATATTATCGCTGACGTTCTTCCTCTGCTAATCATCGATATCGCCACCACTGAATTTTGTCTGTCGCCCAATTTCAGCGACGAAGAAGTTCACGATGTGGCAACGACAATTCTTGATGGCTGGTCTGATGATGCCGCCGTACGTCAGAAAATCGCCCTCGACGCGATCGTGGAATATCGTCGCCCGGAACCGCCAAAACCGGTGGTGATGGATCCTCCCGTGGTTACCGTTAAGCCGAAAAAGGAACCAGAAACAGTATTTGCGCCAAAACCAGCCCCGATGGCCCTCACCTACCGCCAGCAACTGACGCTCGCAGCTCTGCAGGGGATGTGTGCTAACCCGGCATACCGCGGCGATTTTGACGAATTGCCGCACATGGCCGCAGCGTTGGCCGCTGGGGTTATAAGTGCGGAGGCGGAGCAGTGACAGAGAACTTAACCGGCGATGAAGCCCTGACTCGCTCCCTGCACGTCTGTGATGACGGGCGAGACTGGACAGCAAGACTCGTGTGGATGATGGGGGATCGTAAGCGTATCAGCGAACATGCCCATTCTTTACCGCCAGCACTACCACAAATCGTAAAGCCAACGATAAAGCCGAAAGCCAGGAAAAAGCAGCGCCGGGTTAAACCAGCGGTAAACCTGACTGATTTTTGACAATCAACCTGCGCCTGCTGCGTCACGTATGATCGCAGCTGGCTATCGAGGTGCATATGAAACTTTTATCACTCGAGCGCTGGGCGGAAGAACGCTATGAAGAGCCTCCGCAGATAGGAACCCTCAGAAAATGGGCGCGTAACGGTAATATTTA
>ERZ773225.3151-NODE-3151-length-15350-cov-2.742530_pt1 | contig 15350 bp, 10 predicted proteins | sample MGYA00580993_ERZ773225 | MGnify/ENA primary metagenome ERZ773225 (study PRJEB29015, sample SAMEA2737748) | human gut metagenome | biome: human gut; feature: human-associated habitat; material: faeces | place: China | collected 2012 ... | reverse complement strand
GTTATGAGCCCAACGAGCTACCACTGCTCCACTCCGCGATATAGTTGCTATCATTTCTTGATTGCGAGTGCAAAGGTAGGGATATTTTCTTACAAAACAAATTTATTGCAAGTTTTTTTTAATATACTTGGTAAAACCAATCTTTTTTAGGTACTTTGCGCACAGTTTTAATCAAAATGTGCAATACAATGCCGATGACAGTTTCTAAAACACGTGACATGTTGGTGGATGTGGCCAGACAATTGTTTGCCCGCATGGGGGTTGATAACACGACGATGAACGATATTGCACAGGCATCTCGTAAGGGGAGACGTACGCTTTATACGTACTTTAAAAGCAAGAACGAGATCTATTTGGCGGTAGTGGAGTCGGAGCTGGACCAGCTTCATAAGATGCTGGTGGACGTGGCCAGCAAGGATCTGCCGGCGGACGAGAAGCTGCTGACGTTTATCTATAGCCGCTTGGACGCTGTAAAGGCGTTGGTGTTTCGGAACGGTACGTTGCGGGCTACCTTCTTCCGTGATATATGGCGGGTGGAGAAGGTACGCAAGAGCTTCGACCTTCGGGAAGTGGAGATCATTAAGGGAATATTGGACGATGGCGTGAAGGAGGGTATATTCAGCATGCCGGACACGGACATTACCGCCCTCGTGCTCCATCATGCCTTGAAAGGGCTGGAGGTGCCCTATATCCGGGGGATCATGGGTGATAATATCAGCCAGCGGATTAAACGTAGAGACAATGTGATGAATTTAATATTCAACGGAATAAAGATTAAGTAAATCAAAGACACTAAGGAATGTTTATTAATGCGACAGGGTTTTATGTGCCTGAAGAACGGGTAGATAACCAACATTTTCTTGAATTGAGCGGGTTGACAAGTGAGTGGATTGAGCAACGGACGGGAATTCATACCCGCTCGAAAGCGAAAGAGGGGGAGAATATCAATACCATGAGCCTTGAGGCCGTGAAGGACGCTCTTCCCAAATTGCCTTACGATATCACGGAGGTAGACTTGATCGTCTCCGCTTCGTATTCTCCCTATGATACGGTTGCGACGGCCGCGCATACGGTTCAACATGAGTATACTATCGCTGACGCGAAAGCTTTATATCTATCCTCGGCTTGTTCTTCTTTCTTGAACGCCTTGGAGGTTGTGGAGGGATATTTCGCCATGGGGAAGGCTTCCAAGGCTTTGGTGCTTTCCGCTGATAAGAACTCCGCTTATTATAATGAGACAGACCCGAAGGCGGGCCATTTATGGGGTGATGCCGCCGCCGCTTTCTTTATCTCCAAGGAGCGGATCGGTGAGGGCGACGCCGAGATCGTAGAGGTTTACACGCAAGGTCTCGGCCATTTGTCGAAAGCGATGGAGGCGGTTCACTTGCGTCCTCGTGACGGCGGTATCTTGATGCCGGAGGGGCGTGACGTATTTATCCAAGCTTGTACCTATATGCCTAAGAATGTCCTTCATTTGTTGGAGAAGAACGGTTATACGCTGGATAACCTTACTTATTTCATCGGCCATCAGGCGAATATGCGTATCATGGCGAATATCGCCAAGCAATTGAACTTGCCGGACGAGAAATTTTTACACAATATCGAGGAGCTGGGAAATACGGGTTCCGTAAGCTCGGCCTTGGTATATGCCCAGAACGATAAGAATTTCAAGAAAGACGACTTGATCGCTATCACGGTATTCGGCGGTGGCTATTCAACGGGAGCTTGCTTGATTAAACATTGATATTAAAAAATTTGAGTAATATGAAACTATTAGAAGGTAAAGTGGCTGTCGTAACGGGTGCCGCTCGTGGTATTGGTAAGGCTATCGCCTTGAAGTTTGCCCAAGAGGGCGCTAACATCGCTTTCACGGATCTAGTGATCGATGAGAATGGCTTGGCTACACAGGCTGAGATCGAGGCCTTGGGTGTAAAGGCGAAAGGATACGCTTCCAACGCTGCTAACTTTGAGGAGACTCATAACGTCGTTGCCGAGATCGTGAAGGATTTCGGACGTATCGATATCTTGGTGAACAACGCCGGTATCACGAAAGACGGCCTGATGATGCGTATGAGCGAGGGACAATGGGACGCTGTGTTGAACGTGAACTTGAAGTCCGCTTTCAACTTTATCCACGCTTGTACCCCGGTCATGATGAAGCAACGTGCGGGTAGCATTATCAATATGTCTTCTGTCGTAGGTGTTCATGGCAACGCCGGACAAGCTAACTACTCCGCTTCCAAGGCCGGTATGATCGGCTTGGCTAAGTCTGTCGCTCAGGAGTTGGGTTCTCGTGGCATTCGTGCGAACGCTATCGCCCCGGGATTTATCATCACGGATATGACCGCTCAGTTGTCTGACGAGGTACGTGCCGAGTGGTGCAAGAAGATTCCTTTGCGCCGTGGCGGTACGGTGGAGGATGTGGCTAATATCGCTACCTTCTTGGCTTCGGATATGTCTTCTTATGTATCCGGACAGGTTATTCAGGTTGACGGCGGTATGAACATGTAATATGGAGGTTATTTACGAGGATAATCATATTATAGCGGTAGATAAGACCTGCCGTGAGATCGTACAAGGCGACAAGACGGGCGATAAGCCTCTCTCGGAGATGCTGAAGGTATGGCTGAAGGAGAAGTATTGCAAGCCCGGGAATGTCTTTGTCGGTGTCACGCACCGTCTGGATCGTCCGGTGAGCGGGGTCGTGATTTTCGCCAAGACGAGCAAGGCCCTCTCTCGCTTGAACGAGATGTTTCGTGTCGGTGAGGTGCGCAAGACGTATTGGGCGATCGTCAAGAACCGTCCCCCGCAGGATGAGGGTGAGTTGGTGGATTGGCTGGTGCGGAACGAGAAGCAAAATAAGAGTTACGCTTACGATACCGAGCGGCCGAATGCCAAGAAAGCCATCCTGCGTTATAAATTGATCGCCCATTCGGATAATTATTATCTGTTGGAGATCGATTTGAAGACGGGGCGGCACCATCAGATCCGCTGTCAGTTGGCGAAGATGGGATGTCCGATCAAGGGGGATCTGAAATATGGTTTCGATCGTTCCAATAAGGATGGGGGCATTAGCTTACACGCTCGTAGCGCGGAGTTTATCCATCCGGTTTCAAAAGAGAACGTGCGAATTGTCGCTCCCGTGCCGGATGATAATTTGTGGAAAGCGTTGTCGGTTGACCGATAATAATTGATATTGATAAAGATCTGATATATGTGGAATCCTTTCGGATGGAGAAAACGTTTCATTCGAAAGGATTTTGTTTTTAAAGTGTAGACTTACCCAGTAGGTGTGGATTTATTCCCCGGTTGGATACACCCTAATTTTAGTATAAATGTTAACATAAACGCTATACGATTTGTTATTAAGTGAAGTAATGTTAATTATCGGTCTCCTCGAGAAAAATGGAATGATTCTTTCTTTCTTTACATAACAAATGTGACATAAGTAATTTATATAGGTAGAATGAGCAGGAAAAGATTGGCAAAAGTACAGGTTATCTTGATAGCCCTTGTAGTAGCGATGACGGGTTGCCGCCATAAGGAAGAGCAGCAATTGCCCATCGTGATCGTAGACAAACCCTCAAAAGAAGACGTGCAGATTTATGGCGAGTACGTGGGACGTATCCGTGCCGCCAGCTTTGTCGAGGTACATGCCCGTGTGGAGGGATTCCTAGAGAAAATGTTGTTTGAGGAAGGTAAACGGGTGAAGCAGAATGAGCCCCTGTTTATGATTAATCCCGATAAATATCGTGCTAGAGTAGAGAAAGCGAAAGCCCAACTGAAGAAAAGCCAAGCCCAAGCGGCCAAGGCCCGGCGTGATGTGGAACGCCTGAAACCGTTGTACGAGCAACACGCCGCCAGCCAACTGGATTTGGATAACGCCACAGCCGCCCTGGAAGATGCCGAGGCGAATATCGCCATGAGCAAGGCGGATCTAGACCAAGCGGAGATGGAGTTGAGCTATACGGTGGTGACCTCGCCGCTGTCCGGGTATATCAGTGAGCGTTTCGTGGATGTGGGTGCTTTGGTGGGCCCGGGTGTCAATTCGAAATTGGCGGCTGTTGTGAAAAGTGACACGGTATTGGTCGATTTTAAGATGACCGCCTTGGATTACCTGCGTGCCGAGCGTCGTAACGTGAAGTTTGGCGAGCAGGATACGACCCGTTCTTGGCAGCCTACCGTGACGGTTACCTTGGCGGACGACTCGGAATACCCGGTAAAAGGTATCGTGGACTTCGCCGACCCGCTGGTGGACCCGAAGACCGGTACGTTTGGCGTTCGTGCGGAACTATCCAACCCGAACCAGAAATTATTGCCCGGACAGTTCACGAAGGTGAAGCTCCTGCTGGATGTCCGCGAGCGTTCGATCGTCGTTCCCCGGAAAGCCCTCTCGATCGAGAAAGGAGGTGCATTCATCTATATCATCCGTAGGGACGATATCGCCGAGAAGCGTTTCGTGCAGACCGGCCCGGAGATCGGCAACAAGGTCGTGATCGAACGGGGCTTGGGCGAGAACGAGCGAGTAGTGGTAGAAGGTTATCATAAATTGGTGCCGGGCGTGAAGGTACATGCGGTAGAGGCCGGCGACGAGAAGGCTATCCAAGCGCTTAGAGAGGAGGAAGAACAATGAAACCGGGATTCTTTATAGACCGTCCTGTCTTTTCGACCGTCTTATCGATACTGATCGTGATTGTCGGAATCATCGGACTGGCATTGTTGCCTGTGGACCAGTATCCGCAGATTACGCCCCCTGTAGTGAAGATCAGCGCCACGTATCCGGGAGCGAGCGCCTTGACGGTGTCTCAAGCGGTCGCTACCCCGATCGAGCAGGAGCTGAACGGTACGCCGGGTATGATCTATATGCAAAGTAGTAGCTCGAACTCGGGTAGCTTGAATATTACGGTGACCTTCGATGTATCCGCCGATGCGGACTTGGCGGCTGTCGAGATCCAGAACCGTGTGAAACTGGCCGAGAGCCGTTTGCCCGCCGAGGTGATCCAAAATGGTATCACGATCGAGAAGCAGGCTCCTAGCCAGCTGATGACCTTGAGCTTGATGTCCGACGATCCGAAGTTCGATGAGATCTATCTGAGTAATTTTGCCACGATCAACGTGTTGGACGTATTGCGCCGTATCCCGGGCGTAGGTCGTGTATCGAATATCGGTAGCCGTTATTACGGTATGCAGATCTGGGTATATCCGGATCGGTTGGCCAACATGGGATTGACAGTAAGTGATTTGCAAGATGCCTTGAAAGACCAGAACCGGGAGTCGGCGGCGGGCGAGCTGGGTAAGCAGCCCGTGCTGGATGTGGATGTCACCTTGCCTATCACGGCCCCGGGACGTTTGTCTACCGTGAAGGAGTTCGAGGATATCGTGGTGCGAGCAAACCCGGATGGCTCGATCGTCCGGATGAGCGACGTGGCCCGGGTATCGCTGGAGGCTTCCTCTTATTCTACGGAGAGTGGGATCAATGGGAAGAACGCCGCTATCTTGGGTATCTATATGTTGCCGGGGGCGAACGCTCTGGAGGTCGCCACGAAGGTGAAAGAGGCGATGAAGGATATCAGCAAGAACTTCCCGGAAGGCTTGGAGTATAATTTCCCGTTCGATATGACGGAGTATATCTCACAATCCGTGCACGAGGTGTATAAGACCTTGTTCGAGGCCCTTTTCTTGGTCGTTCTCGTAGTGTTCCTCTCGTTACAGAATTGGCGTGCGGCTTTGATCCCGACGATCGCCGTCCCGATCTCCTTGATCGGTACGTTCGGTTTCATGTTGATCTTCGGTTTCTCGTTGAATATGCTAACCTTGCTGGGATTGATCTTGGCGATCGGTATCGTGGTGGACGACGCTATCGTGGTGGTGGAGAACGTGGAGCGTATCATGGCCGAGGAGCGTGTGACTGCCCGTGAGGCTACGCATAAGGCGATGCGGGAATTGTCTGGTGCTTTGATCGCTACCTCCATGGTATTGGCTGCCGTGTTCGTGCCGGTGAGTTTCTTGGGGGGTATCACGGGGCAGCTGTACCGTCAGTTCTCTGTTACGATCGTGGTTTCCGTGCTGTTGTCCACGGTAGTGGCCTTGACGTTGAGCCCGGCGATGTGCGCCATCATCTTGCGTCCGTCTCATAAGAAGAAAGCGTTTATTTTCCGTAAGATCAATCTGTGGTTGGCGAAAGGAAATAAGAAATATACGAAGTTGTTGCGTATCTCTATCGCTAATCCCCGCCGTATCTTGGCAGGGTTCGGGATGGTACTGGTGGCCATCTTTGTCTTGAACCGGATGTTGCCTACCAGCTTTATCCCGGAGGAGGATCAAGGGTTCTTCACTGTAGAGCTGGAGATGCCCGAGGGTACTACCTTGGAACGTACACGTGCCGTAACCGACCGTGCGATCGAGTTCCTCGACCATCATCCGGCCGTGGCCTACGTACAGAATGTAACGGGTAGCAGTCCCCGTGTCGGTACGAACCAAGGGCGTGCCACGCTGACGGTGATCTTGAAACCGTGGGAAGAGCGTAAATCCTCCGGCATGAAGGTAGAGGACGTGATGGCCGATGCCCGCCGGGAATTCTACTATTACCCCGAGGCTAAGTCGTATGTGAACCGTCCACCGGTAATCCCGGGTTTGGGTGAGAGCGGTGGCTTGGAGATGCAGTTGGAGGCTAAGGGAGACGCTAGCTGGGATAATCTGGTAAGTGCCACGGATACTTTCCTGTATTACGCTTCGCAAGCGCCTGAGCTTCAAGGTGTGTCTTCCGCCATGCAGAGCGAGATCCCGCAGTTGTATTTCGACGTGGACCGTGATCAGGCGAAGTTCCTCGGCATCCCGTTGTCTGATATCTTCTCGACCATGAAGGCTTATCTAGGCTCCGTGTACGTGAACGACTTCAATATGTTCAACCGTATTTACCGTGTATATATCCAAGCGGAGGCGCCTTATCGGGCCACCCGGGATAATCTGGATTTGTTCTTCGTCCGCAGTAAGGATGGGGCAATGGTTCCATTGACTGCCTTGGGCACGACCCAATATACGACCGGTCCGGGAACGATCAAGCGTTTCAATATGTTCACCACGGCCTCGATCAACGCCGTAGCCGCTCCGGGATATAGTACGGGTGAGGCGATGGCTGCGATGGAACGGATCGCTAGGGAGCATCTGCCCGAGAATATCGGTCTGGAGTGGAGCGGTCTTTCCTATCAAGAGAAACAGGCCGGTGGGCAGACTGGTTTTGTCTTGGCGTTGGTCTTCTTGTTTGTCTTCTTGTTCTTGGCGGCTCAGTATGAGAGCTGGATCGTGCCGATCGCCGTATTGCTTTCCTTGCCGGTAGCTACGCTGGGCGCCTACTTGGGCATCTGGGCGACAGGGTTGGAGAACGATATTTATTATCAGATCGGTCTGGTAACCTTGATCGGTTTGGCGGCGAAGAACGCTATCTTGATCGTTGAGTTCGCCAAGGTACAGGTGGATAACGGGGTAGATGTGGTGAGAGCCGCTATCCATGCCGCCCAGATGCGTTTCCGCCCGATCTTGATGACCTCGTTGGCCTTCGTGTTGGGTATGCTTCCGATGGTGTTAGCCAGCGGACCGGGCTCAGCTTCCCGCCATAGTATCGGTACGGGCGTGTTCTTCGGTATGCTGGTGGCGATTACGGTAGGTATCGTGTTGGTTCCCTTCTTCTTTGTTTTGATCTATAAGATAAAGGGAAAGATGCGTATGGAACGTATCGCTCAAAAGAAAGAAGTGGTAACCTCTATTTTAAAGAGACACAAAAACGGAAAATTATGATGACAAAGAATTTCTATATAGCCGCTTTCGTCGTTTCTATGCTGGCGTTCTCTTCCTGCAAGATCGGAAAGCGGTACGTACGTCCGGAGTTGAACCTGCCGGACCGGATCGAGGCTTATACGGATACGACCGATACGGCATCCGTGGAGAATATCCCATGGGAGAGCCTTTACGCCGATGAGGCCTTGAAGGATCTGATCAGAAAAGCGCTGGATAATAATAAGGATATGAAGATCGCCGCCGCCATCTTCCGGGGCGCTCTGGATATGCGTGCCGCCGACATCAACGACGAGATGAAGATCGCCGCCGCCAAGGTGAAGGAGATGATCGCCGCCAAGCGGATCTCTTTCGCGAGTATGCTGCCGGAGGTGGGAGCGAATATCTATGCGCAAAAGGAACGCTTGAATTATGGAGGGGATAACCCAAAGCCCGATCCAGAATTTGGGGCGAAGCTGACTTTGTCTTGGGAATTAGATTTATGGGGCAACCTTCGCTGGGCGAATGAGGCAGCCATCGCTTCCTATATGGAGACCGTGGAAGGACAACGTGCCTTGCGATTGACCATCATCGCCGAGGTTGCCGCCAATTATTATCAACTTTGCGCCTTGGACCAAGAGTTGTCGATCGTACAGCAAACTTTGGACGCACGCCGTGAGGGTGTTCGCTTGGCGAAGCTTCGCTATGAGGGCGGACTTACTTCCGAGACGGCTTACAACCAAGCCCAAGTGGAGTTGGCCCGTACCGAGACCTTGATCCCCTCGCTGGAGCGTCAGATCAAGATCAAGGAAAGCGACCTCAGCATGTTGTTGGGCGAGTATACGGATGATATCCCCCGTGGTCTTTCCTTGAGCGACCAGCACTTGCCGGATGCCTTACCGATCGGCTTACCGTCTTCTTTGCTGGAGCGCCGACCGGACATGCGTCAAGCGGAGTTTAAGCTTCGGGCGGCGAACGCTCAGGTAGGTGTGGCGCAAACGGACTTATTCCCGAAGATCCGTTTGACAAGTAATTACGGTTTCGAGAGCGATGAGTTAAGCAGCATCTTGAAGAGTCCGGCTGGTTTTATCGCCGGAAGCCTGTTGCAGCCGATCTTCGCCATGGGGAAGAACAAGGCGAAAGTGAAAGCGGCGAAGGCTCGTTACGAGCAAGAGGTCTATAGTTATGAAAAGAGCGTATTAGGCGCTTTCAAGGAGGTGAACAACGCTATCGTGACCGTCCGCAAGGTGAAGGAGATCCGTGCTTCCCGCATGAATCTGGAAGCCTCCGCCAGTAAATATCTGGAACTCGCCCAACTGCAATACATCAACGGTGTCATCAGCTACATGGACGTATTGGATGCCCAGCGTGGTTTGCTGGACGCCCAGATCGGTTTGAACAATGCCGTGCTGGATGAGTTGCTGTCGGTGGTATACCTGTATAAGGCTTTAGGGGGAGGGTTCTAATCCTTATACCTAAAGCAGATATATGGATATCAATCTATAAACCAATGGACTCCATCCTATAACTCAATGGAATACGAACAAGATCCCATTGAGTTATAGGATGGAGTCCATTGGTTTTCTTATTTATAATAACCATTAAATAATGAGATATTTACGAGTTTTTCGAACAAATCTTTGCGTAGCCATTAAAAATTCCCTATATTGCGCAAGGTGAATGTTATTTGCCTTTATCCTTAAATTTAAACTAAAAGAAAAGACTATTATGAGACAGAGCTTGATAGCGGCGGGAATGTTTTTATTAACGGGAGGTATGGTTGGTTGCGGTACCTCTTCTACCCAAGAGAAAGAGGATCTTATCGTGGTGGACGTATCGAAGGATTATCCCAAAAAGGAACTGATCTTGCAAGATCTTTTTGACGTGGAATATATTCCGTTGGAGACTACGGACGAGTTCGTGACGCTAGGCTGGTTGCAAGCGATCGGGAAGGATGTGATGATCATACGGAATATGTTTGCTGCCGATGGTGACATTTTTATTTACGACCGGAAAGGTAAGGCTATTCGGCATATCAATCGGAAAGGGCAGGGGAACGAGGAGTATGCCGCAACGAATGGCATCTATCTGGACGATGAGAAAGGAGAACTGTTTGTTGGTAATCTGCGGCAAAGAAAGATAATGACTTATGACTTGTTTGGGAATTTCAAGCGAAGCTTCACGTTCAAGGAAGGAGAAGACGAGGATACGAAATCATGGGTTTATTATAAAGCGATCTTCAATTTTGACAGGGATCACTTCATCTGCCAAGATGCTAGTAGTGGGCGTAATTTCAATGGGGCTTATCAGGATCTTGAGCCTAGGAATATATTCCTGATAGTATCCAAGCAAGATGGGAGTGTGGTAGAAGAAATAAAAGTCCCTTTTGAGAAAAAGGTGTCGCAAGTATTGTTCGACGAAAAGGGCATAGGTATGGTTAATAACCCTTGTATCGTCCCTTACGAGGATCGTTGGCTACTTACGGAGCCATCTTGCGATACGGTCTACACCTACTCGTCCGCCGAGGGATTAAAGCCTTTTATCGTAAGGACTCCCTCTATTCAATCCATGAGCCCGGAGATCTTTCTTTTCCCGGGTGTGGTTACGGATCGTTATTGTTTTATGCAGACCGTAAAGAAAGAGTTGAACTTGGCGATGATGGATACCTACTATCGGTTGATGAGAACCGATTTGGTGTACGACAGGGAAACAAAGGAAGTATCTGAGTATGTCCTGTATAACGATGATTTCACGAAAGAGGTACCGATCGCCAACCTCGTGGACGAGATTTTCGACCTTACGGTCTTCAATAACGACGAGATCGCCTTCACGTGGCGGATAAATACCCCCGAACTTGTCGAGGCCTATCAAGAAGGACACCTCAAAGGCAAGCTAAAGGAGATCGCCGCGGGTATGCATGAGGAGGATAACCCGGTGATCATGGTGGCGAAGTATAAGCGATAATGAGAAAATTCTCATTATCTTTGCGCTCATATAAAATCAGAGATAGAAAATGCCATTAAATTTACAAAAGAACTTACCGAGCTGCTGAAGAAGGAACATATCTTCGTGATGGATTCCTTGCGTGCGTCGGAGCAGGATATCCGCCCCCTTCGGGTAGTCGTATTGAATTTGATGCCCCTTAAGATAACGACCGAGACGGACTTGGTTCGCCTCCTCAGTAATACACCCCTGCAAGTGGAACTTGATTTCATGAAGATCAAGGGACATACGCCGAAGAATACGCCCATCGAGCATATGCAAGAATTTTATAAGGATTTCGATGAGATGGCGGATGATTTCTACGACGGGATGATCGTGACGGGCGCTCCCGTGGAGCAGATGCCTTTCGAGGAAGTTAGTTATTGGGAGGAGATCACGCAGATATTCGATTGGGCCCGTACGCACGTTACCTCCACGCTCTATATCTGCTGGGCGGCGCAAGCGGGGCTATACCATTTCTATGGGGTGCCTAAATATGATTTGCCGGCCAAGATGTTCGGTGTCTTCCGTCATTCGCTCCGGGAACCGTTTGTTCCGATCTTCCGGGGGTTCGATGACGAGTTCTTCGTGCCTCATAGCCGTCATACCGAGATTCGCCGGGAGGATATCATGAAGGTGCCCGAGCTCACCTTATTGTCCGAGAGCGAGGAATCCGGCGTCTATATGGCGATGGCTCGTGGCGGACGGGAATTCTTCATCACCGGCCATTCCGAGTATTCGCCCTATACGCTGAATGATGAGTATATGCGTGATTTGGGGAAGGGATTGCCCATCAACAAGCCTCGTAATTATTACCGGAATAACGATCCGGCGCAAGGTCCGGTGGTACGTTGGCGGGGGCACGCGAACCTGCTGTTCACCAATTGGCTGAACTACTACGTATACCAAGAGACCCCGTTCCGCCGGGAAGATATTAAAAAACTAGGAAGCTTGTAAATGAGAAAAGAACCCCGTTCGATAGAACTGTTATCTCCCGCTAAGGATCTGATTTGCGGCAGGGAGGCGATTAACCATGGTGCCGATGCCGTGTATATCGGTGCCCCGAAGTTCGGAGCCCGTGCCGCTGCCGGTAATACGCTGGACGATATACGGCAGCTTTGCGATTACGCCCATCTCTATTCGGCTCGTATTTACGTGGCCTTGAACACTATCTTGAAAGAAGAGGAGCTGGCAGAGGCCGAGCAAATGATCTGGCAGCTTTACGAGGCCGGGGCAGATGCCTTGATCGTTCAAGACATGGGTATCACCCAGTTGAACCTTCCGCCCATCCCCTTGCACGCCAGTACGCAAACGGATAACCGTACGCCGGAGAAGGTGAGATTCCTGCAAGAGGTAGGTTTCACGCAAGTCGTATTGGCGAGGGAGCTATCGCTGAACCAGATACGGGAGATCGCCGAGCAGACGACCGTACCTCTGGAGGTCTTCGTGCACGGGGCGCTGTGCGTAAGCTATAGCGGCCAGTGTTACCTGAGCGCCGCCTTGAGCGGACGAAGCGCCAACCGGGGGGAATGCGCCCAGTATTGCCGCCTGCCTTATAGCTTGATCGATGCGGATGGGAAGGAGATCGTATCGGGTAAACATCTCCTATCCTTGAAAGATATGAACCGAGGGGAATACTTAGAGGAGCTGTTGGATGCCGGTGTCTCTTCCTTGAAGATCGAGGGTCGTTTGAAGGATGTATCTTACGTGAAAAACGTAACGGCTTGGTATCGGAAGAAACTGGACGCTATCTTGGCTCGTCGGCCGGAATACCGTCGTGCCTCGGCCGGGCATAGCACTTACACATTCCAGCCTGTGGCGGAGAAAAGCTTCAACCGGGGTTTCACGCCTTTCTTATGGAAGGAGCGCACGAAGGATATCACCAGCTTTGATACGCCTAAGTCCTTGGGTGAACCGGTGGGTACGGTGAAGGAACTGAAAGGAAACTCTTTCACGATCGCCGGACTGAAACAATTGAATAACGGAGACGGGCTTACCTTCTTCAACGAGAAAGGGGAGTTGGAGGGTTTCCGGGTAAACCGTGTGGAGGCGAACCGGATCTTTACGCTGGATCGCCCGGCGATCCGTCCGAAGATGCCTTTGTACCGGAATTTCGATCAAGAGTTTGATAAACTGCTATCCAAGCCATCCGCCGAGCGGAAACTCTCTGTCCGGATGGAATTTCAAGATAACGCCTTTGGCTTCACGTTAAGTATGGCGGACGAGACAGGAGCCCGTATCATGCTCACCAAGCCGTTCGAGAAAGAACCGGCCCGGAGGGAGCAGGCGGAGAATATCCGTACCCAGCTCTCTAAGTTGGGGAACACGCCTTTCGAGGCGGAAGAAGTTGCCGTGGCGATGTCCGATAACTGGTTTGTCCCTTCTTCTTTATTGGCCGAGATGCGTAGGCTAGGGGTGGAGAGGCTTATCTCTACCCGGCGGATTCGTTACCGCAGGGAAGAGGCTCGTCCGTTTAAGCCGTGTGTAGGCGAGACTCCGGAAGCCCCTTTCCCCGAGAAGTGTCTGACCTATTTAGGGAATGTATCCAATAGCAAGGCTGGTGCCTTTTATAAGGCGCATGGCGTGACTGCCGTGGAAGACGCTTTCGAGTTGTCTCCCCGGAAGGATGTCCCTTTGATGTTCACGAAACATTGCCTGCGGTACAGTATGGGATGGTGCCCTACTTACCAGAAGCAGAAGTCTCCCTATAAGGAGCCTTACTTCCTGCGCTATAAGGAAACGCTCTTGCGTTTGCGCTTCGACTGCAAGAATTGCCAGATGTTGGTCTATGCGGAGGAATAACCGGCTTTGTAACTACTTAATCCGATAAATAAAACAGATATGAAACGACAAATTTTCTCGCTGTTCCTGCTCTTGCTCACGTTGGTAGCTTGTGGGGATAAGCCTTTGGACCCGAATAAACCCGTATATGTGAAAATCAAGACGACGATGGGAGACGTCACCGTCCTGCTATACGACGATACGCCTCTTCACCGGGATAACTTCATCAAGCTTTGCCAGTCGAACGAGTATGAGGGTATGCTTTTCCACCGTGTTATCAAGGAGTTTGTCGTGCAAGGTGGTGATCCGGAGAGTAAAGCGCATGAGCCGGGTGCCTTGTATGGGGATGGCGATGGTGGTTATACCGTTCCCGCTGAGATATTACCTAATCATTTTAATAAGAAAGGCGCTTTGATCGACGCGAAAGAGATCGATGCCGTGAATCCGGAACGTGCCTCCGCCGGTACGCAGTTCTGTTTTGTGCAAGGGAAAGTCTTGGACGACAAGGAGCTTGCGGAGAAAGAGGCTCGTATCAACGAGATCCGCCGCAACTGGTTGTACTATAAATTCCGGGATGAGCTGAAAAAGCAAGATCCTTCCTTGGCCGCCGATTCCTTGGAGAATGAGTTACATGCCCGTGCGTCCATCTTGGTGGAAGATACGTTGGCGGTATTAGGCCCGGTAGTGATCCCGGTCGAACGGCGTGAGATTTATAAGACGATCGGTGGCGTTCCGCATCTGGATGGCTCGGTAACGATCTTTGGCGAGGTAGTGGAAGGCTTCGATATCGTAGAGAAGATCTCCGTGGTAAAGACGGATAAGAACGATCGTCCTTTACACGACGTGATGATTAAATCGACGAAGGTTTTCCAGAAATAATAACAATGCCTATTATAAGGAGGTAACGATGCCCATTGTAAGCTCCTTATAATGGGCATCGTAAACACTTTAGAATGGGCATTGTTAAAACCCTCGGATAGCTCTTGTTATACGAGGCTGATCGCTAGCTTGTTATACTAAAAGTATCATCAATCATATTTGGCTCTCGAGCCATTCCAGATACTTCTTTACTCCCTCCGTATCTTCCGCCTCGGGGCTCCAAGGCGCTAGGTTCTCCGGTGCTAGCGGCGCGAACGGCCCTTGCTTTATCTCATAAATAACCGATCCGGATTCCAGTACCAGAAGCCCGTGCCATGTCCCTGCCTTGATCTCCGCTCCATAAGCGCCTTCCTTTGGATTCAGTATCGTTTTCTCCGTGATATTCCCTTCCTCGTCAAACAAGAATACCGCTACCTTCCCACGCAGCAGCAAGAATATCTCGTCTTTCGCCGGATTTAAATGCCGGTGCGGACGCAAATACGTACCGGGCTCCATGGCATTCAGTAACCGATTGATCGGATCATCCAATTTCTCATGGAAATTATAGTTCATTCGCAGGCGGGGAGACTGCAAGGCTTTGGCCTGGGTCTCGTCGAGTAATTGTTCGTTGATTATCTTCATCTCTGTATCTTATTGTATTTCTGAGCTACGAATATACGAAATATTTATTGGTCAATGCTTGATATTCCTTATCTTTGCGCCTTGATGATACATATTCTTGAGTCTGAAAATTAAATATTTATGTTATTTAATTCCATAGAGTTCCTTATATTCCTGCCATTGGTTTTCTTTGGTTACTGGTTTGTTTTCAAGTCTTTGCGGTGGCAAAATCTATTTGTGGTAGCTGTTAGTTACCTGTTCTACGGATGGTGGGACTGGCGCTTTTTGCTGCTGATCCTGTTTACGTCGTTATGCAGTTACTTGAGTGGAGTCTATTT
>ERZ773225.3146-NODE-3146-length-15365-cov-14.968872_pt1 | contig 15365 bp, 19 predicted proteins | sample MGYA00580993_ERZ773225 | MGnify/ENA primary metagenome ERZ773225 (study PRJEB29015, sample SAMEA2737748) | human gut metagenome | biome: human gut; feature: human-associated habitat; material: faeces | place: China | collected 2012 ... | reverse complement strand
GATAAAATGTTAATTGATCGGGTGGTTTGTTTTAGTAGTGATGTAAAATGTTAATTGTTTATTAAATAAAAATACTTGACAGAGGTGCGCACATGTGATATACTTAAATCATCAAAAGAGATATAACAAATTAAAAGGAGGAATGAAAATGATTTCAAAATCTAAGGAGCGCATAACAGTTTCATTAAACAAAACAAATATTGCAATACTTGAATATGAAAGTAGTTGTGCCAATCAAACAAAGAGTCAATTTATTGATTCTTTAATTGCAGATTATGCAAATAATTATAGCTTTAAAAGAGTAGCGGAAATAAATATTGTACAAAAACTTAAAGAGTTAGGTTTTGACTCTATATCTTCATTAAAAATGAAAATCGATCATGATAAAATCATGGTTAAAACTACTGGTTATTATGGTAATAAAATGGTTAGTATCATAGCAGAGTCTACATTTGATTTCAAGGTTAAAATTTTGAAATCAATTAAAAGGGCAGAAATGTATACATTGGAGGATTGAATATGGCTAGGAAAGTTAGTAGAAGGGACTTGTTAGAGAGAGAATATCGTTCGTTAGTTAAAGAATTTAACGAAAGGGCAAAGGAAATTAAAAAAGCTGGAAAAACATCGAAAACCGTAGATTATATTAAATCTACAATCAGCTCAGGTGCAATCGGTAAAAGAGGTAATTTATTGCATCGTTTAAAATCTAGGAAAATTAGCAATTATGAGGAAGCAATACAGTTATTAAAGAAAGTCAGAAATTGGAAATCTGCAACATTAGAAGGAGTAGCGGAAATAGAGAGACAAAGAGTAGAAACAATAAAAGAAAATTATCCTGAACTTGATAGAATGTCAAGTGAAGAAATAGTTGAAATGCTTAATTTTTTAGGCACTACTAAAGGGGTAGAATCTAAAAATAAGTATGACAGTGATCAGCTGATTTTAGCAATAGGTATGCAAAAAATAGATAATAGAAATAAATCTATTAAAGATATATACGATGAAATTCAAGAGTCTGATAAAACACTAGCAGACTACATTAGAAATTCATTAGAGCAAAATAAAGATAAAAATTGGATTTCATTTTAGTAACTATTAACAAGGGGGTGTAAGAATGCCGTATTTAAGAAAACCAGATATACTGCCAGATAGCCGTCTATCTGGTTTTTATTATACATATTCCTTTGAGTCAATAGAGAAAAAAATAGATTACTTAGTGAATAATGACGGTCTTCTCTTAAACAAAAAAGGTAAAGCATTATTATCCACTCCAATAACATTTGATATTGAAACGTCTTCGATGCCAGAAAACGATTCGCATAACCCGAAGGAATACATGCTAGGTTTTCCTTATCTATATCAGCTTTATTTGCTCGACACTGTTTTCTTTTGCAGGACACGAACTGAGTGTTATATGCTTTTTTCTGAAATAGAGAGAGTTTTATTAAAACATAATATTCAGGCTGTTTGCTATGTACACAATCTCTCGTTTGAGTATCAGTTTTTAAAGTCAATTTTAAACATAGATTTTACTAAGGTTTTTCTGGTAAAGAATCGAAAAGTAGCAAAATTTGAGTTAAATTCTGATACAATCATTTTTCGTGACAGTTACCTATTGTCTAATATGTCATTGGCTAAGTTTTGTGAAAACTACAACTCAGCAGAATATCAGAAAGACAAGGAATTAATAGATTATGAAGTTATCCGCTATCCGTGGTCTGAGTTATCAAACGAAATTCTATATTACTCTGGAATGGATGTAATCACATTGTATCATGCTGTCATGTCAATAATGACAAAAGAAGGTGACAATCTGAAAACAATTCCGATGACAAATACGGGATATGTCAGGCGATCATATAAAAAAGCGTGTCTAGGAAGCACATACAACGGTGGATCCTATCGTGCTAAGTCAGATGCTAAATTTAAGCAGAAAAAAACATATAGACAAAAATATATGGACAAAGAAAAGATAACGTTGGAACAATACAATTTACTATTAAAAGCTTTTCGCGGTGGTAACACACATGCTAATCGCTATAAAGTAGGCAGAATAATTTCTAATGTAACATCATACGATTTTGCGTCATCCTACCCCGCTGTCATGATATGTTCAGATCAGTTTCCGTCTGGTAGACTAATGGAATGCACTAATTCTGTCCAAACACCGGATGGAATCGAATACTATGTCAAAAACTATTGGTGTATATTCGAGGCTGTTTTCGAAGATGTACAGTTACGGGACAATATTAAAACGCCGGTTCCATATATTCCTAAATCAAAAATGATATGTTCATCATCCGCATATAGTACTGGGATTTTTGACAATGGTCGTCTGATATCACAAAAAGATTCATTCGAATTTAGTTTTCTAGGTTGTGAATATTATATTATTAAAAATCAATATGCAGGTAAAATGAAAATAACGAAAGCATACTATACAACAAAGGGATATTTGCCCGATGAAATACGGAACGAGTGTTCAAGATGGTATGTAAAGAAAACAGAGCTAAAGGGTATTGAGGGTTCTGAGTACGAATATATGAAGTCAAAAAACCGGGTAAATGCATCGTTCGGCATGATGGTTGAGAAAATCGTAAAAGATATATCGGATTTTTCAGGGAATTTAAATGAATTGACATTACGAACTCCCACTGAAGAAGAAGCAAAGAATCAAATTGAATCGTATTATAATGTAAGAAGTGGAAAGTTTTTAAATTATCAGTGGGGGGTAACGGTTACTGCCTTAGCCAGAGTTCGTTTACAGGAGTTGATCGACCTAACATACAAAGATTTTATTTATGCTGATACTGATTCTGTTAAAATCGAGAACGGAGAAAAGTATAAAGAATTATTAGAAAACTACAACAAACAATGGATTGGATATGCTGAAAATTGTAATGTATCGTTCAAAGCATACACGAAAAAAGGAGATTTACAAATTTTAGGTATTGCTGATTTTGATGGATTTTACAAACGATTTACAACTCTCGGTGCAAAGAAATACGCGTACGATGACGAAAACGATCAATTACACATTACAATAGCAGGAGTCCCTAAAAAACTAGGAGCGAAGCTTTTAGGTAAAATTGAAAATTTTAAAGTAGGTATGCATTTTATGGTAGGAGCTGATGGATCGTTGGAAGATCGGCAAGCATGGAAAAAACGATTGCTATACAATGATACTGACAACTTCGATCTCACTATTGATGGAAATATTCTGCACATCGGAACATACATTGCAATGGAAAGAACCTCATACGAATTATCAATTACTGATGAGTACGAAGAACTTATTTCTTCTTTGAAAGATAATGAAATATATGAAAAAGATGATATATGGGGTTGACAAATATCTAAAAACGTGCTAAGATATATATGTACCGGATAGAGGGGTTCGGATAATAAAATACAGATTATCACGGGTGAAACCGCTGGATTTTATTTACGAATGATAAACGGTGTCAGAACTTCTCTATTGCAGGTACTACAAAATATAAATAAAAAGGAGAATAAAAACATGAGTGCAAAAGTAATTAAAACAAGTGAAGGTTTAACCGCAAGAAAAGTTCTGTCTTATACCTCAAGAAATGATGCTATTCCTATGAAAGAGTTAGCTAACGGAACGATCATTCCTTTTAAAGGTTATATTGAATTGGAAATTGTAAATGAAAATACAGGAGAGGTTTTCAATTCTATTCTTATTATTTCTGAACCTGATGAGACAGGATGTGATGCATTATACGTTACTAGGTCAGAAAGCGTAATGCGTTCTTTATCTGTTATCATTGATACGCTTACAGATATGGGAGACACTGACCCGTTCTCAGTTAAAGTTGATAAATTGAAATCCAAAAATGGGCGCGAGTTTATTACTCTTAGCCTTGCTGATTAAAAGGAGAATAGAATATGGCAAAATATATTAGAAGAACGATTATCAAATATAATACAAAAGTTACATTCGTAATGAATGGTCAGCTTGACACATATATATTGGATGGAGAAGTTGGAAAAATGGAAGCAAAGAAACTCCTTATTTCCATCTTAGGAAATAAAGATATTGTTATTATTTCCTGTAAAAAGGAAGGAGAATACTCCGCAGTATACAAGATGCCTGAAAAAGATTTTATTGCCATGGCAACAAAAGAAAGCGAAACCAATTTAGTTGTTGACCTACTCAGTAATAAGCCCCTCTGTTAGGGGAACCCATTCTTCCCTCCTTTCCTTAAATAGCCACCGGAATTAAAAAATTCCGGTGGCAGTTTTTATTGACAATTCTATATGATCGTGGTAAAATAACTATATAAACAAGGAAGGGGTGGTTCTATTGAAATAATAAAGGACAAATTTTCAAGATAATAGAATAGCTACAAATAAAGGATAAAATCCGAAGTAAAGATTATTTGTTACTAGTTTATAATCATTGAAAGTTTGTATATAAGTAACTGTAAATTTCATTTTATATCTTCCGATGCACTAACTATTAAACAGTCTAATAGATTCCAAACAAGCACTCTGAATTAAATTACCCGTCTTCTCTCGACGGGTAATTTTTTATTTAATAAACTCAGTAAAAGCTTCTCGCGCCTTATAACTCGAAAATCGAACAATATTATTATGATACATTTTTTTCATTCGCTTTTTAAAACGATTATCTCCGTCAAAAATGCAATCGTCCGATAAGTCCTCTTTTCTTGCGGCGAGTGCGAAATTATATGTCAAGTCAGCAGTTTCATTAACATAGTAAAATCCTAGGCCGTACAAGTACCTAATTGAAAAATATTTATTGCAATACTTAACAGTAAACAAATAATCACCTTTTAAATTAGGAGATTTTAAAATCATAGTGTTATCATCTTTTAAATATTCTTTTTTTGTTAATAGCTTACTGTAATCAGATTCAGAAAAAGATTGATTAAATGTACTTTTTAAATGGGCATCTGCGGCATTTTTATTAAAACCTTGTTCAAGAATAAAACCATTTCCTCGGTAGAAATTAGTTTCTATATTTATATCACGATTTATGCCAAAATGCTCATAGTAAGGGTTATTTACATCAATTAAGTTTCCTGTTAATATCAGTGGTAAATATCTGATCTGCAATCCGCCACCTCTGGCAAGTGATGTATGAATAGAAAAAACTCTCTTTACTTCATCTTTCACATAATCGCCGCTTTCGGGCTGAAATTCATCAAGCCAGATTCTTGTAACATTGTTAAACACGTTTGAAAAATTTCTTATATCATCACTTGAATTAAGCGCAGTGCTATAACCGCATAGAAACCATTCATTTTCCTTTCCCCGAAGTCTAATATAAATGTTGTTAAACACTCCTTTAATACCTACTTCTTCTTTCATCTCTAAATCAGGATAATAAACTGATAATGCACTAGGAAAGTATGCCATAAAAGAAACCGCTTTTTCAAGCTGATATTTTTTCCTCATTAAAATACAAAACAATTCATTTTTTGTTAAAAATTTATTTAGAAGATATCCCCCGAACCACGTTGTTTTGCCTGCACTGCGGTTCGACGTTGAAATATACGTTTCTGGTTTGTTTCCATTTTTATCCATTTTTGATAATAGTAAATTTCCGCTATAATGAATTTTATCGTCTGATATAAAATGATTATATTTTTGCAAGTTCATAGTACACACCTCTTTACATATTTTTATATTTATGATATATTTATATTGTAACACATATACAATTAAATGTAAAGGTGGTGAATACATGCATAGTATTGGCGTGGCATTAATCTTTAATTTAACAGATTTAGTGACCGGTTTAATTTCAGCAGTTAAAGCAAAAGAAGTGCAATCAAGCAAACTGCGAGATGGAATTTTTAAAAAAATTGGTTTCTTAATCTGTTATTTTTTAGCATTAATGATTGATACTTATGGCAGTGAAGTCGGTTTTGTTTTGGATGTTAAGTTACTTCCAATCGTGATTGGTTTTGTATGCCTTACGGAAGTAGTTTCAATTATCGAAAATATTTCTAAAATTACTGACATTCTCCCAGAAAAACTCTTATCAATTTTTCACATTTCAAAGGAGGATAACAACAATGGCTGATGTAAGTTTTATCAGGATTCCAGAGACGATTGCTATTTCAATCGAGGTTATCAACGGAGCGTATGGAAACGGGGAAGATAGAAAAAAAGCGTTAAAAAGAGCTGGATATGATTATACGAAGATTCAGCATTGCGTGAATAATCTACTTCCCATCTGGAACAAATATAAGGAGTGATTATATATGCCAGATGAAAGAAAAATCAGTCCATATGTGGTTGCCGCAATGTGCGGTTGCTGGGCGTGGGAATCCGGCATGAATCCGGGCATCTGGGAGTCGCTCATTCCAACAACGTGGGACCATGAATATCAATATGACGGCATCGGCGGATTTGGATTAGGTCAGTGGACTAATGTTGGAACTCCTCATGGTCGTTGTTATAACCTACATACATGGGTCACTAGTCAGGGTTATGCTGATGGCGATATCTATGGGCAGTTAAATTTCGTACTGCATGAAAACTATTGGACAGCGGCAAATTCTGTGATGGGATATAACAACTTATCTGAATTCTTGTCATCAACAAGCACGAATTTACCGTTACTGGTAGAGGAATTTCTAGCATGTTGGGAAGGCGTTCCCGGAAATAAATTGACTGAGCGTATTGCATATGCACAGAACTATTATCAGTTCATTTATGATAATAAATCAGCAAGCCCCTCCTCATGGAAGCAAACGTCAGGAAATTTTTATCAAGACCCTACTGGAAGCGCCGCACATGCAAACGTAATGCTAGTATATTGGTGGTCCGGAGGAGTAGAACCCGAGCCGCCGGGGCCAACACCTGGAAATAAAGGAAAAAGTATGCCGCTTTGGTTTTTTATGAGAAGAATTATCTAGAAAGGAGTAATAAAAATGGCAGTATCAACAAAAGAAGATCTGATCGCTAGAATTAGCGAAAGTTTTGGAGAAAATTTAAGTGATGATAATATTTCATTGCTTGAGGATGTAGCAGACACTATTGATTCATTTTCAGATAAAGAAGATTGGAAAACAAAATATGAAGAAAATGACGCGTCATGGCGTAAGCGCTACAAAGAGCGGTTTGAGGGAAAAGGGGATGATATTCATGATGACGACCCCGAGATCGAACATTATGACGCACCGACGAAGTTTGAAGATTTATTTACCGTAGAAAGCGAGGTTAAATAATATGGCAAAAAGAATTGCTCAGAGTTCACTAAATGCAAGTACAATTGACATTTTGAATGTAATTCGGCAGAACGCAAGTTATGACTATCAGCAGAGCGTCCCTGTAGTAGAAAAATCAACAGAAATTCCGCAGGTAGGAGAAATTATTTGCGGAACCCCGGCATTAGCGAATCAGTTTTTAAATGCATTAGTGAACCGCATTGCACTAGTGAGGGCACAGAGCGTAACATTTAATAACCCGTATTCACGACTGAAAAAAGGATATCTTGAGTTCGGCGAAACTGTTGAAGATATTTTTGTAAGTATTGCAAAAGTAGTTGATTACAACCCCGATAAAGGAGAAGGAAGAGAGTTTAAGCGTTCTCTTCCCGATGTGCGAAGTCAGTTTCATATTATGAACTGGCGCGTTATGTACCCAGTGACCATTCAGGATGAAGATTTACGAAGAGCTTTTTTGAGTGAACAAGGAGTAACTGACTTAATCGCTAAAATTGTAGAATCTGTATATACTGCCGCTGAATATGATGAATTTCTGTTGTTCAAATATCTGATTATCAAGGCAGTAACAAAAGGTCAGATGTACCCAGTGGCGGTTGATGATTCTGATATGAAAAATTATGCAACTGCTTTCCGTTCAAAATCCAATGCAATCACATTTCCGAAAACGACCTACAATGCGGCATCTGTTAGAAATAATACTCCTCGCGAAAGACAGGTTATCTTTATGGACTCCGATTTCAATGCAAAATATGATGTCGAAGTTCTAGCCGCCGCATTTAACATGGACAAAGCTACGTTCATGGGAAGCTTGTTTTTGATCGATGATTTTACAACGTTTGACAATGAACGTTTCGAGGTTATCCGCGATTACTCCGACGGTATCGAGGAAGTAACTGCCGCAGAGCTTACGCTCATGAAGGACGCAAAAGCAGTTTTGCTTGACGAAAACTGGTTCCAGTGCTACGACAATATGAATAAATTTACTGAAAAATATGTGGCATCTGGCCTTTACTGGAATTACTTTTATCATACATGGAAAACCATTAGCTCCTCTCAGTTTGCTAATGCGATTGTTTTTGTTGCGAATACTGCTACAACAGATCTTCCTGCAACTATTACGTTTGAGGTTGTCGACAAGTCCATTTCCGAAACCGCTACAGTTCTTTGTCTGGAACCTCATGTGGATGGAGCTACATTAGAACCGCATAATGTTCAGTTAGTTCAGACGGATCAGGCAACAAAAGCGGGTGTCGGGGTACAGAAATACGGAGCTTTGCTGATTCCCGCAAGTGCTACGGCAAATAATCTTATACTAAGCGCAACGGTAAATGGAACTACTTATAATGCTAAGGCCTCTGCTACAATCAATGCAAGTGCCGCAGTTGGAGCAACCGTTGTGCTTGATAAAGTTGGTTAATATAATAGCGGGGATAATATTCCCCGCTTAATTATAATAAAAGGAGAGATATATATGCTGGATATAGATAGAAATGTAAATAGTTTTGTTTATGAAGTAACTAGCGGCGATTATATAAACAATCTTAGTCCTACATCAGATAATTTTAAAATAGTATCTTCAATAAATGTAAAACAGGCAAGTTCATGGAAAATCACGCTCGACCCGGGCGAATATTATTATAAACACATTTTATATCCGGTTGAGTCCGGCAATTCTATGATATTTGTAAGCGTATACAGCGAAATATATTCATTTCCACTACATACTTACTACGCACAATCAACATTAAAAGAAGGTTCGGCATTTACTGTTATTATTCCGTGGCATTTTGTTATAAATAATCCAATTACATTCACTATTAGCCTAAATAACATCGGTAATGTAAATCTAACACTCAGCAGTTTAATTGAAATTAGCAAGAAGGTGAAATAATGTATATAGTTCCAAACAGTACCGTAGAAATATTTCAAGATATTGGTTTATCTGGTAATTATGACAATGCATTATATTTTAGCTCAGCAACGGCCAAAGATTCATATTTTTCAAATATTGGAAAAATAGCAACTTTAACCAAAATTTCGTATATATCACAGCAAAAAGGAATTATTAAAATCGGAACTCCGATTGCCAATCTTCTTTCAGCGGGATATTTACGATACAAAAACACATCATATGAAAATAAATGGTTTTATGCATTTATCACTAATATTGAATATCGTTCAAACGGCATGACGGAAATTCATTTTGAAATTGATTACCTTACAACGTGGATGGGAACTTTTCAGTTAAAACAATGCTTTGTCGAGCGACAGCATGTGACAGATGATTCAATCGGCGTTAATATTCTTGATGAGGGGGTAAACTACGGAGAACATGTGATTGAAGGTATTCATGATTATACACTTACGGGAACAACGTCGTTTAACCCTATCGTTATAGTGACCGCGGCTGAATCAGGCGGCTCCGGTGGTGGTATTGCGGGCGGAGTTTACAGCGGATGTGCAATATCTGTTTTTGTGACCGCTGAATCTGCAAATAATTATATCAATTCTTTAATTGATAAAAATAAAGCAGACAATATTGTTAAAATATACTCACTCCCTGCTAAATATGTAGTTCCTGGCGGCACTCCGATTGAAGATCGATACAAAGAAACTCACACAAATAATAAGCCTTATAATACACTCGACGGATATACTCCAAAAAATAATAAATTGTTCTGTTATCCCTACAAATATGCCGAGGTAAGCAACGGGGAGGGAGACAAAAAAGATTACAAATATGAATGCTTTAATACAGTTCCGGGAAACGCAAGTAGCGGAACATATAGTTTTACCGAACAAGCGTCGTTTGGTGCATCAACACAGGCTTTGTTTATGCCTATCAACTACAAGGTTCAGTCTATGTCAGGAAATGGGCAGTTAGAAATTGATGAACGTGTAAGTTTATCAAGCTTCCCTTTGTGTGCTTACAACATTGACACATACCGGGCATATACAGCACAACAAAATACATCCGCACCGAATAGCCTATTTAACAGCTTCACGAAAGGAGCAATCAGCGGCGGTGCCAGCGGAGCTGGCGGAGGTATCCTCGGTGCAATCGGCGGTGCAATTATGGGCGGCATTAGCAATAGCATAGGAAAAGTTGTTGATTTATTAACTGTTAATACTATGCCTGTTGAAATGGGTACCAGAAATCAGGGGACACAGGAAAGTGATTTCCTGCTTGCCACAAAGCAAAAGGGTTTCAGAATCTACGAAAAATGCATTACAAAGGCATACGCAAAAGTAATCGACGATTATTTCACAGCTTTTGGCTACGCTGTACGTCGAACTGCTGTCCCTAATATGAACGCTAGGCCGCATTGGACGTATGTAAAAACTACAGATTGCATTGTCGAGGGAAATTTACCGTCTGATGATGCACGGAAAATTGAAAATATTTTCAATTCAGGATGTAGATTCTGGAAAAAACACACGGAAATTGGAAACTACGATCTTGATAACAGCCCGTCGTAAGGAGGTGATATTGTTTGGGTAAAAAGAAAAGCTATTTCGATGAATCTTTAAGTCTTAACATGCGATCATATGGTCAGTATCTTTCCATTTTAAGACAAATTTCTATTAGCATGTTTGAGTGGAAAAATCTACCTTCTAGCGTTGATAGCCGCTATATTGAGCAAGCATTATTTTATAATTCAGGATCAGTATATTTCAATGACGAAGTAATTGGCAATCTTGCACTAGACGTAGTATGTAATGGAAATTTTAACGTTTATGGTGAACCTATTAAACGGGTGGCGTATTCTAAATACAATAATTATCGAAAATCATTATATGATACTGACAGTGTTATTATATGGAATAATATGGATAGGACACCAACTTTTCCAACAGTTGAATTATTTGCACGGAGACTGTACAATCTAGACAGAATCATTGATGTAAATGCCAACGCTCAAAAAACACCTACTTTGTTAAAATGCGATCAGAGACAGAGGCTAACGCTGTTAAATGCGTTTAAAGAAATGGATGGCAATAGTCCTGTAATCTTTGCCGACAATTCTTTTGACGAAAACACTGTTATTTGTTTAAAAACAGATGCACCTTTTGTATGTGATAAAATTTATGATTTAAAAACAAACTTATGGAACGAAGCACTTACTTATTTAGGTATTCCCTCGGCAAATGTTATGAAAAAAGAACGATTGATTAAAGATGAGGTTTTAAGAGGACTGGGTGGAACCCTTGCAAATAGATACTCACGATTATCTGAACGACAGCGTGCAGTAGAAAAAATCAATAATATGTTCGGAACAAATATTGAAGTAACCATCAGGGATGAAATTGACGATCTCGGAAAAATAGATGCCGGTTTAGATACTCCTAGGTTGGGAGGTGAAAATAATGAGTAAATACACAACGGAAGTGAGATATATCTGTGAACAAAAAGCAGGATTAAAAGAAAGCGTCGGGTTTAATAGTATTAATTCTGTACTTGAAAAATCATGGGATAAAATTTTCACAACTAACTGGGAAATTTTCGACGAAAGCTATCGAAAAATTCTGTGTGAGAAAATCTTACGATCTTATTATACTCGAGAAATTTGTGCAGAAACCGTTGGTTTATGGCAGTTGTGGCTTGACTCAACGTTATGTGAAATTATGCCAATGTACAACCAATTGTATAAAACAACTATTTATGAATTTAATCCCCTGTACAACACAGATATGACTACTACATTCACAAAAACAGTAACGGGAAATGATAGCAAAACAACAACGGGAAATAACAGCAAATGGAACGATGTGTCAACTTCTAGCAAAAATACTAAAACAGACGATTACACTGTTAAAGATTCATCAAAAACAGACAGCACCAGCAAGGGAAATACTAATTCAGAAAGTAGTAATAATGATACATTCGATGAAACAAATAAATTCAATGATACACCGCAAGGAGGTGTTAATGGAATTGAATCCGGAAATTATTTGACTGATATTCGAATGATTTCACGAACTGGCACAACAACTAATACATCAGATGAAAATTCTACAAGTTCACTAAATGGAACATATACGAATGAAAATCTAAATAAGGGCACTACTGTGAATGATGGAACTACCCGTTCAAATACAACTGAAACTGGAACAACAAATGCTTCCGAAACTGGCACATCAGAAACAACCGAAACATGGACGGAAAAAGTGATGGGAAAGAATAACAGCGAAAACTATGGACAGTTATTAGTTGAATTTAGAAAGTCAATTATCAATATTGATAAAATGATAATTGATGAATTGAAACCATTATTTATGCAGTTATGGTAGGAGGTACAAATATGGATAAAGTTTTCATTCCTTGTAGCGCAAAAATACTGCCGTTGAGCTATGATGACAGTTTAAGCTATTATGAACAACTGTGCAAACTTACAAATAAAATGAATGAACTTGTTGAATTTATTAACAGTAACTTCAGTGAACAAATTCAGAACTACCTTGATAAAAAGTTTGATGATTTAATGATAAATGCTATTTACGACGAAGCAACCGAAACTATTGTTTTGGAGAAAGGAACAAAATAGGAGGTATGGCTAATGAGCGATGTAAGTAAATTTAAAATTTTAGATAAGATAGTTAAAGTAAAAGATACCGAGGGCAGGACAGAATCAATCGCACGGTATAATCAACTTTTAAATAAAATGGAAAAAGAATTCGAAGAAGTCGACAATAATTTCTTGCAAGTTGATAATAAATTTACAGTTGTTAATAGAGCTGTTAGTAAAATAAATAGCAAAATATCGAATTTTGTTAATGTTGTTACTGATTTCGGAGCGGATAATACGGCTAAAACTGATTGCACGGAAGCTCTGAAAAAAGCTTTCGCTGTGCAAGACGCTTTTATTTATTTTCCGGCAGGTAATTATCTTATCAGTGATAGCATTAAAATAAAATCTAATACCTATGTATATGGTTATCGAGCACTAATTCAGAACAACAATAGTAATAATATGTTCATCAATGATTCTGATGGAACTATTGGTGGTTATAATGCCAATAGCCATATCACTATTGATGGGTTATGGTTTAGAGGCTTGAATATGACGCAAACGATTGTTGCATTTGGTCATTGTAGCGATATTCGAATTATTAACTGCGATTTTGCCAGTAACTCAGCTACTCATGAACAACAGAATTGGCATCTGGTAGAAATCAACAGTTGCCGAAGGGTGCTGATTGAGAATTGCCATTTTACAGGAACCGCTACTTTCAAGACTGAAATGTTGCAGTTGGACGTTGCTACTCAAACAATGGTTTTTCCGTGGTTCGGGCCGTATGATAATACACCGTGTACTAATGTAGAAATTAGTAATTGTAATTTTTCACACCCAGAGAAGTATGGATATGAGACACTAGGTTTAAGTGATGCAGGAATTGGTAATCATAATGGAGCTAATTCGGCGCCGATTGAATATATAAATATTCATGGATGCCATTTCAATAATGTTAAAACAGCATTCAAATTTGAGTATTTACGTTTTAGTATTATTGATAATAATATTGCTGAAAATTGTATGAGTGGTTTTGCATATCTTACCAGCCATATTATTGATACTGTAAAAATTACAAATAATACTTTCTACGGCAATGTTGATGATTATATCGACAAAGTAAGCAATACAGCCCTCGGGCGTGGTATCTCGATTGGAACATTGAATGGACAACAGTGTAGCAATAATATTATCAGTGGAAATAATGTTATTGGATTTGCAACGCATGGAATTGCTGTAAATGGTGAATTTTGCGACGTAAGTAATAATATCATCAAAGGTAATGGATATACTGGATTGTATACTGATTATGATAATTATAAATGTAATTTTCATGATAATATCTGCGATGGTAACGCGAGGTTAGACCAGGAAAACTGCGATCTTTTTGTTTCTCACACTCATACTAGTAAAATAATTCGAAGCGGTGGAAACGATATTTATAATAACAAAGCGTCTATTATCAGATGTGCAGTTTACAGTACTGATAATTTGAAAAGTAGGGTGCATGATAATGTATACAGTGAGTTTATATATCCTACTACTTTTAATAAGCTTAATGTGTATGGAAATACTAAATTCGAAGGTAATCCAAATTATAGATTCGATAATGCTAGTATTCCCTCTCCTGCAGGGGGGCAATGGTATACTCCAGTAAATTTTACTACAGACCATACTTGTTATGCTTTAATTAACTTTCAGGTAATTATACCCACTAATTTTGTAGGAACTTTTGACATTAGAATTATAGATACTAGTTCTAAAACTACTCTAGGTTTTGAAACAATCGACACGTCACACGCAAGTAGTACTACTCATACTGGAGCTAATCTTACTATATGCGTAAAAATTCTAAACGGGCACACTATTTCTGGCGAGTTATTTTTTGTTTATAGTGACAAAGCGGTTAATAGTGTAGATGCTCAAATTATTATGCTTGAATTACCCGTGCCGCTTGAAAACACTGATACAGTATAAGGAGGGCTAAAGCCCTCCTTTATTATGCAAATACATATATTATTAACATTAAGATTACAAATAAATCTAATATAAAACATGTGATCAAGAAATCTTTCATTGTTTAATCATCTCCTTATACCAATATAACAATAGCATGAGAAAGTATCTTAAAGTAATCAACTTCCTTTTTTAATATGCTTTCTGACTCCGGTAATTCGTAAAAAAGTGATACCTTTTTCTGTGAAACAAGCTCTTTTCCTGTTGCCTGTATTACCGTAATAAGCGTTTTCTTATCGACGTTACCGCACGCGTATAATAAATCTCTTACTGTCATAATCTCACCTCAATAGTACACATGCCATTTTGCAATAAATCGAACCATTCTATTTCGTAACTTTCATAACGTTTTATAAAATCTCTCATATACATGTGGTCAATCTCCCCACTGGCATTAAGCATCTTAACCGGGGTATTATCATATAAATTATTACATACCATATACAATTCTTTTACTGTCATCTTTATTTCCTCCTTTTTAATTTGCTATATCTCTTGATGCTTTAACTATAACACATGTGCACACCTTTGTCAACACTTTCTTTAAATTATCAATTCACCATTTATGTTATCACTAAGAACCACCCATCCTATTGACTAACATTTTACA